>Ga0302325_10002156_pt1 | contig 48427 bp, 42 predicted proteins | sample Palsa_T0_2_FD_201948 | JGI IMG/M metagenome (GOLD analysis project Ga0302325, IMG submission 201948) | Peat permafrost microbial communities from Stordalen Mire near Abisko, Sweden - Palsa_T0_2 | ecosystem: Environmental > Terrestrial > Soil > Palsa > Peat permafrost | place: Sweden: Abisko...
AATTCAAGGAAAAACTGGCCCAGGGCGCGCCCCTCGACGACCTGCTGATCGAAGCCTTCGCGGTGGTCCGCGAGGCTGGCCGCCGCTTCCTCAACATGCGCCACTTCGACGTGCAGTTGATCGGCGGCATCGTCCTGCACCGCGGAAAAATCGCCGAAATGCGCACCGGTGAAGGCAAGACCCTGGTGGCCACCCTGCCCGCGTACCTGAACGCGCTCGAAGGCAAGGGCGTCCACATCGTCACCGTCAACGACTACCTGGCTCACCGCGACGCCGAATGGATGGGCAAGATCCACCGCGCGCTCGGCCTTACCGTGGGCGTGATCGTGCACGACCTCGAAAACGACGAGGTGCGGCAGGACAACTACAACGCCGATATCACCTACGGCACCAACAACGAGTTCGGCTTCGATTACCTGCGCGACAACATGAAGTTCCGCCTGGAAGACTGCGCACAGCGCGGGCACAACTACGCCATCGTCGACGAAGTGGACTCCATCCTGATCGACGAAGCCCGCACGCCGCTGATCATTTCCGGGCCCAGCGAGGAATCCACCGACAAGTATTTCAAGGTCAATCGCATCATCCCCAAGCTCATGCGCGGGGAAGAAATCGAAGGCAAGGAGCCCGGCGAAAAATATACCACGGGCGATTACACGGTGGACGAAAAGCACCGCAGCGCGGCCCTCACCGAAGAAGGTTTCGACAAGGCCGCCAGGCTGCTCAACCTACCCAATATTTACGACATTGCCACCATCGAGTGGAAGCATCACGTGGAGCAGGCCGTCAAGGCGCACGCCCTCTACCTGAAAGACCGCGACTACGTGGTGAAGCGCAACGACGACACCGGCCAGGATGAAGTCATCATCGTGGACGAGTTCACCGGCCGCCTGATGCCCGGGCGCCGCTGGAGCGACGGCCTGCACCAGGCCGTGGAAGCCAAGGAAGGCGTGAAGATCGAGCGCGAAAACCAGACCCTGGCCACCATCACCTTCCAGAACTATTTCCGCATGTACAAAAAGCTGGCGGGCATGACCGGTACGGCGGAAACCGAAGCAGCCGAATTCCAGAAGATCTACAACCTCGACGTGAACGTGGTTCCCACCAATCGGGACATGGTGCGCAAAGAATTTTCGGACATCGTGTACCGCACCGAAGAGGAGAAGTTCCGCAACGCCGCCAAAGAGATCAAGACACTGCAGGAAAAGGGCCAGCCGGTGCTGGTGGGCACCATCTCGGTGGAGAAATCCGAGCGGCTTTCCGGCCTGCTGAAGCGCATGGGGGTGAAGCACGAGGTCTTGAACGCCAAGCATCACGAGCGCGAGGCGTTCATCGTGGCGCAGGCCGGACGCAAGGGTGTGATCACGGTTTCCACCAACATGGCCGGGCGCGGCACGGATATTCTGCTGGGCGGCAACCCGGAATTCATGGCGCGCGAAGCGGCCCGCAAACAGGCCGTGGACCCGGACAAGATGCCCAAGGAGGAGTGGGCCGCGCTGCTCGCCCGCTTTAAGGAACAGACCGACCGCGAGCACGATGAAGTGACGGCGTTGGGCGGCCTGCACATCCTGGGAACCGAGCGGCACGATTCGCGGCGCATCGACAACCAGTTGCGGGGCCGCGCCGGCCGCCAGGGCGATCCCGGCAGCTCCCGGTTCTACATTTCCCTGCAGGACGATCTCATGCGCATTTTCGGCGGGGACCGCATGCAGCGCCTCTTTCTGCGCCTGGGCATGGTGGAGGATGAGCCCATCGAATCGAAGCTGGTCACCAAGCAAATCAAGAAGGCGCAGGAAAACGTGGAAGCGCAGAACTTCGAAGCCCGCAAACACCTGCTCGAATACGACGACGTCAACAACAAGCAGCGCCAGGCGATTTACGGCATGCGCCGGCTGCTGCTGGAGGGCACGGACCAGAAGGAGCGGATCATGCAGATGGTCCGCGGCCTGGTGGAGCAGTTCTTGGACGTCCGCTGTCCGGAGAACACGCATCCGGACACCTGGGACCTGGCTGGCCTGAAGACCGACGTCCTCAGCCAGTTCGGATGCAGGATCGAAACCGCGGAATTCGGCAGCATGAACCGGCTGGAGGTGGAAGACGCCATCGTCGAACGGCTGGCCCAGACGTACCAGGAGAAGGAAGACCAGATCGGGCCGGACACCATGCGGCAGACCGAGCGCATCATCATGCTGCAGGTGATCGACGACCAGTGGAAAGACCACCTGCTCTCGATGGACCACCTCAAGGAAGGCATCCACCTGCGCGGCTACGGCCAGAAGGACCCGCTGGTGGAGTACAAGAAGGAATCCTTCACCCTGTTCCAGGACATGATGGACCGCATCGAAGACGAGACCCTACGCTATCTGTTCTTCCTGCAGGTGAGGCGCGAAGAGACGGGTCTGGAGCGGCCGTCGCCGGTGTTGCCCTTCCCCATGGATGAGGACGGCGAGGAAGAAGACGGTGACCATGGCCAGGAGCGCGCGGCCGTAGCCGAGCGGGAAAAGCGCGCGGCGCAGTCCGCCGTCGAGGACATGACGAAGAAGATCCAGCGGGACAAAGATAAGGAACTTGCCGGACTGCAGTTTGTGGGCGGCGACGGCAGCGCCGCGGCCAAGAAGCAGGTCATCAATAGCGACAAGGTCGGGCGCAACGATCCATGCCCCTGCGGCAGCGGAAAGAAATACAAGAAATGCCACGGAGCGTAGAGATCGACACGGCGACACGGCGACGCGGCGACGCGGCGAGCCTGCCTGTCGCCGCGTCGCCGCGTCACCGTGTCGCCGCGTCGGCTGTTTTCCTCCTGCTCCTCCCCACCCTCGCCGCGGCGGCCGTCTGGCCCGAACAGCTCGGCGCCTTCCACCGCGTCTCGGATCAATCCGTAAGCTTTCAGTCCAACCAGGAGATCTGGGACGAATACGGTTTCCGGGACGGTGAAGAGGCCCATTACGAGGGCGCCGGTGAGCAGTTCACGGCAAGGGCCTGGCGCTTCCAGGATTCCACCGGCGCGATGGCTGCGTATGAATGGTTGCGCCTGCCCGGCTCCAAGCCTTCCAGCGTCGCGCGGCTGGCGGCCGAGGACGCCACCGGCGCCACCATCGCGCATGGCAACTACGTGCTGGTCTTTGTAGGGTATCACCCGGCCGCACCCCTTCTGGTCACGGTCATCGAAGGCTTGCAGCAAGTGGATAATTCCCCGCTCCCCACCCTGATGGGCTACCTGCCCACCCAGGATTTGATACCCAATTCCGAGCGCTACGTGGAAGGTCCGGCGGCGCTGCAGAAGTTCTATCCGGGAATTCCCCCCTCCACGGCGGCTTTCCATCTCTCGGCGGAGGCCCAAATCGGCACTTTCAACGAGGTGCCCTCCGGGCCCGGCGGCGACTTGAAACTGGCCATTTTCAGCTACCCGACGCCGCAGATCGCCCGGCAACAGACCGCGCAATTCCAGCAGATCGCGGGCGCCATGGTCAAGCGCAGCGGTCCGCTGGTGGCCGTGATTTTGTCGCCGCCCAATCCCGATGCAGCCGAGAAGCTGCTCTCCCTGATTCGCTACCAGGCGGATATCACGCTCGACCAACGCGTCAACACGCGCCGCGATAACATTGGCGACTTGGTGATCAACGCCTTTGTTTTGATTGGGATACTGCTGTGCTTCGCGCTCGTCGGCGGACTGGCGTTCGGCAGCGTGCGGGCCTTTCTGCGGCGTGGCGGCCGCGGCGAAGCCGCCGACGCCATGATCGTACTGCATCTGCAAGACCGGTCCCCGAGTCATCCGCCAAACCCATAAACTGCCGCATTCCAGGACCTTAGACCAAAATCAACAGGTTAAAACCGTCCGTTTTTCCGTTTTCGCGCTCACCCTGTGAAAATGTGGAAATCCTGTAAATATCTCATCCGCATCCAATTACGGACCAAAATTTTCCGCCGGATTTTTGCTTGACTTGGAGCGCCGGGAGCCATAAGATCCAATCACCAAAGGTTTTTGGCGGAGTTGCGATTCCGTCGAACCTGATTCTCCCATCGAACATCCCCCCGGTAGAACGGGGGACAGGATGCTCACCCTTCGGGGTGAGCATTTCTATTTGTACGTAGCTCTCCCGCGGCGGCGGAGGCACCGGCCGGTGCTCTACGGCAGGTACCCTGGCGTGGTTTGAGGTGCAGTACGAAAGGTAGCTTTAAACGAGGCGCATTTTGGAGTATGCTAGTAGCAGGACCGGGGGTACGGCTCCCCGATCCTGCTCGGTCGTTACCGCTGGCCCTTACGGTGCCAAACGATAATGATCGTGAATCTGCCGATCAACGGCAGTACAACTAGCACTTTGATCGTTAGTTGACCCTCCTTTCCGCTTCGACTGGAAGGCCCGGCCTAGAACCGGGCTTTCCCAATCGAAGCTCCGGTGCTTCTTTCGAGAACCCGTTCTTCCAATCTCCATAGGAAAGGACTCCGCATGTACAGTGGGCCAGCCGGCGCGAGTTTCTCTGAATTCGGCACTCCGATTTCCCGCCGAGCCGCAGATCGGGAGTGAGGCGTGCGCCGCGCCGGGACGTGCCCCTGCACCAACGATGGCTTTCGCAGCAAAGATCGGCTAGATTGAAGGCGTATGGAAAAGAGACTTCAAGCCGTATACGCGGATGGCGCACTACGGCGTCTAGAAAACGTACAGCTTGAAGAGAGCCGGCAAGTTATCGTTACCACCGGCGATCCGGCCGTCGGCGCCCAGGACGTCGCCGGATACTTCACGCCTGAAGAATGGGCGGAAGCCGTGCATGACGACATCGGCCTGGATGAAGTCAGGCGAGCGCTCTCGACAATCTCCGGCTCCCTTTCCGAGGCCGTGATCGCTCTCCGGCAAGAGCGCTGATTTGCCAAACTGACACGAGCGCGCTCGCGAAGTCGAACCACCAGGAGAACGGAATTTTTCGATTGTGGAGTTGGAGTCCGTGCTCGCCATCAAGATTAGGACGGGAGAGATTAATCCGCCATCCTTGGCAAATCGCCCGCCGGCGATTCCGGGGCCGATCTTGCGCAGCGGCGCCTGCTGGTCGCTCCTTCCGTGAATGATGGCTATTTCCAGGGCGCCAGGAGGCTGCCCGTGCGATACGGAGGGCGGAAGGCCTACAGCCGGCCTCCACAGCAGCCCGCCAAGCGAAGAGCGGGTCTGGAGACCCGCTGCAGGCGTGGACGCCCGCCCCACAAGCCGCGCTAAACTGAAACCTGATGCACCCACCCATCCCCCGGAAACCCGACGGCGACGCCACCTGGCGCACCCGCTTGGCTTCCCTGCGGAACATTCGTCCGCTGCTCCGGATGGTTTGGGATACCAGCCCGGCCCTGGTTTCCGTCACCACCGCCTTGCGCCTGGTGCGGGCGCTCCTGCCGCTGGCCACGCTGTGGGTCTGGAAGCTCATCCTGGATGGCGTAGTGGCCTGGATTAAGCGCGGAAACGGTAACGCCGCCGCCCTCTGGAAACTGGTCGCCCTGGATTTGGGACTGGCCGTGCTCAGCGATCTGCTGGCGCGCGCCAATTCCCTGGCCGACAGCCTGCTCGGCGACCGCTTCACCAACCGCATCAGCGTGCGGCTCATCGAACACGCCACGCAATTGGATCTGGCCTCCTTCGAAGATCCCGTCTTCTACGACAAGTTGGAGCGCGCCCGCCGCCAAACGACCGGCCGCATCGGCCTTTTGGCGGGCGTCCTGAACGTCGCGCAGGACACCCTGAGCCTGATTTCGCTCTCCGCCGGCCTGATCGTCTTTTCGCCCTGGCTGATGGTGCTGCTGGTGGCCGCCGTAATCCCCGCGTTCCTGGGCGAAACCCACTTCACCACGCTGGCCTATTCGGTCCTCTATCGCTGGACGCCGCAGCGCCGCCTGCTGGACTATATCCGGATGCTGGGCGCTTCCAACCAGAGCGCCAAGGAAGTCAAGATCTTCGGACTGGGCCCGCACCTAGCCGAACGATATCATGAAGTTTCCGACCGTATCTATGATGATAATAAGAAGGTTGCCATCAAGCGGGCCAGCGTCGGTTCTCTGCTCAACCTGGTTTCGACGGGCGGGTATTACGGTGCCTATGCGGTGGTCCTGATCCGCACGCTGGCCGGCGCTATATCGGTGGGGATGTTCACGTTTCTTACCGGGGCCTTCTCCCGCTCCCGCATGTACATCGAAAAAATCCTGCAAAGTTTCACCGATATTTCCGACCAAGCTTTGTACCTGAAAGATCTGTTCGAGTTCTTCGAGATGCAACCCGCTATCCACAGCATCCCCGGCGCGCTGCCGGCGCCCCGGCCGATTCGCGACGGCTTCGAGTTCCGCAATGTAGGGTTCGCCTATCCAGGCTCTTCCCACATGGTCGTCGAGAACATCAATTTCCGCCTGGAAACAAAAGAAAAAATTGCTCTTATCGGCGAGAACGGCACCGGCAAAACCACCTTGGTCAAACTCCTGGCGCGGCTGTACGATCCCACCGCCGGGCAGATCCTGCTCGACGGCGTGGATCTGCGCGAATACGATGTCGAAGACCTTCGCAAGGAAATCGGCGTGATCTTCCAGGACTACATGCGCTATGAGCTGCTGGTCAAAGAAAACATTGGATTTGGAAAAATCGAAGATCTCGCCGACCAGTCCCGCATCGAAATGGCTGCCAAGAAGAGCATGGCATTCCAGGTGATCGGCAAGCTGCCCAACGGCTACGACCAGATGATCGGCCGCCGGTTCGAGGGCGGCGTGGACCTCTCCGGCGGCGAATGGCAAAAGTTTGCGCTGGCCCGCGCTTACATGCGCGATGCGCAACTGCTAATCTTAGACGAGCCCACCGCCACGCTGGATGCCCGCGCCGAATATGAGGTCTTCCGCCGGTTCGCGGAGCTGACCAAAGGGAGAATGGCGGTGCTGATTTCCCACAGGTTTTCCACAGTGCGCATGGCGGATCGGATTCTGGTGCTCCAAAACGGCCGGATCCGCGAGCAGGGCACGCACAGTCACCTGGTGGCCCTGGGCGGGCAATACGCGGAATTGTTTGAGTTGCAAGCGGCCGGCTATAGATAGTGAGCTTCTAACGATGTCTGAAAACAAATTACAAGTAATTCCCCTAGGCGGATTGGGCGAGTTCGGCATGAACATGACCGCCATTCGTTACGCCGACGAAATCATCGTGATCGACGCCGGGATGATGTTCCCGGAGGACGAGCTGCTGGGCGTGGACCTGGTGATGCCGGATCTCACCTTCCTGAAGGAGCACCAGTCGCAAATCAAGGCCTTGATCCTGACGCACGGCCATGAGGACCACATCGGCGCGGTTCCCTATTTCCTGACCGAGATCCGCGTACCGGTATATGGCACGGCCTTTACGCTGGCCCTGGTCGAGCGGCGCATGGAAGAATACGAGCTTGAACAAGAGCCCGAGCTGAACACAGTCAAGCCAAAACAAATACTGACGATAGGTCCGTTCAAGATCGAGTTCATCCATGTTACGCACTCGATCGTCAGCGCCGTCGCGCTGGCCATCACCACACCGCTGGGAGTCATCATCCACACCGGGGATTTCAAGGTCGATCCCACTCCCACCGACAACGAGCTGTTCGATCTGCACACCCTGGCCGACTACGGCAAGCGCGGCGTCCTGCTGCTGCTTTCCGATTCGACCAATGCCGACCGGCCGGGCTACACCGAATCCGAGCGCGCCGTCCAACCGCGCATGGAAGACATCTTCGGCCGCGCCCAGCGCCGCCTGTTGATCTCGTGTTTCAGCTCTTCCATCCACAGAATCCAACTGGTGCTGGATCTTTCGGCGCAGTTCGGCCGCAAAGTGGCGATCGTGGGACGGAGTATGACATCGGTCAGCGAGATCGCCCACTCCCTGGGGCTGCTGGAGATTCCCGACGGAGTCCTGATCCGGCCGCAGGAAGTCATGGACGCCGCCCCGCAAAAGGTCACCGTGCTGATTTCGGGCACGCAGGGCGAGCCTATGTCGGCCCTGTCGCGCGTGGCCGTGGATAACCACAAGCACATCTCGGTGGAAGAGGGCGACACGGTGGTGTTGAGCTCCCGCATCATTCCGGGCAATGAGAAGGGCATCTTCCGCATGATCGACCATATGGCGCGCCGCGGGGCGGACGTGTTGTACGGCAGCATGAATCCGCCGGTGCACGTTTCCGGGCACGCCAGCATGGAGGAAATGAAGCTGGTGCTGAACCTGGTGCGGCCGCGCTACTTCGTGCCCATCCACGGCGAGTTCCGGCAGCTTACCAAGCATGCGCGCTTGGCCGAGCATCTGCGCGCCTCGGGCCTGGAGGAGACCTTCGTCATGGAATCCGGCGACGTGCTGGAAATCGACCACCACGGCGCGCGTCGCGCCGGCAAGGTGACCGTGGGCCGCGTGTGCATCGATTCCGGGTCCGTGGACGACGTGGTGGAGGAGATGGTGATCCGCGACCGCCGGCATCTTTCCGAGGACGGTATCGTGCTGCCCATCATCGCCATCAACCGGCAGACCGGGCGCATGGAGAGCCCGCCGGAGATCGTCAGCCGCGGCTTTGCGCTGGCTGAAGATGGATCGGATTTCATGCAAGGCGCGCGCCAGGTGGTGACGAAGACGCTGGAAGCGTCGAACCGGGAGGAGAAGACCGACTGGGGCGTGATCAAGGAGAAGATTCGCGCGGATTTGAAGCGGTACATCGTGAAGGAGACTTCCCGGCGGCCGTTGATTATGCCGGTGATTCTGGAGGTGTAGTAGGACAGGCCTCCTGGCCTGTCTCTCTTCTCGCGGCTACCAGTTGATCGGTACGACGCTTGGCGGAAGGAGACTCAAGATCATCTTCCAACTAAAGCCCAGAAACATAGTTCGGATTATTACCAGACGGCCCCTATGAACGCACCGAAACAGAAGAAGGCCACAGCGCTGGACCGGGAAAGCATCGATCGGCTCGTGATCTCGCAGGCACACGAGGAATCGGCCTGGGAGGCGCCCGTTCGAGTGAAGCGGTCGAAGCCCGTCCCTCTCGCTCCCCGGCGAACTGGCAGCCCGCGCAGCGTTTCTGGCCAACCTGCATCGCGACGCCGGTGTCGACAAGTGGGTTGAGCGGATCGTCCGGGAGCGAGTCGAGATCGAGGAATTCGCCTTCAAGGAAACGAAAAAAAAGCTCGCGTCGTAACGCCTTCGCATGAATCCGTCGGGGCTCTTCGAAGCGTCGACCTGCGTGGCCTCTTGTCGCTCGCTCACGGTTGCGACTTTATGGCGGTTGCAAGAATTGGTTTGGCCCATTGCGGAGTTACAGCGAAATTGCAGGAACTCACAATTTTCCCGCGAGCCATGTGTACGAGAAGATCGGGCTCTGGAGCGACGCCCGCGTCCGGATCGGCTTCTTCGCTGTTGTCATAGACACGCAGCTCGCTCAACTTCGGCATGAGCTGAATCAGGTTGAGCCGGCTGCGGTCGTACCGCTCGCGAATCCTTGCCTCGGGAATATCGTGGCCGCCCTTGGCGACCCTTGCCCGCACGCGGGCAATGTGCAGCTCGACACTTGCCAGGCCCACGTACCAGATGCGCACCTCGATCCCGGCCGAAAGCGCGGAATCGAGCAGCGCCGTGATGGTGTGTCCTCCCAACGTGGTCTCGAACGCGAAGCTCAACCGTTCGGCGATGGCGCGTTCCAGAAGCCGCTTTCCCTGGCGCCAAGCCGCACTATTCGCTTCCGCTCGCGCCATCCCCGGATCGGCCGACAAGCTATGGCTCGCTGCTTCATCCGGATTGAAGTATTCGGCGCCTTGCGCGCGGAACATAGCGCCGGCAACACTGCTCTTTCCGGCCCCATTGGTGCCGGCCAAAACATAGATGCACGGTATCCGGGATCTTTCAGCCACGCTTGCGCGCCGCCGCTACGGCGGCCTTGCCCAGTTGTTTCGGCGATGCACCGAAAGCGGCCTTCATGCCGGCGCGGGCGGCTGGCGTCTGCATCCGGGCGAGAACCGCATCGAATTCGCCGCTCAGCGCGTCGAGCTGCGCCTGGTTGGCGCGCGAGAGAGCCTCGAACTCGTCAATGGAAATCAGAACAGCTTTAGGCGCGTCGTGTTTGGTAATCACCACTGTGCCACCCTGAATCACTCTCTCGAGGAGCCGTCCAAACTCGTTCTTCGCAACCGTTGCCGAAATGCGAGCGGCGCCAGTCCGCCTGTCCCCGTAGTCATGGAGAGACATCTGCGTTTGCCTCCTCAATAGCCATAATAGCCATTTTAGACATAATAGGCAATCTGGTTCGGGCGCTGCCTCGTTCGGGCGCCACATGCAAAGGGGATCGTGATCGGACCTATGGCCTCTACAGCGTCCGGCCTGGCTTGTTGCGCTTCCCAAAGAGCCGGGTAAGCAGCGCAGTGCCCCATGAGCAGGCAAAAGGGGGCGGTGATGAGGCCGGGGAAATATCTGCGGTACATGGCACTCAACACCAAATGGGGGGCGCCGTTCCCCACACCTCCAATGAGCGCCAGAAAAATAACCACGAGGTAGGCCAACTGTACTCGCCGGTAGACGCCCAGTCCCGCCACCACGAAAGCGGCGAGCCACAACATATTGAACGTCACAAAGCGCCCGTCACTCCACACGCCATAAGCCAGGATCAAACCGCCGCTGAGAAGAATGATGGGGGCGCCCATCCAGTAGGTTTGCGCAGCCGGCACCATCAAAACGAGGACGGCGCCAAGCATGCGGTCATGCAAATTCATTTCCGTGGGCCGTATGCTTCCGCCGTTAATTAACTGCCGGGCGCAATCGGCGCACGCAGCTTTGAGCGGATCAAAGATTCCACCTGCCGCCAAACGCCCGGATCGGCTTCAATCTCGATGTGCGGCTTCATAAAGGCCCGCGCGTACCACGGATACCCTTCACAATCGATCGGATTGGTCCTATAGTCGAGTTGGAAGTTCCCCAGAATCTGCGTCCGCGAGGCGTCGGCGGCGCGAATGAGCTGGCGGCCTTGCAGGAGTCCACGCCGCTGATAGAAGTTGACTGCCTGGGCCACGTTCGCCGGAATCGATTGGTCATTCTCGCCCGGCTTTGCGATGCTGTCGACTTGCACCGTGAGCAGCACCGGAATTCCTTCTTTTTCGAGAACGCGCGCCAGGGTGACGGTTTCCGAAGCGCCCCAACTGTGCCCGTAGATGGCGATACGGGCGTTCCGCTTCTCCGCGGCCGACAGCGTCCCATCGTGGTCCACGTCCAGCAGCCGCAGAATCTCGCGGTGCGCCTCCTGGCTCCGGCGATTCTCGAATAGCCGCACTTGCACGCCCCTGGGATAATCGTTCCGCAGGCGGGCCGCGAGCTGGACCTCGGAATGGGCGGCGTTATTGTGCCCCACCATCCCGCCCACGAACCCGATCACGATAGCCGCCGGAGCGAGGACGTCGCCGGCCAGCCGCACGGGGATCGCCTGACCCAAAGCGGCGTGGTTAGCACTGAGGAAAGCAAGGACGACCGTTGGCGCGCTGAACTGCACAATTCCCCTTGTGGGGCAGGTTGCCAACGTTGCCAACCTGCGGGCCGATTGTTAATCGGCCCAGTTTGCGCCGATTGGCAATCGGCGCGCAGGATACCATCCTGCCCCACAGGCAAATTGTACCAATCCATCACCCAAACATTTCCTGGAACAATCCGGGCCAACCCCCGTATGCTACCCATAGATCGTCATAGGAAACGCACTCATGGCCAAATCCGATTCCCCAATGTTGCTCCAAGGCACCCTGGATCTGCTGATCCTGCATGCCCTGCAACGCGGCGCGCTGCACGGTTATTCCATCGCCCAAACCATCCACCTGCTCTCGGACCAGGCGCTCAAAGTGGAGGAAGGCTCGCTCTATCCTGCGCTCTACCGGTTGGAACTCGACGGCGCCATCGCCGCCCACTGGGGCGTTTCGGAGAACAATCGCAAGGCCAAATATTACGAGATCACCAAGCGCGGCAAGAAGCTGCTGGCCGCCGAGCAGGAAACCTGGAGCCGCCTGTCGCTGGCGGTCCAGCGCGTGCTGTCACGCCAACCCTAGTATCCAAAAGGAGAATGCATGCGCCGACTCTTTCTGAAGCTTTTCCGCCGCCGCTCCATGGAGCGCGATGTCGAAACCGAACTGGCCTTTCATCGCGACATGGCCGCCGCCCACGGCAACCCCATTCCCTTGGGCAATACCACCGCCGTCCGGGAGCAGGCCCGCGACCTGTGGCGCTTCACCTTCGTCGAGAACCTGTGGCGCGATGTGGTCTACGGTGCGCGCAGCCTGCGCCGCAGCCCCGCGCTGGTGGTCACCGCGCTGCTCTCGCTGGGCCTGGGGATCGGCATCAACACCGGCATCTTCTCCATGGCGGTGGAGTTTCTGCTCAGCGAGCCGTCGGTCACCGGCGCCCGCTCCGTGGTGTCGATTCGGCTGGGCGGCAGCAGCCACTCCAAAAAAGAAGTGGTCGAGTTCGTGCGCTCGAGCGGCCTGTTTCAGGACGTGGTGGGCGAGAACGAAGAGGCCTACATCAACTGGAACGATGGCGCCGACACGCGCCAAATCTCCGCCGTGCTGCTCACCAAGAACTACTTCGCCGCGCTGGGCGTGCCAGTCGCCCTGGGACGCGGCATCCTGCCCCAGGACCCCAATGAGGTGGCCGTGCTGGGCGACCATTTCTGGCGTACTCGCCTGCACGGCGATCCCGCCGTAGTCGGCCGCGCGATCCGTCTGGATGGCCGGCCCTACACGGTGGTCGGGATTCTGCCGAAGAACTTCCGCTCCCTCATCGGCTTCGGCTATGCGCCGGACGTTTTTGTTCCGGTCTACCTGGACGACACCATCCTGGCCCTATACGCGCGCCTGAAGCCGGGCATGACCATCGGTGGGGCGCGGGCCGGCCTGTTGGCCGTGGCGCAGCGCCTCGACAAAGCCATACCGGCGGAATCTCGTTATGCGGAAAGCATCCAAGTGGCGGCTGCCGGCGGTTTTGACCGCATCAAGAGCGAGACGGAGATGCAGACCGTGGGTCTGTTCTTCATGATGCTGCTGGTGGTGGTCGGGCTGGTGTTGCTGATCGCTTGCGTGAATGTCGCCAGCCTGCTGCTGGCGCGCGGCGCGGCGCGCCGGCAGGAGTTGGCCATCCGGCTTTCGCTGGGCGCGGGACGCGGCCGGCTGATCCAGCAACTATTGGTCGAAACCGCATTGCTCTCGCTCGCGGGCGTGGCCTTCGGGCTGATGCTGCGCGAGGCCATGGCATCGGCCGTCGAAGAGCTCCGGTTGCCCGTGCCGATTCCCATTCGCCTGCACCTGACGCTCGATTGGCGCGTGACGCTCTACGCCATCCTGCTCGCCAGCTTCGCCACCGTGGCTTGCGGCCTGTTGCCCGCCTGGCGATCCGTCCGGCACTCCCTCGCGCCGAGCCTGCACCGCGAAGGCCGCATGCGGCTGCAACGCGGATTGGTGGTGGCGCAGTTGACGCTCTCGCTGATTGTGCTGACGGCGGGCTTCCTGTTCTTGCGGAATCTGTTGCGATCGAATTCCATCAGCCCCGGCTTCGACGTCCGCCACACCATCTACGCCGATGTGAACCTGCCGCCACTGGAATACAAGGACATCGCGCGGAAGCGGCTCTACGTCGCGCAGGCGCTGCGCGAGTTGGCCGCCCTGCCCGGCATCGAATCGGTGGCCGGTGCGCGCGTTATCCCATTCAACGCAGCCACCCGCTTCATGACCGGACTGAAGCTGGCGGACAGCGGCAAGACCGTGCGCGCGTTCTTCTATTGGAACGCCGTCTCGCCGGACTATTTCCGCGCCATGGGCATCCGCATCGAGCGCGGGCAAACCTTCCGGACGGCAGGCGATGCCGCCACGCTTCCGGTGATTGTGAATCGGATATTCGCCCAGCGCTACCTGGCCGGTCGGGATCCCTTGGGCCGCATGTTTCGCTATGGTGAAAACAAAACGCCTTATGTGGTAGTGGCCATCGTCGACGGCACCAAGAACATCTCCATCGGCGAAGACCCTCAGCCGCAACTTTACGAGGACCTGGCGCGCAGCGATAACGACCGCACGCGCATCGAGTTCGTACTCCGGAGCGCCACCCCGCCGGGCACGCAATTGCAGGCCGTGCGCGCCGCTCTGCGGCGGGCCGAACCAAACGCCGGCCTGGAGGTAGCTACCCTTTACTCCAGTATCGGATTGGCGTTTCTGCCCAGCCAGGCAGGTGCGGCGTTGCTCGGCGGCATCGGCGTGCTGGGTCTGATGCTGGCCACCATCGGCCTCTATGGCGTGATGGTGTACTCGGTCAGCCGCCGCACGCGCGAGATTGGCGTGCGCTTGGCGCTGGGCGCAAACCGGCGCGACATCGCCTTTATGATCCTGGCGAACGCCGCGAAGCTGATCGTGACCGGCTCGGCAGCCGGCCTGCTGTGCGCCTTCTTCCTGGTGAAGCCGCTGGCCATGTTCCTGGTGCCCGGCCTGCGCGCGAGCGATCCGGTAACATTCATGGCTGTGGCCGCGCTGCTGGTCATCACCGGCCTCGCCGCGGCGTGGGGTCCGGCGCGCCGCGCGGCAGCCGTCGACCCCATGACATCGCTGAGGTACGAGTAGGCGCACGCCGGCTATGAACTGGAGGGCGGGCAATCCTGCCCAGTGCCGCGTAGATTTCCCGACGCTGGAACTGCTGCATAATTCGTGGGGCAGACCCCCCGGTCTGCGCGGGTCCCCCTGGACCCGCTCTTCGCTCGAAGAATCAAGCTCTTCACCACCCGCAACAGGCCGACGAGGGCGTCGGCAGCGGTCCATGGGGACCGCCCCACAAATAATGCAGGTGTTCGGCTATGAGAAAACCAAGTGGCATTGGCCAATCCTGCCCCGCCCCACAACGGCGTTTTCCTGTGACCGGCTATTTCCCGGCTATGATATTCCCATGGATTCCCAGCCACCCATCGTTGCTCCCGTATCGCGATTCATCGCAGTCGCGGACACCGCCCGTAGTATTCTCTTCTACCGCAATGTGCTCGGATTCGAGGTGCGCGGCCAGTTCGGCATCATCGAAGCGGTATACGGTCCAGCCCGTATCCAGTTCGGCGGGCTAGCATACACTCCGGGCGGCTCGGAGGAGCAGCAACAGCGGGGATCCGCCATCCTCTTTTTCCAGACCGCCGATATTGACGCGATGCACGCCGCCATCCGCGCCCGCGGCGGCGCGCCGTCGGAGTTGCAGAAGGTCAACTGGATCAAGATGCGCGTGTTCGAGATCCGCGATCCGGACGGGCACACGCTATGGTTCGGCCAATCCTATGACCAGCCCTGCGCGCCGGACCCCTCGCCCATGATGCGGCAGGCTCTGCCGGAGCTGCCGTTCGACGATGTGGCCGCGGCGGTCGCGCATTACCGGGATGTGCTCGGTTTCCGGATCAACTACGTGCAACCCGATCTCGGCGTCATGTATCGCGACGGCGTCACCGTGCTGCTGATCGCCCGGACGGAGCGTCACAAAGGGATTGGCTCCGCCTATTTCTACGTCGAAGATGCCGACGCGCTCTACGCGGAGCTGCGGGCGAATGGCGCCGGCGTTCAGGGCGAGCCGGTCAGCCATCCCTGGGGATTGCGCGACTTCCACGTGCTGGACCTCGAGGGCAATGGGATCACGTTCGGCCAGCCGTTTGAATGACCTCCGCGCACGACGCTTGGACGGGCTGCTCGCCGTCTTCCGGACCCCAACGTTTTAGCAGCGGTACACTGAAGAGGAGGAGCCGTGAGGGCAACCCGAAAATCGAGACCGAAAGGCGCTGGCAGAAGCGGTACAACCGTTAGCCGAAAAAGATAGAATGCGGAGGAGGGTGTCAAGGTATGACGGACGAAGAGTTGAACCGGCGTTTCGATCAGCTTGAAGCGCGGACCGTGGAGACCATCCGCGACATGCAGGAGCACATTGAAGCGCGGACCGCGGAAACCATGCGCGACATGCAGGAGCACATTGAAGCGCGGACCGCGGAAACCATGCGCGACATGCAGGAGCACATTGAAGCGCGGACCGCGGAAACCATGCGCGACATGCAGGAGCACATTGAAGCGCGGACCGTGGATACCATGCGCGACATGCAGGAGCACATTGAAGCGCGGACCGTGGATACCATGCGCGACATGCAGGAGCACATTGAAGCGCGGACCGTGGAGACCATGCGCGACATGCAAACTGAGATTCTGCGCGGCCTGGAGCGTTTCGCGCGCGGCAATTTCTCGCGGATGCACCGCCTGGAGGTGTCCGACAACGATCTCAACGAGCGGATGAATGCACTCGAGGAACGCATCACGGCCATCGAAACGCGGCCCCCGCGATGATGCGGCGCCTACCACCGCAAATTGGTTTCGCCTATTTTAGAAATCTAAGTAAACAAACGGCTTATTGGCTTAGTTCGTCGAAAAACAGGCATCCCACTCCCTGCCACCTCTCACTGCTATACTGAAGTAGGCTTGCAAGAATACATCCGGATTCGCGGCGCGCGGGTCCACAACCTCAAGGATATTTCGCTCTCCCTGCCGCACAACCAGTTGACTGTAATCACGGGTGTGTCCGGCTCCGGCAAATCGTCGCTGGCCTTCGACACCATCTACGCCGAGGGCCAACGCCGCTATGTCGAGTCGCTCTCCGCCTACGCCCGGCAGTTTCTGGAGCGCATGGAAAAGCCCGCGGTGGAGGATATCGACGGCATCGCGCCCGCCATCGCCATCCGGCAAAAGAACACCAGCCGGAATCCACGCTCGACCGTGGCCACCGCCACCGAGTGCTACGACTTTCTGCGGCTGCTATTCGCGCGCGTGGGTCGTACCTTTTGCCCGAATTGCGGCACGCGCGTGGAGCGCGACACGGTGGATCAGGTGGCGCAGCGCCTCGCCGCCCTGCCCGCCGGCTCGCGCTGGTACGCGCTGTTTCCGGTGAGCGCGGAACAGCATCCCGACACAAAAGCGTTGCGCGATCATCTTTTCGATCTGCGCAAGAAGGGCTTCAACCGGCTCTTTCAGGCGGGCCGCATTTTCGAATTTTCCACGCCTGAATCGCTGCTGGATATCGATTTTTCGAAGCCGGTGTTCATCCTGGTGGATCGCCTCGCCATCCCCGCCGAACAGGGTCCCGAATTACGCCAGCGCATGGTCGATACGGTGGAGATCGGCTATCGCGAAGCCGGCGAGATCCTGCTGGAACCTGCTGGAGCAGGTAGGACAGGCCTCCCGGCCTGTCTCCCCCTCCGCTTCAGCGAGAAATTCTCCTGCAAGCATTGCGGCCTCACCTTCGTCGACGCCGAGCCGCGCCTGTTCAGCTTCAACAATCCATTCGGCGCATGCCCGCGATGCCAGGGCTTCGGCAACACCATCGACTTCGATATGGACTTGGTGATTCCAGACAAAAGTAAGACCCTCGAAGACGGCGCCGTGGATCCCTGGACCAAGCCCAAATACCGCTCCTGGCTGGGCAACTTCCGCAAGACCGCGCGCAGCAAGGGCGTGCGCCTGACCGTGCCCTTTTGCGACCTGACCGAAAAGGAACAGGAGACGGTCTTCGCCGCCATCCGCAACTTCTTCGACCACCTCGAAACCAAGAAATACAAGCTGCACGTGCGCGTATTCCTGAGCCGCTACCGGGGCTACGCGTTGTGCCCCGAATGCCGCGGCGCGCGCCTGCGCAAAGAGGCGCTGTACATCCGCGTGAGCGATCGCAACATTTACGATGTGGTGCGCATGAACATCGGCGAGGCGCTGGCCTTCTTCGATCGATTGCAGCTTTCGCCCGAAGAAAACGCCATCGCGGAGAAGATCCTGGTCGAGATCCGGCAGCGGCTCAAGTTCCTGAACGACGTCGGACTGGATTACCTTACCCTCGACCGCCTCTCGTCCACGCTTTCCGGCGGCGAAGCGCAGCGCATCCAGCTCGCCACCTGTTTGGGATCGCGGCTAGTGGGCTCCTGCTACGTGCTCGACGAGCCTTCCATCGGGCTGCATCCGCGCGATACCGGACGGTTGATCCGCATCCTGCATGAGCTGCGCGAAATCGGCAACACGATTCTGGTTGTCGAGCACGACCCGGACGTCATGCGCGCCGCCGACCACATTGTGGACCTGGGGCCGGGCGCGGGCGAGCACGGCGGCGAAATTGTTTACGAAGGCTCCTTCCCCGATCTGCTGCGCGACGGACAGTCGCTCACCGGCCGTTATCTGCGCGGAGAAATGCGCGTGGCCATCCCGGGTGGGGCAGGTACTCAGCCTGCCAAGGTTCTCCCCACGCGCGCCAGGCGCTTGCGATTTTTCGGCGCGCGCACGCATAACCTGAAGAATATCGACGTGGAGATTCCACTGGGCGCGATGGTGGTCATCACCGGCGTTTCGGGCTCCGGCAAATCCACCCTGGTGCACGATGTCATCTACCGCTCCATGCAGGCGCTGCACAAGGCTCCCTCGCTCGAGCGCGACCCCAGCGCGCCGGGCACGCCCGATGACGCCTCGCTCGAGCCGGCGCTGAAACTCGCCTGCCGCAAGATCGAGGGCGCCGAGCCGATCAGCGAGACCATAATGATCGATCAGTCGCCCATCGGCCGCACCCCGCGCTCCAACCCGGTGACTTATATCAAAGTCTTCGACCTGATCCGTCAGTTGTTCGCTTCCACGCGCGAAGCCGAAAAGCGCGGCTACACCGCCGGCCACTTCTCGTTCAATATTCCGGGCGGGCGCTGCGAAACGTGCCAGGGCGATGGCACCGTGACGGTGGAGATGCAGTTTCTGGCGGATGTCGAGCTGGTGTGCGAGGAGTGCAAGGGCACGCGCTTCAAGAGCGGCATCCTCGACATCCGCTACAACGGGCTCAACGTGCACGAAGTGCTGCAACTGACCGTGGACGAAGCCATCGCGTTCTTCCACGGCCAGAAACGCATCGTACAGAAGCTGCAGGTGCTGGCGGACGTGGGCCTGGGTTATCTGCGGCTGGGACAATCGGCCACCACGCTGTCCGGCGGCGAGGCGCAGCGCGTCAAGCTGGCCGCTCACCTGGCGCAGGCTTCCTGCGCGGGCACGCTGTATATCTTCGACGAGCCCACCACCGGCCTGCACTTCGACGACATCGCCAAGCTGCTGGCGGCCTTCGTGCGTCTGATCGAGAATGGCGCCAGCCTGTTGATCATCGAGCACAACATGGAGGTGATCAAAGCGGCGGATTGGGTGATCGATCTGGGACCCGAAGGCGGCGACCGCGGCGGCTACGTGGTGGCGGCCGGCACACCCGCCCAGATCGCCGAGGCGGAGGGTTCCTACACGGGCCAATTCCTCTCAGCTCTGGTGGCGCAGGCGGCTTCGCCTGCCACCGGCGCGTAGAATAGTGGTATGTGGGTGTTCGCTGCGGCCCTGCTTTTTCTGCAAACTCCGGACTACAGCGCCGAAGGCCTGCAAGCGCTGGACGCCGGCAAATACGGCCAAGCCGCCGAACTGTTCGGCAAAGCGGTCGCCGCGGACCCCAAGGATTACGCGGCCCATTTCCACCTGGCGCTTTCCTATAGCATGCTGCGGCGCGATGCCGAAAGCCTCGCGGAATACAAGAAGGTGCTGGAGCTGAAGCCCGGCCTGTACGAGGCCGAGCTGAATGCCGGCATTCTGCTGATTCGCGATAAGCAGGCGGCCGATGCGGCACCGTATCTGCAGCAGGCCGTGGAACAGAAGCCCAAGGAATTCCGGCCGAAGCTGTATTGGGCTGAAGCGCTGCTCGCATCGGGCGATGCCGCCAAGGCCGAGGCGCAATACCGCGCGGCGCTGGAGCTGAACGCGAAATCCGCGGCGGCCGAATTGGGCCTGGCGCACGCCCAAGTCCGGCAAGACCGCTTGGCGGATGCCGCACCGCATTTTCGCGCGGCCGCGCAACTCGACCCGAATTATCGCGATGGGTTATTGGAGCTCGCGGGGCTGTACGAGAAGAACCACCAGAACGCCGAAGCCATCGCTATCTACAACGAGTTCCCGGAAAATGCGGGCGCCCAGGAGCGCGTGGGGCAACTGCTGCTCGAAAACAAGCATTCGGCGGAAGCGATCGCTCCGCTCGAAGCCGCCATGCAGAAAGATCCCACGCCGGCCAACCGGCTGGCCCTGGCGACCGCGTATCTGTTCGAGAAGCAATTCGACAAGGCGCTGCCGTTGCTCGACCAAAGCGTCGCCGCGGAGCCAGGCAGCTATGCGCTGCGCATGATGTACGGGCGCGGCCTGCGCGATGCGAAGAAATACGATCCCGCGGCGCAGCAGTTCTTTCAGGCCACCAAGCTGCAGCCCGATTCGCGCGAGGCCTGGAACGAGCTGGCGGGCATGCTGTACATGCTGGAGAGATTTCCCGAGTCGCTGGCGGCGCTCGACCGCGCTCACCAATTGGGCGACGATACGCCGGCGAATTACTACTTCCACGCCATTACTTACGATAAGTTGCGCGACTTGAAGCCGGCGCTCGAATATTACCGCCAGTTTCTGGCCCGCAGCAAGGGCGAATTTCCGGATGAAGAGTGGAAAGCGCGGCAACGCGAGAAGCTGCTCGACAGGGAGCTGAGCAAGCGATGATCCCGCGCTTACTGCTGGCGGTGGTGTTGCTGAGCGGCGTGCTGCGCGCCGGTCTGGAAGAGGCCAAGGCCGAACCGAATCTGGGCAAGCGCGCCATGCTGGCGCTGGACAATGCCTTCAACGCACTGACTCTGGCCCGCGACGCGTACGCCAAGGGCGAGAACGCGCAAGTGGAGAAGTGGGCCTTGGAAATTAAGGAATCCGTGGAACTGGCGGAAACGTCTCTGCATGAGACGGGCAAGAACCCGCGGAAGAGTCCCAAGTGGTTTAAGCGCGCGGAGAGTTCCACGCGCGACTTGTTGCGTCGGCTGGACGCGTTTCAGCAGTCGATGGACGTGGCGGATCGCCCCATGCTGGATGCCGTCAAGACCAAGGCGCAGCAGGTGCATGACGATCTGTTGCTGGGAGTACTGGAGGGTGAAAAGAAATGAAGACTTTGCTGGTTTGCGCGCTGCTGGCCGCGCCCCTCGCCGCACAGCAGCAGCGGGATTTTCTGACTATAGACGAAGGGGACCAGATCCGCGAGGCGCAGGACCCCAACGAGCGCATCGCGCTCTATATAACCTTCGCCCAGCAGCGCCTCAGCCAGGTCGATCATTGGCTGGCCAAGGAGAAGGCGGGCCGCTCGATCCTGATCCACGACGCCTTGGACGACTACGCGAACATCATCGACGCTATCGATACGGTGGCCGACGACGCTTTGCAGCGCCACGTGAATGTCAAAGTGGGCTTGACTGCCGTGGCCACCGCCGAGTCCGAGATGCTTTCCCGCTTGGAGCAGATTCAGGACAGCCAGCCGAAGGACATGTCGCGGTACGATTTCGTGCTCCGCCAATCCATCGACGGGACCAATGACAGCCTGGACTTGGCGCGGCAGGACCCCGCCGCGCGGGCCGCGGCTGTCGCCGCCAAGCAAGCCAAAGAGAAGAAGGAACGCGAGGCCTCCATGACGCCCACCGAGCGGGACGCCAAGAAAGCCGAAGAAGCCAAAGCTGAGCAGGATAAAGAAAAGAAGAAGGCGCCCACGCTGCTGCGTCCGGGGGAGACGGTCAACGGCCAGCCAAAGGACCAGTAAAACGCCTTCTCCGGCGTGTCACCGGAGTTTGTACATTTCCTGAGCCGTCGATGGCGGATGTGGGCGTGGTGGGGCAGGCGATTTCGCCTGCCGGCGCGCTGGAGAACGGCCAGCGCGCCATAGAACCCGAAAGGGGTTTTCTTTGTAGCTCGCGATGCGGTCGAACTCCGGCGAATGCCGGTCATTGGCCGCGGACGCTTCGGTGCGTTGGCCCACGCCGAGAGATCCCAGCAGATAGTTGACGCGCTCGAAGGCGTCCCGAGTTCGCAAGGCGCTCTCTCGCCGGATGCCCACCGACGCTAGGAGAGGTACTTCTCGCAGCGCCGCCGCCAGCCGATCGGTTGGCATGTTCAAGACCCTGTTCTTTCACTCTAGAGCTGGCATTTTCAGCAGTTGCTGAAAGCTATTTATTACACTGAAATTGGAAGTCCCTAGTGATTGAAAAGAATGGCGGGGACGACGGGGCTCGAACCCGCGACCTCCGACGTGACAGGCCGGCGCTCTAACCAACTGAGCTACGTCCCCGCAAGGGCGTAACGCTTCTATGCTACCACGCCGTCACCGGCCTCCATACAGGCTGGCCACGCGCTTTCCGTCCGCCTCGGAAATCCCCGAATGCTCCCGGATATCCGGCCGCGCCTTCAGCATCCGGCGATAGCGGTTGAAGTATTCGAGCACGTCGCCGCCGTACTGGAAGCTGTACATGATGTCGCCGAAATCCGCGGTGTGCGGCAGCGACAGCGCGTGGCCCAGCTCGTGCAGACAGGTCAGATACACGACCGTATCCCGGAACAGCTTATCGTTTTCGCCGGTGGCCGCGATGCGCGGTCCTAATTGCGCCAGGTCGGGTTGCACTTCGACGACCCAAACCTGGTTGCCGTTCCGCAAGACCACGTGCGCGTCGCCGTAGAGCTGGGGCGCGCTTCCGAGCCAGTAGATGCAAATCCGGGCGTGGTCTTCACCCTTGGCCGGAGCGAACTGTAATCCGCTCCCGCCTGCTTTCCGCCAGGCTTTGAGCGCCCACCCGGCCAGCTCGGGATCGGCTGCGTCGCAGCCGAAACGCGCGGCCACATCTTCCGTACAAGGCTGAATCCAGTAGCTGTAAACCTCCGCCGCCGGCGCCGCGCGCCGCCGCCATCGCCGCCATCGCCCACGCCACGCAAGCCGCGCCAAGCCGCTTCATCCGCGCCCCGATCGAACCTCCAGACGCTCGCCCGCCAACTGCCGCACCAGCGATTCCAGTTGGGACACACGGCGCGTCAGTTCTTCAATCGCCTGCCCTTCCGGATCCGGCAGGCTGCCATGCTCCAGCACGCCGTTGTCGCCGCGCGTCCGGACCACGCGTCCGGGAACACCGACCACCGTGGAATTATCCGGCACCGGCCGCACCACCACCGAACCCGCGCCGACCTTCACGTTATCGCCGATGCGAATCCCGCCCAGGATCTTCGCGCCCGCGCCCACCACCACGCGATTACCCAGCGTGGGATGCCGCTTGCCCTTATCGTTACCCGTGCCGCCCAGTGTCACGCCCTGATACAGCAGCACGTCGTCGCCGATCTCGGTAGTCTCCCCGATCACCACCCCCATGCCGTGATCGATGAAGAACCGCCGCCCGATGCGCGCGCCCGGATGAATCTCGATCCCCGTAAAAAAGCGGCTGCACTGCGAGATCACCCGCGGCACCAGTGGAATCCGCGCGCGATACAGTTCATGCGCCAGGCGATGCGCCAGAATGGCATGAAATCCGGGATAGCAGAGCACGATCTCGATCACGCTCTTGGCGGCGGGATCCTCGCGGAAAATCGTGTCGATCTGTTCTTTGATAGCCCGGAACATGCTGTCACTCGTATCGTAACGCTTCGGTTGGATCGACGCGGGTGGCGCGCCGCGCCGGCAGATAGCTGGCTAACGCCGCGACGACCGCGAACAGCAGGGCGCCGGCGGCGAAGCTGGCCGGATCGGCAGCGCTTACCTGAAACAGCAGGCCGGACATCAGACGCGTGAGCGCCAGCGCCGCCACCGCTCCGATGACCAGGCCGGCCAGCGCCAACGCCAGACCTTGCCCCACGATCATGCGCAGAATGTCGCCGGTGTCCGCGCCCAGCGCGATGCGGATGCCCATCTCCTGCGTGCGCTCGGCAACCGAATAAGCGATGGCGCCGTAAAGCCCCACGGCGGCCAGCACCAGCGCGGTCACCGAGAATACGCCCAGCAGGAACACGCTGAAGCGTTGTTGCGCCGTGGATGCGGCCAGCACTTCTTCCATGGTATTCACCGCGGTCACCGGCTGGTCGCGATCCACCGCCGCAACCGCCGCGCGCGCGGCCCCGGTCCAATTGCGCGGATCGCCCGCCGTACGAAGAATTAGATTCATCGAAGCCCATGGACGCTGCGGAAATGGCAAGTAAACTTCGGCTTCGGGCGCGGCCGCCAGGCTGAGGTTGCTGACATCCGCCGCCACCCCTACCACTTCCGTGGGCTTAACCATGCGTCCCAGCAGCAGATGCTTGCCGATGGGATTGTCATGCGGCCAATAGCGGCGCACCAGCGTTTCATTGACCACCGCAACTAGCGGCGCGCCGGGGTCGTCGCGCTCGTTGAATTCCCTGCCCTGCCGCAGTGCGACGCGCAGCGTCCGGAAGTACGCCGGGCTCACCATCTGGATCGCCATGAGCGGCCGCGCGGCTAGCGGAATTTCGGGCTGCCCCTGCACCAGCACGGGCGAGAATCGCACGGGCCGCACCGGCAGCGCCGAGCATACCGCCGCGGATCGCACGCCGGGCATGGCCGAGACCTTCTTCACCACCTGGTCGTAGAACGCGGCCATCTGCGGCCCCTTCGGATAGCGCGCGGGCGGCAGCGCGACCCTCATGGTCAGAACGTTGCGCGCATCGAAACCGCCGTTTACGTTGCGCAGGCGCACGAAACTGCGGATCAGCAAGCCCGCGCCCACCAGCAGAACCATGGAGAGCGCTACTTGCGCCACCACCAGCACGCCGCGCGCACGGCTGCGCCGCCGGCTGCCAGCCGATCCGCGCCCTTCCGCGCGCAATACCGGATTTAGATCCTGCCGCGAAAGCTGCAACGCCGGGAGCAGTCCGAACAGCACGCCGGTAATCAGCGAGAGGCCGGCGGTGAACAACATCACGCGCCAGTCGATACCGATCTCGTCCACGCGCGGCAGGTTTCCCTGCCCCAGCGCGGCCAGCGCATGCGTGCCCCATGCGCTGAGCGCGATTCCGAGCGCGCCGCCCGCCAGCGCCAGCAGCACGCTTTCCGCTAGCAACTGCGCAATCAACGCCGTGCGTTTGGCGCCTAATGCCGCGCGAATGGCGATCTCTTTACGTCGCGCCAGCGCGCGCGAGAGCAGCAGCGCCGCCACGTTGGCACAGGCGATCAGCAACAGCAGGCCCACCGCGCCGCATAGAATCAGCACAGCCGTCCTGACGTTCGCGACGGTCTGCTCCTGCAAGTCCCGCGCGTGAATGGTTTGCGAAGGATCGGCGTCCGGCATGCCCGGATTCTCGCGCTTGTATTGCCGGTCCAGGATATTCATTTCCGCATCCGCCTGCCGCGCGCTAACGCCCGGCGCCAGGCGCGCCACGGCGCTCAGGAAACCGACGCCGGCGCGGATTTGCGCGGGCGTGGTGATGTTCAGGTCGAAGACTCTGGGCGCCCACAAGTCCACATCCGCGCCCAACGGCGCGAACTGAAAGCCACGTGGCAAGACGCCGGCGATGGTATAAGGCGTGGCGTCCAGCGTAATGTTCTGTCCCGCTATATCCGCCCGCGCGCCAAATGCGCGCGTCCACAGCGCGTGGCTGATCAGGCATACGGCCCTGGCGCCGGGCTGATCCTCCTCCGGCAGGAACGCGCGGCCAATCGCCGGACTCACACCCAGCACGTTGAAGAAATTCCACGACACGCGTGCCGCGGAAAGCTGCTCCGGATCGCCGGTGCCGGTCAAGTTGAAGGTCTCGTTGGTGAAGGCCGCGAATCCGGCAAACGCGCGGCTCTTTTCGTTCAGGAACGTCAAGCGCAGGTACGAAAACGGCTGGATCGCAAAGGGCGCATCGGCCTTCACGGCGTAGACCAGCACCAGCCGGTCGGGATGCGCGTAAGGCAGAGGCCGCAGCAGCAGCGCATTGGCCACGCTGAAAATGGCGGTGTTCGCGCCGATGCCCAGCGCCAGCGTGACGATAGCCACCAGGGTGAAGCCGGGGCTCTTCGCGAGTGTCCGGGCGGCGTAGCGAAAGTTCCGCATAATTCCCATCCTCACACAAAGAGGAACCCGGGTGGACGCAGGTATGACTCAGGTTATACTGAGGGCATGAAGACTGCGGTTTCGGTGCCCGACGACCTTTTCCGTATGGCGGAAGCTGCCGTCTCCGGGTTTCGAGAAGTCAATTGTACGCCACGGCGATTTCGGAGTTCCTGCACCGGCAGCAAGGCGACGCAGTCACGGAGCGCCTGAACGAAGTGTATTCGCGCCAGCCTGCGAAGGTGGATTCCGCGTTGCATCGCGCCCAACTGAGATCCCTCGAAAAGGACTCCTGGTAGCGTGGACGAGATTCAGCGGGGAGAGATCTGGCGGGCGGATCTCCCGGAACCGCGCCGCTCCGAGCCTGGATGTCGGCGGCCTGTGCTAGTGGTCCAAGCAAACTCTTTCAACCGCGATAACCGGCAACTTGGAACTTGCCGATGCACCAGGCAATGTCCTGCGCGCTCGACGGGCCTGCCCCGCGACTCGATCGTGAATGCTCGCAACTCCCGACCCTCGATCGTAGTTTCCTGACCGAGCACGCCGGCACGCTGCCGCCGCGCTTGCAGGGCTCCGTCGATGAAGGCCTGCGCCTTGTTCTGCAACTCTAGCCCGACGCGGCTTTGTCCCGGTCTTTCCCAAGCGCAGGTTTTATCCGTGTGCATCTGTGTTCATCTGTGGTTCCATGCTTTTCGTTACAATCATAAGACCCCATGCCCAACGATCCCGCGGCCATAGAAGTCCGCGAACTGGTAAAGCGCTATGCGAAGGCCAACGTCAACGCCGTCGATGGCGTCACGTTCAGCGTCCGCCCGGGCGAGATCTTCGGTCTGCTGGGACCCAACGGCGCCGGCAAAACCACGACCATCGGCGTGCTCATCACCAGCGTGCTGCCCACCTCGGGATCGGCCGCCATCATGGGTCTCGATGTGGCCGCCGACCCCATCGGCATTAAGCAGCGCATCGCCGTGGTCCCCCAGCAAAGCAATCTCGACCGCAGCCTGCGCGTGCGCGAAATCCTCACCTTTCACGCCGCCTATCACGGCGTGCCGCACCGCGAGCGCGAGCAGCGCGCGGACGCCCTGCTCGACGAGCTCGGCCTGGGCGAGCGCAAGAACGACCGCGTGGCCCGCTATTCCGGCGGCATGGCGCAACGCCTCATGATTGCGCGCGCGCTGATGCATTCACCCGACGTGCTCTTTCTGGACGAGCCGACCAACAACCTGGACCCGCAGTCCCGCCTGTTCCTTTGGGACCGCATTCGCGCGCTGAACGCGCAAGGCCTCACCATCCTGCTGACCACGCACGATATGAACGAGGCCGACCAGCTTTGCGGCCGCATCGCCATCATGGACAAAGGCCGCATCCTGGTGAACGACACTTCCGCCGAACTGAAGAAGCTGATCCCCGGCGGCAATGCCGTCGAGTTGCGCGTGAGCCTGCCCGCGCCGGATGCGGGCGCGCGCGTACTGGAAGCACTGCGCGGCCTGGCGGGTGTCAGCAAGGTCGATGAGATGGACGCCGGCGCGCCGCCCGCGCCCGGTGAAGACATCGGCGAGATGGGCGTAGTCACCTACCGGCTGTACGCCGAAAAGGCGCCCGCGTTGGTGGGGCCAGCCACGCAGGCCATGCTGCTGGCCGGCGCGCAGGTGCGCGATCTGCACGTCAAGCAACCCAGCCTGGAAGACGTCTTCATCTATCTCACAGGGAGGAATCTGCGCTGATGGTACCCGCACGCCACACCAATCGCCTATGGCTCGCCGCCAATGCCTTTGGCGCCACTTTGCGCCGCGATCTCGCGGTCACGCGCCGCGAGTTGCCCCAATTTTTGCTCCAAGCCCTGATCCAACCGATGTTCTTCCTCCTGATCTTCTGCAAGATCCTGCCGAGCATCGGGCTCACCAACGTCAACTTCGCGGCGCTGATGCTGCCGGGCATCGTGGGACTTACCGAGCTGATGGCCGCCATCCAGGGCATCACGCTGCCGCTGGTGCTGGACCTGGGATTCGCGCGCGAAATCGACGACCGCCTGCTGGCGCCCATGCCGGTCTGGCTGGTGGCCGCCGAAAAGGTGCTCTTCGCCGCCCTGCGCGGCATGGTGGCGGGCGCCGTGATTTTTCCGGCAGCCTGGTGGGTGCTAGGCAGCCGCTACGCGGTGCGCGGCGACCGCATCGGCGTGCTCGTCGGCATGATCGTGCTGGCGGCCTTTGCCGGATCGGGCATCGGCCTGGTCATTGGCACGGTCGTAAAGCCGGAGCAAATCAGCCTGATGTTTTCCCTGATTCTGACGCCGCTGCTGTTCACCGGCTGCACTTACTACCCGTGGAGCGCGCTGCGCAGCATCCGCTGGTTCCAGGTGATTACGCTGTTCAACCCGTTGACATATGCCGCCGAAGGTCTGCGCTACGCCATGGTGCCGCCCATTAATGGTCATACTATGGCTACTTTGCCGATGCCTTGGGTGCTGTTGGCGCTAGCCGTCACAATGGCCCTGTGCTTCGGCTTCGGCGCGCGCACCTTCCGCTCGCGCGTGGTCAGTTGACCTTGTTGTGGGGCGGGCGTCCACGCCTGCGGCGGGTCTCCAGGCCCGCCCTGTGCGCAACAAACGCAGCCGTGCAGAGCAGAACAGGCCGGCGTGGCAAGTGCCTTCCGCCGGTGACACTTCGAACGGATATATAACTCGTTGCCTCTCAGCCCGCTGGCGTTTTGCCGCGCAGGTTCCCTCCGTCGGCCGGGCTAACCTCTAATGTGAAGGAACAAGCTCCCTCCGCAGCCCGGCGCTTGAAATCGTACGCCGGCGAATTTGACCGGCTGAGCAGCCTGACCATGGCTGCCGGTAAAGACTTCAACGACGAACTCACTTTCATCCTGAATTACGCGGAAGTCTCGCTCGACCTGCTCGGGCCGGAGCACCCTGCCAGCGAAGGCATGGTCGAACTCACGCACGCTGCCATGCGTTGCGCGGAGACTACCCGCTGCCTGCTGCTGCTCACTGAGCGGGCGCGCGCGTCGGTCCGCTGCGCTAAAGTGAGAGCAGGCCATGCGAATCCTGGGAATCGAGAGCTCCTGTGATGAAACCGCCGCCGCGGTTGTGGAGGATGGCGTCGCGATTCTCTCATCGGTGGTGGCCTCGCAGTTGGATACCCACGGCCGCTACGGCGGCGTAGTGCCGGAGTTGGCCTCGCGCGAGCACCTGCGCGCCATCGTGCCGGTGACCCGCGAAGCGCTGGACCGCGCCCGGACTACGCTGGCTGACCTTTCCGCCATCGCGGTGACCGCCGGCCCAGGGTTGGTGGGATCGCTGCTGGTGGGTATCACCTACGCCAAAGCGCTGTCATTGGCGCGCGGCATTCCGTTGATCGGCGTCAATCACATTGAAGGACACATTCATTCGGTGGTGCTGGAATCCGCCCGCGACGGGCGTCCGGTCGAGTACCCGGCGCTGGCGCTGGTGGTGAGCGGCGGCCATACGCACTTGTTCGAAGTACGCGACGGATTCCACTACCGCCTGCTGGGCAAGACCCGCGACGATGCCGCCGGCGAAGCTTTCGACAAGGTGGCCAAGTTGCTGGGCTTCGGCTACCCGGGCGGGCCCGTGATCGACAGCCTGGCGCCCTATGGCAATCCGCGCGCGGTGCGTTTCACGCTGGCCCGCATGAAAGGCAACGCGCTCGATTTCAGCTTCAGCGGCCTGAAGACGGCGGTGCTGCGCTGGGTCGAAAGCCACGATCTCACTGCCGAGATTGCGGCGCGGCGCGACTTGCTGCGAGCGACTCCGCATCCATCGACCGAGGAATGGCTCGCCGTCACTCCGCAAACCACGCGCGACTTGTTGGCGTCGTTCCAGCGCACCGTGATCGAGGAACTGCTGCGCCGCGCCGCAGCCTCGGCCGAAAACATCGGCGCGCGCACCCTGATCGTCTCCGGCGGAGTGGCTTGCAACTCGGGCTTGCGCGCCGCCGCGCGGGACGCCCGGCTTCCCTGCCCCGTGCTGTTTCCGTCACCCGGACTCTCCACCGATAACGCCGCCATGATCGCCGCCGCCGCCTTTCCGCGGCTGGCGCGTGGACAATTCGACGATCTTAGCCTGCCGGCGCGCGCCAACCTGGCACTCGCATAAAAGACGGAACCACAGATGGACACAGATGCACACAGATAAGATGGATCGCTGAAACGAATTTGGCTCGGCGAGCGTCGCCCCAAGTAGGAGGAAGTGGGAGACATTTGCCGTCACTCGCAACAGTGGGCCGGAAATCACATTTCGCAACGATCGCCGTAGCGCTTCTACTTTCGTTATCCGGCGTCCGGACCGCCAAAGCGGCAGCGGCCCTCCTCATGGAAGAGCCGTTTGGCGCGTTCGGACACATGAATCCCACGGGCCACGCGGCCGTTTACCTGTCACACGTTTGCGCGTCGTCGCCTACGGTTTTACGGGCGTGCGCGCCCGGCGAGACGGGCGTGGTGATCAGCCGGTATCATCGCGTGGGCGGCTATGATTGGATCGCCATTCCACTGATCCCCTATCTCTACGCGGTGGAGCAGCCCGAACAGGTTCCGCTGTATGTGAATGCGGATATGGTAGCCAGTCTGCGGGATAACTATCGCCGCAGCCATCTGGAACAGATCGCGCCCGACGCCGCGGGGGGCAACCCGCCGGATGGGGAATGGATCCAACTGGTGGGCGCCGCATACGACCGGAAGATCTATAGCTTCGAGATCGAGACCACGGAAGCCCAGGACCACCGGCTTTTAGAAAAGCTGAACTCTGGAAAGAACCGGAGTCACTTCAACCTGTTCTTGCACAACTGCGCGGATTTCTCGCGGAGCGTCATCAATACTTATTACCCGCACGCCACCCATCGCAGCCTGTTTGCCGACCAGGGCATCACCACGCCAAAGCAGATCGCCAAGTCGCTGGTGAGTTACAGTAAGCGCCATTCGGACCTCCAGTTTTCGTGCTTCGTCATTGCCCAGGCGCCGGGCACGCTGCCGCGCAGCGGAGCCGTCCGCGGCGTGTTCGAAGCGTTCCTGAAGTCGAAGAAGTATATGTTGCCGGTGGCGGCGCTGCACCCGCTGGTGGCCGGCGGCATGGCTGTGGCGTATGTGACGATGGAGTGCTTCGATACGCGCCGCCACTTCGCCAGCCACCTGGACGGCGAGTCGGAGCCCGCGGCAATTCTCGCGGATCTGCAATCGAATCGAGCCGGGGACGTCGCGGCTACAGGCGAAGCGCTGGGCCGATAGGCCGCAATCGGCGGTCCCGCGAAAAAGCTCGTATACCTATTGACATTCTATACGAGAATCATATAGAATTCCTATACGAGCATGCCTGCCACGAATCTTTTGCAAGGAACTCTCGACCTGTTGATCCTGAAGGCGCTGGCGCTGACCGAATTGCACGGGCTCGCCATTTCGCAGCGCATAGCGCAGATCACCAATGGCACCTTTGAAGTGAAGCCGGGCTCGCTGTTTCCGGCGCTGCACCGCATGCAGGACGCGGGCTGGCTCTCCTCGGCCTGGGGCGATTCCCAAAACAACCGCCGCGCCAAATTCTACCGCCTGACCGCGGCGGGCCGGAGGCAGTTACGGACCGAAACGCGGCAGTGGGAAACCATCGCGCTGGCCATTACCAGCGCTCTAGAGGCGAGCTGAACCGCGATGGCATTCCTGAGCCATCTGGCCAGTTTTTGGCGAAATCTGTTCACGCGGCCCCGCCTTGATCGCGACCTCGACGACGAGCTGAGCGCTTACCTGGACCATTTGACCGACGAAAAGAGCGGGGACGGTATGGGCGCGGCCGACGCGCGGCGGGCAGCCCGCATCGAGTTGGGCGGCATGGAACAAATCAAAGAGGAAGTCAGACAAGTGAGGACCGGTCGAATGTTGGAAGAGCTGCTGCGGGATCTTCGCTACGGAATGCGCATGCTGCGCAAGAACCCCACGTTCACCATTGTCGCCGTGCTGGCGCTGGCCCTGGGCATTGGCGCCAACACCGCCATGTTCAGCGTGGCCTACGGCATCCTGGCGCGGCCGCTGCCTTATGCCCAGGCCGATCGCGTGGCGGTGGTCTTCATGAACTACGCCCCGCGGGACTTTGTATTCGGCACGATGTGCATTCGCGACTACCTGATGTGGAAACAGAACAATCACGCGTTCGAGGAACCCACCATCTTCACCAGCACGCGCATGGATATCGGCGGGAAGGAAGGCGTCCCGGAGCAGGTGCAGGGTGCCGCCGTCACCGCGGGCTTTTTCTCCACGCTCGGTGTGCAGCCGCTGCTCGGCCGCACATTCATCGCGGGCGAAGACCAGCCGGGGGCCGGCTCGCGGGCCGTGCTCGGTGAATCGATCTGGCGGCGACGCTTCGGCGCAAGTTCAGCTGTGCTGGGCCGGACTATCTTGGTGAGGGGCGCTCCAGCCACCGTGATCGGCGTGATGCCCGGGCCATTTCAGTTCCCGCGGCGGGATACGAAAATCTGGACGAACCTGCCGCTGAATCCGCCGACCCGCTATGGCCCGTGGTTCTATCGCGGCGTGGCGCGCCTGAAACCCGGCGTGACGCTGCCGCAGGCGCAGGCGGAGGTCAACAACATCGGGCTGCGCATGGTGCAGCAGAACCCGTACTACAAGCGCGTGACGCTGCCGGTGCTGAGCCTGCGCGACGCGCTGCTGGGAGTCACGCTGAAGCCCGCCATCCTGGTGCTGGCCGGCGCGGTGGGGTTGGTGCTGCTGATCGCGGTGGTCAATGTAGCCAACCTGATGCTGGCGCGCGCCACCGTCCGCGAGCGCGAAATGGCGCTACGGCTCTCACTCGGCGCGGGCCGCGGCCGCCTGGTGCGCCAGTTGCTCACCGAGAGCGTGCTGTTGGCCGTGATGGGCGGCGTAGCGGGGCTGGCGCTGGCTTGGGGAGGCATTGAGCTGATCCGCGCCTGGAATCCGGGAGATCTGCCGCTGATCGATGCAGTCCGGCTGGATGGGGGCGCGCTGGGCTTCATGCTGCTGGTCTCCATGCTCACCGGGATTCTGTTCGGGCTGGCGCCGGCGCTTGAGTGCGCGCGCGCGGACCTGAACTCGACGCTCAAAGAAGGCGGACGCGCCGGCGCCGCCAGCCGCTCCCGCGGACGCGCGCGAGCGGCCCTGGTGGTCTTCGAAATCGCGGTGTCGCTGATGCTGCTGGTGGGCGCGGGATTGCTGCTGCGCAGCTTCGTGAATCTGCAGCGGGTGACCGGCGGATTTGCCGCGCCTCCGCGGCAGATTCTGACCATGCTGATTTCGCCCGGCAGCCGGAAGTACCGTGACGCCCCAGCCGGCCTGGCGTTCTACGATGAAGTGCTGCGCCACGCGCGCAACGTGCCGGGGGTGGAAATGGCGGCAATCACCGACTCGCTGCCACCCGACCGCCAGGGCGATGCCGACAGCTTTGGCATTGAAGGGCAGACCCTGGCGCCCGGAGAACTGAACCCCATCATTTCGGACGTCACCGCGGGCCCGGACTTCTTCCGGGCGCTGGGCATCCCCCTGCTCAAGGGCCGGTACTTCACCGATCATGACGATCGAAATTCGGCGCTGGTGACTATCGTCAGCGAGGGCTTTGTGCGCCGCTTCCTGCCGAACCAGGAAGCCATCGGCAAACGTATCAGGCAGAGCGGACCGGATCTCGGAAACAAGTGGATGGAAATCGTGGGTGTGGTCGGCAACGTGAAATACCTGGGTCTGAATGTGGACACGGACCCGGCCTACTACATGCCGTTCGCACAGAGCTACGGTCCGTGGATGTTCCTGGCCGTGCGCTCGTCGGGCGACGCCGCCGGCATGGCCGCGGCGCTTCGGCGCGACATTCAAGCGATCGATCCGGACGTAACCCTGGCGCAAATCGGCACCATGGAGCAAGCCTTGGCCCTCTCCGTCTCGCAGCCGCGCTTCGATACCATGCTGCTGGCGCTGTTCGCGGGGATCGCGCTGCTGCTGGCGGGGGTGGGAATCTACGGGCTGATCGCCTACTCGGTGGCGCAGCGGACGCACGAGATTGGCGTACGCATGGCCTTGGGAGCGGCTCAGGCGGACGTGGTGCGGATGGTGGTCCGGCAAGGCGCATCGCTGGCGGGCGTCGGCATTGCGCTCGGCCTGGGTGGAGCTTTTGCTCTGACGCACTTGCTGAAGGCGATGCTATTCGGTATTGGCGTCACGGACGCGTTGACGTTCGCGGCCGCGCCTGTGGGGATGATGCTGGTGGTGCTGCTGGCAACGTTCCTTCCCGCGCTGCGGGCGACGCGTATTTCCCCGGTGGTTGCTTTGCGGTACGAGTAGTGGGGGGCGACCGTTTCTCGTACAATAAGGCGAGGGGAGGTATTGAGCATGTCCAGAACGACCGCCGCTCAAAAGGTTTCGCACAAAACCGTTGCGGAAACCCGCGCCATCCGCCTGTCCGTCGCCGACCAGCGGCGCTTCGTCGATCTGCTGCTGAACCCACCCGCTCTTGCGCCCGCCTTGAATCGCGCCAAGAAGGCCCATGACCGTTTGATCGCCTCGTCGAGATAGCGGTGCTCTGCAGCCAAGGAATGAAATGTATCCGATCGTCATCCCGAGTTCCGGGAACGTGTTTGCCGACCTAGGGTTCGCCGATGCCGAAGAGCGCAAGACGAAGGTTCGCCTCGCGTTTGCGATCAAACAGATTCTGCAGCGGCGCCACCTCGCCCAGGCCGAAGCCGCCCGGCGGCTGGCTATCAACCGGCCGAGGGTCTCCGCGCTTGTCAATTACCGGCTGGAAGGCTTCTCGGTCGAGCGGCTGATGCATTTCTTGAACGCACTTGGCCGGGCCTAGCAGATGCCCGTCGGTCCGCATCTAATCGTATCGTGATGGTTGTTTCGCTTCTGGGATGATGACGACATGCGCCTTCCTCCAGAACTCCGCGTCGGTCGGCCGTGCATCGGGGTCCATCTCGATCCCGCGCCGGATTTGGCGGTCACTCCGGGACCGAAGGCGCTCCCAGTCGGTACGCTCCTTAGACAATGTTTCTCCGGTATGCTTCTCTTTCATGCCGCACTACACGTCCGCCATCGGTTGACGTAAGGGGACCTCCTGGTGCCGCCGGTTCAGGCCCACGCCTCAAACAACTCCACTTCGCTATTTCGTGCCCAGTAGACGATACCGCTGGGCTGGAGCCGCACAACTTTCGCCATTCGGAGCGCGTGCGTCCGAAAGCCGCGGTGCCGCAGGAGCCGCGTGGCATAAGAGGCCACTTGCTCGGCGGGAGCCGCGACGACTACCCGGCAGTAAGCGGGGTGACAACGGCTTCGCTGGTAGAAGTCCGCATCGCGGGTGAAAAATGTGGTCTGCCGTGCGCCCCGCAACTCCGTTAATATCTCTTCGTCGCTCATTCCAGCGCGGCCCCAATCCACTCCTACGGTGCGAACGGGCAAGCGCCGCCCTTCGAGAAACTCCTGCTGGCTGCGAAGCGAGTTCTCGTCGAGCAAGATCACCCGGCTCTCCGGCGCACGCCGGGCCCTGCGTACTCAGCAGCGTGTTCCAGAAGGCTCTCCCGAGCCAGCCTCAAGGCCTCGGCGATCGCCTCTTGGGGAACTTTTCCGTACCACTCCTCAACGATGGTGTCCCAGGGCAAGCCGCGCTCCACCTGCTCGAGAACGTCCGAAACAAAGATCCGGGTTCCCCGAAACGTTAGCTTGCCGTGACACACCTGCGGGTCGGCCACGATGTAGCGGCCAATTTGCCGGGCCGTTAGGGGCGCTGCGCCGTTCTTCGCGGGTTTCCTGGGTGGCATGGTGATGTTGGGGCCTCATATATAGTTTCGCGCACGTGGCCGGTCGCAATCAAACCCCTTGTGCGGTCAATGCGGGCGGTGTCGTCAGGCCCTCCGAGACCGCCGCGTCCCATATTTGATACAATCCAATGGTGCTACCGGTTGTCTTCCATCCCAAAGCTAGGGATGCGGTGCGCCGGTTTCCAAAAGAGCCGCGTGTGCGTCTGGGGAAGGATCTCTTCCGATTGCAGATGGGGGAGCGGATAGCAATGCCAGTCTCCCGACCGATGCCGGTCGTGGGTGCGGGAGTGTCGGAACTGCGCGTGAAGGGCGCGGACGGGATCTTTCGCGTGTTCTGCTACCTGGCATCTCCGAAGGGTGTTCTCGTCTTTCACGCATTCGTCAAAAAGACCCAGCGGACGCCTCCCCTCGAAATCGAGTTGGCACGAAGGCGCTTAAAGGAGCTTCTGGATGCATAGACTCACGCCGATCGTTTGCAACACACCCGAAGAATTGGCCGCCGCCATGGGTCTCTCCGCGGCAGAGGCGAAAGAGTGGCAGCTCCAACATGCGCTGCTCAAGCGCCTGAAGGAAATTGTCTTGAGACAGGGGATCACGCACGCCGAGGTCGCCAAACGGGCAGGCACTTCGCGAACCAGGGTGACCGCGATTCTCAATGGCGATCTCGATCACGTATCGAGCGATCTACTAGTTCGCGTCCTGGCAGGGCTGGGATATCGAGTGAGGGTTTCGGTAGTCAAGTCTGACACGGCGGCTTAGCCGGGGTCCTGCTATCGCCGGGTATCTTGCGCACCGTGGATTGCTGCCGCACCAGCGTTCCTCGACTTGCAGCCCAGTGCCGATCTGAACGCCGGACGAACCACTACATCGGGCGCCGGGAAACAACATGCGCTCGCAGAGACGCGGTCAGAATCTTATCAGGCTTAACTGTGCTGCGTCGATCTTGCCCGTCCTCTTGGCGTAATAGGCTTGGAAGAACTCGAACTCGCTGCGATTCTCTTTGGCGCATTTGGTCTGAATGACACGAATGATCGCAAGCTTGTCCTCCTCGGGGGTATTGATGCCGAAGATGATACCTTTCAGATCCGAAAACTCATACTTCAATGCCAGGCCCTTATCTTCCGCGTAATCCGTTAGTGAATCCGAAAGAACGAGCCTGTACTCCTCCTCATAGGCCCAGTCTTGGAGCTTGGTCGTTTGCCCTTCCAGGAACTCACCCCGATATTTTTCTCCCCATGCGGCCTCGTTTTCGAAGACATCGCGCGCGCACGAACTATTCTTCCCCAGTGCATCGGAATACCACCAGCGCAGGGCGGTTCCCCGCAGCTGCCCGAGGGATCGGAAGAAATCAGTCTCCGGGTACGTTGCTTTATATGCGACCTTGTAAAGCGGATGGTTTGTGTGGCTGAAGCGGGCTGGCCCGCCGGGTCTGTCTTACTGTTGCGCCGTCCGACGATACCATTCAACGTGAGAGTCGGCTTCCCGGAGGTTACGCCAATGCCCAATTTGAGGCAGACGCCTTTATGCGCATTGGCGTAGTGTCCCCACATTGAAGGACTGGCATAGCTCTCCGTGAAGCAGGCCATGTACCAGTCCGGATGGATCATTTTTTCAACCAGCTTTACATAGTGGTCGGGGAACTCTGCGAGTATTAGGCTGCTGTTGCGGACAGCAGGAGACGTGGGGTTGTTGTACTTGCCGATCAGGATGCCCTGCTGGTGTATCGCGTTCATCGCGGCATAAAGCTGATCCGAGCCGCCCTCCATAGCCGTGTGCCGTTGTTCAAACTCATTGGCCATCCCGAAGACCTCCGGTCTGACAGGCATCTTCGCACATAAATCACGAAACATCTCACCGCCAGAAGCGTCGAGCTGTATTCTCCGCTCCCGGTAAGCCGTGAAAATCGCGTTGAGCGCATGCCAGTGCAGCATCCTTAAGTGACAGCGCAGTTCATCCCGGCGGATGGGGCGTTGCCGGGAAGCCAGACCTTCCGCACATTCGGGGACGGACGGAGTATTGAGAAAAGTGTCGCAAGCGCTCTTGAACGCGTCCTTGTAGTCCTGGGTAGGCAAATCGTTTTCGGTCTTCAGGACAGGCAGGGACGCAAGATTAATCGGCGTGTCGCTGCCGTTCAAAGTAAGCAGGATGCATGCATGGTCCAGGCAAAGCAGATAATGCTTGAGCAGATTCCGCCAGACATTTTGTCGCCCGACCAGATCAAATCCTTGAAGCCCTCCATCGGATCGTTCAACTCCGCAAGGGAGGCGCAATAAATCTCCTGTTTTTCAAGTTCTTGACGTTCGCCCAATACCGTCGAACGGAATCTGTACAAATGCTCTATCGTTAGGAGCCTCCTAACTACACCCGCTAGTCCCCCCGCAATTCCCGCACTTATAACAACTCCCGTTCCGAGTCATAATCGACCCGCACTCCGCGCACAGCGGCGCATCGGCGGTCATCGGCGAGAAGGGTAGTTCCTGCTGCGGATTGGGTTCGGTGGGACGCAGCGTGGACGTCTCGCCGGCTTCCGTGACCGCGTACTCCGGTCCCAAGAACCGCGCGCCCAGCCATCGGAAAATGTAATCCATGATGGATTTGGCGTAGGGGATCTGCTGGTTGCCGGTCCACCCACTGGGCTCGAAGCGCACGTGCGCGAACTTGTCCACCAGGAATTTCACCGGCACGCCATATTGCAGGTTGAAGCTGATGGCCGTGGCGAACGCGTCCATCAAGCCGGAAATGGTTGAGCCTTCCTTCGCCATGGTGATGAAGATCTCGCCCGGTGCGCCGTCGTCGTACATGCCCACCGTGATATAGCCTTCGTGGCCGCCGATCGAAAACTTGTGAGTGATGGCGCGCCGCTCGTCCGGCAGCTTGCGCCGCACGGGACGGTAGACCACCTTCTCTATCGTCTGCTGGACGGGCGCCGCAGCAGGCGTAGCGGCCTTCTCGGACTTGCCCGTGCCGGAACTGAGCGGCTGCACGCGCTTGGAATTGTCGCGGTAAATGGCCACCGCCTTCAATCCCAGCTTCCAGCTTTCGATGTAGGCGCTCATCACCTCGTCCACGGTGGCTTCTTCCGGCATGTTGATGGTCTTCGAAATCGCCCCGGAAACGAACGGCTGCACCGCCCCCATCATCTTCAAATGGCCCATATAGTGGATGGTGCGCGTGCCGTTGGCCGGCCGGAAGCTGCAATCGAAACAGGCCAGGTGCTCGGGCTTCAGGTGCGGCGCGCCCTCGATCGTTCCCGTGGCATCGATGTGGCTGACGATCTGGTCGGCCTGCGCGGGCGTATAGCCCAGCTTGATCAGCGCCTGCGGCACGGTATTGTTGACGATCTTGATCACGCCGCCGCCCACCAGCTTCTTGTATTTCACCAACGCCAGGTCCGGCTCGATGCCGGTGGTGTCGCAATCCATCATGAAGCCGATGGTGCCGGTGGGCGCGATCACGGTCACCTGCCCGTTGCGATAGCCGTTGCGGCGGCCCATCTCCAGCGCGGTATCCCAGCACTCCGACGCGCCCTGAAAAAGGTCCTGCGGAATCTGGTGGCCGTGCAGCCGATGCGCCGCGTCGCAATGCATGCGGATCACTTCCAGGAACGGCTCCGCATTGCGCGCGTAGCCGGGGAACGGGCCGGTGCTTTCGGCGATGCGGGAGCTAGTCAGGTACGCCTGCCCGCACATGACGGCCGTGATGGCACCGGCATAGTCGCGGCCCTGATCGCTATCGTACGGAATGCCGAACGACATCAGCAGCGCGCCCAGGTTCGCGAAGCCCAGCCCCAGCGGCCGGTAGTTGTGCGAATTGCCGGCGATCTTCTCGGTGGGATAGCTGGCGTTATCCACGATGATTTCCTGCGCCATGATCATGGTGTCCACGGCGTGGCGGAAAGCTTCCACGTCGAACTGGCCGCCCGGCCCCACGAACCTCATCAGGTTGAGCGACGACAGGTTGCACGCCGAATCGTCCAGGAACATGTATTCCGAGCAGGGGTTCGAGGCGTTGATGCGCGCCGTGTTCTTGCACGGATGCCAACGGTTCACGGTGGTATCGAACTGCATGCCGGGGTCGCCGCACTGGTGCGTGGCTTCGGCGATCTGGTGCATTAGGTCGCGCGCCTTCAGGCGCTTCACGGGCTGGCCGCCCACTACGGACTTGGTCCACCAGTCGCGGTCCTCGGTGACGGCTTCCATGAAGTCGTCGGTCACGCGCACCGAATTATTGGCGTTCTGGAAGAAGATGGAACTGTAGGCCTCGCCGTCGAGCGAGGCGTCGTAGCCCGCCTCCACCAGCGTGTAGGCTTTCTTTTCCTCTTTGGCTTTGCACCAGACGAACTTTTCGATATCGGGATGATCGCAATTCAGAATCACCATCTTGGCGGCGCGGCGCGTCTTGCCGCCGGATTTGATCACGCCCGCGAAGGCGTCGAAGCCCTTCATGAACGACAGCGGTCCGGATGCGCGGCCGCCGCCCGAGAGGATGCCGTCCTCTTCGCGCAGCGACGACAGGTTGCTGCCGGTGCCGGAGCCCCACTTGAACAGCATGCCCTCGGTTTTGGCCAGATCCAGGATGGATTCGAGCGAGTCCTTCACCGATACGATGAAGCAGGCCGAGCATTGCGGCCGCGTCGCGCCGGCTTCCAGCTTGGCGATGCCGGCGGTCGCCTGGTCGTAGACCCAGCCGTAGCCGCGGGCTTCCTTCACGCCGACGTTGAACCACACCGGCGAGTTGAAACAGGCCTTCTGCGTGAGCATCAGGTGGGCCAGCTCGTCGCGGAAGTTCTGGTTGTCCTGATCGGTGGCGAAGTAGCCGTCCTTCCGGCCCCAGCCGGCGATGGTGTCGACCACGCGCTGCACGAGCTGCGCGACGCTGGTTTCGCGCTCCGGCGAGCCCAGCTTGCCATGGAAGTATTTGCTGGCCACGATGTTGGTGGCCGTTTGCGACCAATCCACGGGGACTTCGATATCGCGCTGCTCAAAGATGACGGCGCCCTTATCGTTGCCAATGGAGGCGGTGCGGGTCTCCCATTGGATATCGTCGTAAGGCGTTTTGCCGGCCTCTTGACGCGCCGTGAAGTAGCGGGGGAAGGCAACCCCCGGCGTCCGGCTGAGCTTTTGCTCCTTTGTTTTCAACATTTCCATTGTGGCACTCAGGTCTACGGTAAGCTGTCCCATGGATCTTCCCTCCCTTTCTATTGTCGCGCATTCGTAATGATGCCCCAACCTATAGTGTTTCGTCAAGGATTTTATCTATATGCTGTGCTATAGGTTACGGACAACCAGATTTAGGGAGATTTTTAGCACTGTGGCTTGGCGCGTTGGGCGACTTCGCGGAGGAGATCGAGTTTTTGCGCGATTTCAGGGTCGATCCGGTCGGCAGCGACATGGCTTGCGAGTTGATGGTAGTTCGTCTTGCGCATCAGGTTAGGTAGTTTGAGCTTGTCGAAGAACATCTCAAACAATCGGTCCAGAAAGTCGTCGCTGGCCTTCGTATCCCGCCACCAAACGTCATCGGGATTGCGGAGGGCCAGAGGTGGGACGAGTTCATGAATGCACTCGTCCATAAGTTTTCGACGTGTAGCCGCCTGGCCGGGTGTGAACAGCGGTCCTGGCGAAGTCTCCTCGGCGGAGGCCTCCGCCCAGGCGAGCAACGTCTCAGGTTGGCAGAGGTAGTTCTCGATCTCACGCCTGTTCCACATCGCCTCCGTAAGGGGCGCGGCGCCCTGTAGCGGACGTGCCATCCTGTCGTTCAGCAGAAAGCCAACCAGATCCGGCTTAGCTTCCAATAAGCCATAGAAGTGGTCGCGTGCACGTGGCGGCTGGTTCTCCACGTAGTGGACAAAAGGCGATTCGAGATCGCTGCGCGCGACATGTTGCAACTTAGCGGCGAACGCCCGAAGAATCGCGAGATCGGTGGACCCCTCGAGATAGAGCACCCAGCCGCGCTGCTCAGCCTGATAGTAGTCCTCGAATCCAATGTCCTTGAGGGCTTTCAGAAGCTGGTTTGGACGGTCGTTCAACCGGTGCGGCTGACCCACAAACGCCACGACTACGTCGCGCGACGCGGCTTCGTTCAGAAGCACTTCGGAGTGGCTCGCGATCACCACCTGGCTTTCCTGCTCGCGGGCGGCTTCGCTGATCACGTTGTAGATCTGGCGCTGGCGCAGGATTTCGAGGTGCGCATCCGGCTCGTCCAGGAGCACAACCGCGTTCGGATTCGTAGACAGGTACGCGAGAAGGAGCAACGTCTGATGGACTCCGCGCCCCGCCGACGACAGATCCAGCCGGGCACCGGACGATTCACGATACGTCAGGGTGATCTCGGCGCCGCCGCCGGAGGCGTCAGGCTCATCCAGTTCGATGCCAAACAACTGCCGCATTCGGGCCACCAGCGCCTGCCACTTCGTATCGCCGTCGTCGAGTTCGTATACGACTCGAAGGCAGACATTCCGGAGGACCTCGGCGGTACGGCCCTGCCCGATCAGGAACTCGATCTCGCCGGACTGCTTGAGGAACTCGCGGTCTGCCAGGCCCGACATAGGCGAGAGGAACACGACGCGAGAAGCCAACGCCTCCGGCGGGGAGGTCGAGTTATCGAGCGGCCTGCAATAAAGCGATTCTTCGTTGGCGTATTCGAATCCAATGCCGCACGTCCAGGAACGGTTCCCGGTCACGCCCTCGACGACGATCTCGATCCGGACATCCTGAACATGCAGATCTTTCCATAGCAGATTGGCGTTTGGTATCGGTACGGCCGTCAAGTCCCTGCGATTGATCGTCCCTCCCTCGCCGCCATTCTTCCGGCTGCGCCGCAATCCCGCTTCCCACAGCGCGATGGCCTGCAGCGCCGTAGTCTTTCCGGAGTTGTTAGGTCCAATGAAGACGACCGGGTTGCCCAGCTCGATCTCCGCCGTGGTGAAGCGTTTGAAGTTGCGGATCGTGAGTTTGGTCAGCACGTCACAGGCAGCTTAACATGCTGGGCAGGAGCATATCGCCTACGCCGACGAGACGGAGGCTCTTGAGGGAATCGAGCGTGGCTTGGCCGACGTGGACGCTGGGAGAGTCGTCGCTCAAGAAATCGAGAAGAACTTCCGAAAGCGGCATGGAATGCCGCGTCGCTCCAGTGATTCCGGGACCGCTCGAAAGGCCGATTAACAATCGGCCTGCAGGTTGGCAACCTGCCCCACAAGCCCTACCCAAACTCCACCGACCGCGCCAACCTCACCGCCGGATTCTCCCGCAGTTCCTGCAGCACTCGTTCCGGCACCACCCCGTCGGTCGAGACCACCGCTACGGCTTCCAGCGGTTCGCCCGGCGCGGCGGGGACCTCGCCGCGGCCCAGCGAAAAATTGGCGATGTTGATATTGTTGCGCCCCAGCACCATGCCCACATGCCCGATCACGCCCGGCACGTCCAGGTTCTTCATGTAGATCAAATGCCCGGAAAGCGGAGCTTCGCAATAAATCCCGTCCACCTGGATCAGCCGCGGCTTGCCCAGCAGCACCGCGCCCTCCACCACCGTCACGCCGCAATCCGTCTCCAGTTCCAAGCGGATCGAATCGGTGTGCCCGGAGCGTGCCTCGTGCCGTTCCGCAAGATTCCAGCCGCGCTGCCCGGCGATCTGCATGGAGTTGATCAGGTTGGCGTGCTCGGAAACGGACCGCTTCAGCACGCCCGCCAGGCCGGCATTGCGCAACAGCGTAGTATTGTTTTCGCCGATGCGCCCGAAGTAGGCCAGCCGCACCGTCTTGGTGTGCCCGGCGGCGATATAGGCCGCGAAACTCCCCAGCCGCTCGGCGACATTGATATACGGCCCCAGCGCGCGGTATTGCTCCGGCGAAAGCGCCGGCATATTCACTGCGTTCAGCGCCACGCCATTTTTCAGATACTCGACCACCTGCTCGGCGATGCGCACGCCCACGATCTCCTGCGCTTCTTCGGTCGAGCCGCCGATGTGCGGCGTCGCCAGCACTTTGTTCCCCGCGAATAGCGGGAACCCGGCCGGCGGCGGTTCCACCGAAAACACGTCCAGCGCGGCGGAAGCTACTTTGCCCGAATCGAGCGCCTGCCGCAACGCTTCTTCGTCGATCAACTCCCCGCGCGCGCAATTCACGATGCGCACGCCCTGCTTCATCTGCGCGAACGCGCGATGCGATAGCATATGGTCGGTCTCGGGCGTGAGCGCCACGTGCAGCGTGATGTAATCGCTCTGCGCGTAGAGCGTCGCCAGATCCACCAGCGCGATTCCCAGGTCCTTGGCGATCTGCGCGGTGACATACGGGTCGTACGCCTGCACGCGCATCTCGAACGCCCGCGCGCGCTTCACCACTTCGCGTCCGATGCTGCCCAACCCCACGATGCCCAGCGACTTGCCGCGCAGCTCGCTGCCCATGAACTTCTTCTTTTCCCATTTGCCGCCTGTGGTGGATTGGGTAGCTTCCGGAATGCGCCGCGCCATGGCCAGCATCAGCGCCAGGGTGTGCTCCGCCACCGAAATGGCGTTGCCTCCGGGAGTGTTCATCACCAGGACGCCGGCTGCCGTGGCCGCTTCCAGATCCACGTTGTCGACGCCCACGCCCGCGCGGCCGATCACTCGCAGCTTGGGCGCCTGGTCGAGCACCGATTGATTCACCTGCACGGCGCTGCGCACGATCAGCGCATCCGCTTCCGCCAGGTGCTTCGCGTATTCCTTGGGACTGGAAACGATCGTTTCCCAGCCTGGCTGAGACTTCAGCAGGGCGACTGCAGCCTCGGCGAGCGGCTCCGCAACGAGGACCGTCATGCGTGAACAGCCTGCTGTGCGACCGCAACCTCGCTATAAACGTTCTGGACCGCGGCCACGCCCGTTCCAAACTCCACCGGGTAGCCGTTGGCGTGCAGGATGATTTCGAGCTCCGCAATCACCGCGAACAGATCCGCGAAATCGAAGTAGCCCAGATGCGCGATGCGAAAGATTTGCCCCTTCATGCTGCCCTGCCCATTCGCGATCACGGCGCCGAAACGGCTGCGAAATTCTTTCACGATCACGCCCGAATCGAGGCCGCGCGGCGCTTTCACGGCGGTTACCGAGGAGCCCGGCGAATGCGGCGCGAATAATTCCAGGCCCAGGTTCTCGACTGCTGCGCGCGTGGCGCGGGCCAGCAACTGCGCGTTTTCGATCAGGTGCGGCATGCCGAGTTGCTTCACGTATTTCAGCGCTTCCGCCAGCGCCAGAATCAACGCGGTGGATGGCGTCCAGCTCGATTCGCCCGCGTCGCCGCTCTTCTTTTCTTTTTTCAGGTTGAAGTAAAAGTGGGGCAGCGAGGCGCTATCCGCGAAGCTCCAGGCTTTCGGACTCACCGACATGAAGGCCAGCCCGGGCGGAATCATGAAAGCTTTCTGCGAGCCGCCGATCACCACGTCCAGGCCCCAGCCGTCGATATCCAGCGGCATGGTGCCCAAGCCGGTGATGGCGTCCACCACGAAGATGGCGCCGGTCTTGCCGACAGCGCGGGCCATGGCGCGCACGTCGTGCGCCGCGCCGGTGGAGGTTTCCGAAGCTTGTACGAATACGCCGCGGGTAGCCGGCTCGGCCGCCAGCGCGGCTTCCAGCTTCTCGGGCGCGACCACCTCGCCGTAAGGCACAGTCAGAACCGTGGCATCCAGCCCATAGGCTTTGGCGATCTCCGCCCAGCGCTCGCCGAACTTTCCGGCCACGCAGACGATCGCCTTATCGCCGCGCGAGAACAGGTTCGATACGGCCGCATCCATCGCCCCGGTGCCCGAGGCGGCAAACATGAGGACATCGTTCGTCGTGCCCATTACCTCTTTGAGATCCGCGAGCGCGGACCGGTACACTTTGCGGAAGTCTTCCGTACGGTGGTGGATATCCGCCGCCATCATCGCGTGCAAGGCAGGCGGATAGAGAGGCGTAGGGCCGGGCGTTAGTAATCTTTGTTTTTTGATGTGCATGGCGGGAGCTTACTTCTTTAGAATAGCAGACCACAACGAACTACTCGAACGGCTTCGGAGGAAGCAAAAACTGCATGCCGAAATAGCCTACGAAAAAAGGCTGGCCCCGGAACGCCGGCGCCACGCTTCGCCCGGCCATCAGCAAGAGGATGAATGGCGGCCGCAGCTTGTAGCGCACCCCCGCATCTATGGTTTGCTGGTTGTTCGAATTATTGAACGTTCCCAGTCCGTAGAACTCGGCGTCCAACTCCAGCTTCTTCGATACGTCGTGTCCGATCACAAAACCTGCCAGCCATCCATGCGGCCCCAGATGAACCTCGTTGTAGCCAACTTCCCAGTTCACATCGATCGGTCCCAAGTGCTTCGTAAATTCCACGGGCAGGATGAGGCTGGCGCCCGGTGGAGTGATGCCCCGTTGCACCGATTGATCGGGATTGTTGATCGAGAGCTGCGGGAAGATGGAGATTCCAAGGCCCGTCTTCTTATCGTCGTAAAACCGCCATTTCACGCCTAATTGATCTTGCCCCACGCCATATTTTGCAGCGCCCGCGCCGTCTTTCACGCGTAACCATGCGTTCTCGTAGGTCAGTTGGATTCGATCGCCCACGCCGTAATTGATATCGACGTCCGGCATGTGGGTGGTTGACGCGCCGTTGTATAAGAACGGCATGTATCCCAGATTAATTTCCCAGCTATTGCTGCCGGGCGTTCCCGGATCGTTCGTATAGTACGGCGGCCCGCCCTGCGCCCGAGCTTGCGGAGCAATTGCGAAAACGAATGCCACCGCCAGGGCGGCGGCATAGCGCGTGTTGTGTTTGTTTGTCGAAATGGAGGTTAGCCTCGCACGGCGGCCGCGTCCTCCATTAGAATAACAGACACTATGCCCTTACTCGATCGAGTGCAAAAAGACATGGTCAGCGCTATGAAGGCCCGCGAAGAAGCTCGCCTGGGCGCACTTCGGATGATGAAGACCGCGCTGAAGAAACACGAAGTGGACGCCATGAAGCCGCTGGACGAGGCGGCCGAAATGCAGATCCTCAAGTCGCTGGTGAAGCAGCGCACCGAAGCCGCCGACATGTTCCGCAAGGGAGGGCGCGAGGAATTGGCCGCCAAAGAAGAAGCCGAGCGAAAGCTGATAGAATCCTACCTTCCAGCCGCCGCCGGCGAAGCCGAGATCGAAGCCGCCATTAACGCCGCTTTGGCGGAGACCGGCGTGACTTCTTTGAAGCAAATGGGAATTGTCATGAAAGCCACGCAGGCCAGGCTGGCGGGCAAGACCGTGGATGGAAAAGCTCTGAGCGAGAAAGTGAGGTCGCGACTCCAATGACGCCTCCGCAAACGGAAAAGAAATTCCGGTCCTACGTGCCGGACAAGACCAACATGCGCGAGTTCACCTTCCGCGCCGTGCTTTTGGGCCTGGTTCTGACAGCCGTTCTGGGCGCGGCCAACGCATACCTCGGATTGAAGGCGGGTATGACCATTGCCGCCACCTATCCGGCCGCCGTGATCGGCATGGCGCTGCTGAAACTGGTGAAGGGGTCGCTGCTCGAAGAGAACATCACACGAACCATCGGGTCGATCGGCGAATCGGTGGCGGCGGGCGCGGTTTTCACCATCCCGGCATTTGTGTTGTCGGGCGCCTGGCAGACGTTCGATTCACCGGCAGCCTACTGGAAATCGACCGTGCTGATGATCGTTGGCGGCATTCTCGGCATCCTTTTCGTGACGCTGCTGCGCCGCGTGATGGTGGAGGACGCCGAACTTCCTTTCCCCGAATCGGTGGCCGCGTCCGAGATCCATAAGGCGGGCCAGCAAGGCGGCAATGCCGCCGCGCTGCTGTTCAAGGCCATGGGCTTCGGCTCGGTTCTGTATTTCCTGGGCGCCATGAACCTTTACTCGCAGAGCCGCGAGTTCATCATCAGGATCGGCGAGATCGGGCGCACGACACTGAAGCTGGGCCCGCGCGCGGGCGCCCCCGTGATCGGTGCGGGCGGCATCACCACGGTTTCGGCGCCCTCCGTCAGCCCAGCGTACCTGGGCGTGGGGTTCATCATCGGACCGCGCCTGGCCGCGCTGAATTTCGCCGGCGGCGTAGTCGCCTGGGGCCTGATGGTGCCGCTGCTGATCTATTTCCTGGGTCCGCAACTGCAAACCGCACTGCCCGCGGGCGCTACCGATGCGGCTTGGGGACTGGGCGGATTGAGCGGCGCGGTGTGGAAATTCATCGTGCGGCCGATCGCCGTCGGCGGCATGCTGGTGGGCGCGTCCTTCACCCTGTTCCGCATGCGCGCCAGCCTGGGGAGCGGCATGCGGCGCGCGGTTTCCGATCTGAAGAAGTCCAGCACGCAGGCCGAATCCACGCTGCGCACCGAGCGCGACTTGAATGCCAAAGTGGTGTTTGCGGGGCTGGGCGTAACGTTTCTCTGCATGATCGCGCTCTACTTCTACTTCACCGGCGTGATTTCCGGCGCGATCGTGGCGGCCGTGGTGATGCTGATCCTGGGGTTCTTTTTTGCGGCGGTATCCGGCAACCTGGTGGGGCTGATCGGTTCGTCGAATAACCCTGTCTCGGGACTGACTCTTTGCACCCTGATCGTAGCCGCGCTGTTGATGGTCGCGATCGGCGTATCCGGCCCTTCCGGCGTAGCGGCGGTGCTGGGCGTGGCTGCGGTGGTGTGTGTTTCTTCGGCGGTGGCCGGCGAGATGCTGCAGGACCTGAAGGTCGGCCACATCCTGGGGGGCACGCCGAAGCTGATGGAGATCGGCGACATCCTGGGAATCGTCGTGGCC
>Ga0302325_10002159_pt1 | contig 48371 bp, 49 predicted proteins | sample Palsa_T0_2_FD_201948 | JGI IMG/M metagenome (GOLD analysis project Ga0302325, IMG submission 201948) | Peat permafrost microbial communities from Stordalen Mire near Abisko, Sweden - Palsa_T0_2 | ecosystem: Environmental > Terrestrial > Soil > Palsa > Peat permafrost | place: Sweden: Abisko...
CACCTGCACGCGCTCATGTTGGACACCAAGGGGACGTTCGACGACTTGATCCACACGTACGCCCACTCGACCGAGCAGGCCGAGGGGATCCTGACCAACCGGCTCTACCAGAATCTGGCCGGTGCCCTCTCGGGCACCCAGGAGTACATGGCCATGGAGAAGCTCCACGAGTTAGTCGAGTCGGAAGCCTTCGACGTCGTGGTCGTCGACACGCCGCCGACCCGCAACGCCCTCGACCTGCTCGACGCCCCCCGCCGGCTCACCCGGTTTCTCGAGAACCGGATCTTCCGGGCCCTTCTCATGCCCACCCGGGTGTCGCTACGCGCCGTCGGCATGGCCACCCAGGCGGTGCTGCGCACCGTGTCCAAGGTGGCCGGCGCCGAGATCGTCCAAGATGCCGTCACATTCTTCCAGGACTTCGAAGGCATGGAGGAGGGCTTCCGGGTGCGGGCCGCCGCGGTACGCCAGCTCCTGGCCGATCCCTCCACCGCCTATGTGCTGGTGACCTCGCCCCGACCGGACGCCGTGACCGAGGCCGGCTACTTCGCCGAGCGGCTGGCCGAGCGCGGCCTGGCACCCGCGGCGCTGGTGGTCAACCGCATCAACCCCCGATTCGGCGGGACCCACGCCGACCCATCGTCCGCCGCCGCTCAGTTGGCCGATCTCGAAGCCAATCTGGCGGCGCTGAACGAGGCGGCCGAGCGGGAGGAGGGCTCCTACGCGGCACTGATGGCACAGGTGGCGCCCGCCGCGCTGGGACGGGTCCCGCTCTTCGGCCAGGACGTGCACGACCTCGGTGGCCTCCGCCGCGCCGCCGACTTCCTGTTCTCCTGAGGGGATCGCCCGTCCACCCGGTCGGGCTACCGCATCCCGGCCGCCGTCCGATAGTCTCGCCGCCGTGCAGACCATTCTGGTCGCGAGTGACGCGCCGACCCTGCGCCGCGAGGTGGAGGCGGTCATCAGTGGCCCCGAGGTGGCCGTCCACGCCGTGACCTCGGGCCCCGAGGTGTTGTCCTTCGTGGCGCAGGAAGCCCCCGATCTGGTGATCGTCGACATGCAGATGGGCAACATGGGCGGGATGGCCGTATGCCTCGAGCTCCGCCTGCAGGAGTCCTACGACGCGCTGGACCACGTGGCGGTCCTGATGTTGCTCGACCGCCGGCCCGACATCTTCCTGGCCCGGCGCTCGGGCGCAGAGGGCTGGCTGGTCAAGCCGCTCGATCCCCTTCGCCTGCGAAGAGCCGTCAAGGTCATCCTCGACGACGGGACCTACTTCGACGACTCGTACATCCCCGTGCCCGTGCTGGTGGGCGCCGGACCCCAGCTCCAGGCGGGTAGCGAACCGGAGAGCTGATCCGGCGCCCGTGTCGACCCGTCGCGAGACGCAACCTCCACCCCAACTGCCCCGCCGCCGCCGGCTCCCCTGGCAGCGCGGGGTTCAGGACGAACGGCGGGAGGACGCCGCACGTTCGACCCTGGACGGCGAGGCCTCCGAGCAGGAGCGCATCATCATCGACGCACTGGGGGACCTGAGGGATATGGACGTGCGCGAGGTCATGACCCCCCGGGTCGACGTCACCTTCCTCACCATCCCGGTCAACGCGGACGACATCGCCCGGGCGGTGCGGATCTCGGGGCACAGCTGTTTCCCGGTCGTCCACAACGATCTCGACGACCTGATCGGCATCCTCTTCGTCAACGACATCTTCCGAACCGGCAAGGAGGGACCCCTGGCCCGTGACGCCACCGATCCCAGCCCGCTCGAGATCTCGCGCAAGGTGCGCCAGCCGCATCTCGTGCCCGAGTCCCTCGGCGTGCTCGAGGCCCTGGCCGACATGCGCAAGCACCGCCGTGCCGTCGCCGTGGTGGTCGACGAGTACGGCGGGGTGGCCGGGATCCTCACCGTCAAGGATCTCCTCGAACCGTTGGTGGGGGATCTCCACGATGAGTTCGACGAGGTGGAGGAGCCGATGATCGTCCGCGTGGATGGCACCCGCTGGCTCATCGACGGGCAGACCAACGTCGACGAGGTGCGCGAACGACTGGGCATGGACCTCCCCGACGGCGAGTACGTGACGCTCGGCGGCCTGCTGTTCGAGCGCTTCGGGCACATCCCCACGGAGGGCGAGCGGGTCCAGGTGGGCGACTGGGAACTGCGCGTCGTGGAGATGGACAAGCGCCGGGTGGCCCAGGTCGTGGCCACGTCGCTCAGCCCCACCCCCGCGAGCGGCCCCCCCGCCGAAGGGTCCCCCGAAGAGGAAGGGTAAGGTTGCAGGCCTGCTCCCTCCGGGGGCGGACGGGCTGTGGCGCAGCTTGGTTAGCGCGCTGCGTTCGGGACGCAGAGGTCCCCGGTTCAAATCCGGGCAGCCCGACCACGAAGAAGGCGTGCCGGCCGGGGTCGACCCGGCCACGTTCGACGGCGTCAGTTCGACGGCGTCAGCGGTCGCCCGGTGGCACGAGCCTCTCTGGTTCAAGGCGTGCACACCGGGAGCGCCTTCCAGCCCCGGACCACGGAGGAATCGAGCTCCGCTCCCGCCACGTCGACATCCCAGTCCGGGAACCGGTTCAGGACCTCATCGAGGGCGACCCGTCCCTCCAGCCGGGCCAAGGCGGCGCCCAGGCAGAAATGGATGCCGTAGCCGAACGTGAGGTGGTGGCCCACCGCCCGGTGGATGTCGAACACGTCGCCGTCGGGCGGGAAGGCGCGGTGGTCGCGGTTCGCCGCTCCCCGGATGAGCATGACGGCGCTGCCGGCCGGCACCGTCTGGCCGTAGAGCTCGATGTCCCGGGTGACCGATCGGCACCCGTTGATGGAGGGCGGCTCGAAGCGCAGGATCTCCTCAATGGCATTTGGGATCAGGGCCCGTTTCTCCACCAGCTCCCGGCGCTGGTCCGGGTGGTCACCGAGGACCTTGCCCGTCCAGCCGATCAATCGGTTCGTGGTCTCGTTGCCCGCTGAGGCCAAGACGTTCACGAAGGTGAGGATCTCCTCTCGCGTGAGGCGACGAACCGTGGCGGTCTCGTCTTCGAACTCCGCTTCAATGAGCTCGGTCATCAGGTCGTCCGAGGGGTGTTCAGACCGCCAGTCGATGTACTCTCCGAAGAATTCGTCATCGGTGAACTGTCGTTGGGCGTAGCGGATGGGCTTGCCCGGCTCCCGGCGCAGCCTCGTATCGGCGCGAAGACGGATCGCCTCCTGATCCTCCTCGGGGATCCCGAGCAGCATGCCGATCACCCGCATGGGCATCTTGGCGCCGAGGTCGGCGACGAAGTCGAAGCGGTCGCCACCCACGAGCGGGTCGAGGACCTCGGCGCAGTACTGCCGGATCTGCGGCTCGAGGGCGTTCATCTTCCGCGGCGTAAAGACACGTGAGAGCACGCCGCGGTGGGCGGTGTGCATGGGGGGATCCTCCATGATGAACACGCCCCTCGGCGCATGGAAGTCCGCCTTTATCGCCTCGAGGACCCCGCCGCGGGCCGAGCTGTACGTCTCATAGTCGACGAAGCCCCGCTCGACATCGTGAAATCGGGTCAACGCATAGAAGTCGTAGCGCTCGTTGTAGTACAGCGGCGCCTCCTCCCGCAGCCGCCGGAACGTCGGGTAGGGGTCGTCGTGGATCGTCACGTCGTAGGGGTCGTAGTAGACCTCGCTCGAACTACCCACGCTCACGCCCCGTTCCCTGCCACACTATTCGTGCCAGGTAGGTTGACATCAAACCGGGGGGCGGTCAACCGGCGGCCCGCGCCCCGTCCCGGGGGGACGCAGTCGCTACTGTGAGGCCGGATGACCAGCAGCCGCTCGTCGAGGACTGGTCCGGAGCACGCCGCTCGCCCACCCACCGGACGCCGGCGGCGCTACCTGTTCGGATCGGCGATTGCCCTGCTGGTCGTGGCGATCGGGGTCGGCGTCGGACTGCAGTTGTCCCGCCCAGCCCCCGCGGCGAGCTTCCGGACGACCATGCCCGATGTGGTGCGCCTGGCCGGATCCCCTCCCTCACTGCCGTGGCCGACGGCGGGCTCCGCAGCGCTGGCGATGGAGGGCGTGGGAAGTCTCGGTCACTCCGGCAGCAACCGTCCGGCTCCCATCGCCAGCATCACCAAGGTGATGACGGCCTACGTCGTCCTCAAAGACCACCCGCTCGTGACCGGCGCCACGGGGCCGGACATTCCGGTGGACGCGGCGACCGTCGCCGCCTATCAGGCCGGACTGCTGACCCAACAGTCGGTGGTCCAGGTGACGAGCGGGGAGACCCTCACAGAGGTTGAGGCTCTCGAGGGCCTGCTCATCCCTTCGGGCAACGACATCGCCGTCATGCTCGCCGACTGGGACGCCGGAAGCACGACTGCATTTGTCGCCAAGATGAACGCGGCAGCGCAGAGCCTCGGTCTCGACACCACCCACTTCGACGACGTCAGCGGACTGGACCCCGGATCGGTCAGCACGCCGGCCGACCTAATCCGGCTCGGAGAGGCGGCCATGGCGATACCGGCCTTCGCAGGTGTGGCGTCCATGGGGGAGGCGACCCTCCCGGTGGCGGGACGCGTCATCAACTTCGACTACGCGCTGGGCCACGACGGGATCGTCGGTATCAAGACCGGCTCGGACGCCGCAGCCGGTGGATGCTTTCTCTTCGAAGCCCGGCGCAGCGTCGACGGCACGATGGTGTCCATCGTGGGGGCGGTACTGGGGCAGGGGACCTCCAGCCCGATCACCGCCGCCCTCGACGCTGCCGAGAACCTGGCCCAGGCGGCGTTCGCCGCCGTGACACGAGACCCCGTCGTCCCTGCCGGGCTCCTCGTCGGGCGGATCGTGGTTCCGTGGGGCGCATCCGTCGACGTGAGCGCCGCGCAGCCACCGACCATCCTCGCCTGGCCCGGCCTGCGCGTGCCGGCGCACGTGGTCGTCGGTACGTTGCCGCCGGTCATCGCCCGGGGCTCCCGCATCGGCGTGCTCGAGGTCGATCTGGGTGGCCGGGATGTCGGCGTGGTGCTCCGGGCGTCGCACCCCCTCGCTGGACCATCGGTGATCTGGCGCCTGACGCGCTCATAACACCAGGGGGTCGTCGACCAGGCCGCCGGTGTACCGGGCCACGACGCCCCTCGGGTCTCCGTCCTCGTCGGTCATGACACCGACGTCCACGAACCGTTCGGCTTCGAGGATGGCGGCCAGGACGTCGGACTGATCCCCACCGATCTCCACGAGCACATGGCCCCCGTGGCGCAGCCATCCCGGAGCCTGGCGCACCGCCCGACGGATCACCGCGAGGCCACCGTTGCCTCCGTCGAGCGCCGCCGCCGGTTCAAAGGCCCGCACGTCACGTGGAAGGTAGACGAGCTCACCCGTCGGGACGTAGGGGAGGACGGCGACCACCACGTCGACCGTTCCCCGCCACACCGTCGGCACGCTGTCGAAGAGGTCCCCCTCCGCTACCGTGACGCCGTTGCCCCGCGCGCAGCGGGCCGCCACCGGGTCGCACTCGGTGCCCAGGACCGAGGCGCCCGGGCGACGGGCGAGGAGCACGCACGCCACTGCGCCGCTTCCGGTGCCCAGGTCGATGGCCCGACCGGTAGCCGGGAGAAGCGCCGCGGCCCGTTCGGCCAGCGGCTCGCTCTGCCAGCGCGGCACGTAGACACCGGGGGAGACGGCGATGGCGCACCCGCAGAAGACCGAGGTTCCGGTGACCCACGCGAGCGGCTCGCCCGCCGATCGACGCTGCAGGAGGGCCGCCAGTCGCGCGGCATCACCGCGGGCAGCGGCCGCGAGCTCCTGGGCCTCTTCGCCGGGGGCCACGCAGCCCGCCGCGGTGAGACGATCTACCGCCTCCGCCATGTCGGCTCGAGAGATCCGGGTCACCGAGCGATTCGAGCATGGTTCGCCACGGGGGTGCCACCACCGCCCACGAGCTCGTGCTCACGGGCTCCGGGATCCCGGTTTTCGGGCCAGGAAGCGAAAGCCGTACTCACCGTGCTCAATGGTCGACACGTCGACGAATCCGGCCGCCTCCAACCGGGCGGGGAAGGTCGCCGGGTCGATGGGCACGAAGGTGTCGTCGAGGTGACCGATCCGGATCGGTTCGACGTCGAGGCTGTCGGTGCCCAGGAAGACCCCTCCGGGACGGAGTACGCGGTGCACCTCGGCGAACACCTGATCCTGAAGCTCCGTCGACGGCACATGATGCAGCATGGCGAAGCAGGTGGCTGCCGAGAAGCGATCGTCGTCGAGCCCGGTCGCGGTGGCGTCACCGTGGATGACCTCCACGTTGGTGCCAGCCAACCGGTCCGTCAGGGCGTTGGCCAGGGGTTCGTCGATCTCCACGCAGGTGACCCGGGCCGTCCGAGAGCGCAGCAGGTCGGTCGTCAGCCCCGGGCCGGGGCCCACCTCGAGCACGTCGTCGCCCAGATCCGCCGCCGTGCTGAGCCAGGGCAGCAGATCGGCCTGCAGCATGGCGGCCCATTCCGGACTGGCCAGGAACTCAAGGTGGGACTTGTTCATCAGAGCATGATTAAGGTTCTGCGCGTGCCCGTCTCTGCGCGTCCGGCCAACTTTCTGCCCTCGGCGGCCACGATCAGCCCGATTGATCTGCGTGAGGGGTCCCCGGTACGTGCCGGGACCTACCCCTTCAGCGCGGGCGACGACGTGATCACCGGTTGGCACTCCCACCAACTCCATCAGGTGGAGTACGCCCTCGCCGGGGTGGTGGAGGTGGAGACCGAAACTGCCCACTACCTCCTGCCGTCCCAGCAGGCGGTGTGGATCCCCGCCGGGCTGTCGCACTGCACCACCCTTCGTCGCGTGCGGACGATATCGGTCTTCTTCGACCCCTCGATGATCGCCGCCCCGGGCGGGCGGGCCCGCATTCTGGCGGCCGCACCGGTGATCAGGGAGATGCTCATTTACGGCGGCCGCTGGCCGATCAGTCGACCCGCCAACGACCCGGTGGCGGACGCATTCTTCGAGACCCTGGCCAACCTCGTCCTCGAATGGCTCGACCGGGAGACCCCGCTCTCCCTGCCGACCAGCTCCGATCCTCTGCTCATCGCGGTGATGGCCTACACCAACGCTCACCTCGACTCCGTCGTGCTGGGGGACGTGTGCCGCGCCGTGGGGGTCTCGGAGCGGTCGCTGCGCCGGGCCTTCTCGAGCTCCGTCGGCATGTCGTGGCGTCAGTACCTTCTCACCAGCCGGCTCCTGCGGGCCATGGCACTGCTGGCCGAACCGCGACCGAGCGTGCTCGAGGTGTCCACGAACGTGGGCTTCGAAAGCGTCAGCGCCTTCGCCCGCGCCTTCGGCCGCTACACCGGCGAGACGCCGTCCTCGTACCGTCGACGGGTGGCGGTCTCTAGCTCGGAGGCCGGTTCACCTCGACCACCTCAATAACGTTGCGGTCGGGATCGGAGAGAACGACGATGCGCACGCCGGGACCTAGCTCCGTGGGGCCGTGCCGCACGCTCCCTCCACGAGCGACGGCTCGTTCGACCACCGCATCGAGATCGGCGTCGTAGATCGTCACGTAGCGCAGGCCGGTCATCGCGAAGAAGGGTTCGACCGGCTGCGCCGGAGTGGGTGCTTCTGACGGCACCATCACCTTGATCACCACGCCCGGCCCCTGCAGGCGATGCACGACCCCGGGGCCCGCCTGCATCGCCGGGAGCTTCTCCATCTCGAAGACCGCGGCGTAGAAGTCGACCAGGGCATCGTCCGCGCCGACCAAGCCAACTTCTAGGTGTTGCACGTTGCAGGTCCCTTCCAGCTGTGGCCCCGATGCGTGCAGTGACCATAGCCACTCGGTGGGCTCGTTGCCCGAGCAGTCGCCTCGGACCCATTCAGGGCATAACGTCTCCACCACTCGTCAAAGGAGTCGGTCACATGCCCACCGCGTTCGTCACTGGATCAAGCCGAGGCATCGGCAAGGCGATCGCCGTGCACCTCGCTCGAGCGGGGTTCGACGTTGCGCTCACCGCCCGCACCGTCAACGAGGGCGAGGAGCGGGAACACTCCTCCACATTGAGCCGCTCGGACACGACCGCCTTGCCGGGGTCGCTCTCCGCGACGGCCGAGCTCGTGGAGGAGGCCGGTGTGCGCGCGCTCAGTATCCCGGCCGACCTCACCGACCGGGCATCTGTGATCGCCGCCGCCGACACCGTCCTGACAGAATGGGGTGCGGTCGACCTGTTGGTGAACAACGGCCGCTACATCGGGCCGGGCCACATGGACCGCTTCGAGGACACCCCACTCGAGCTCCTCGACCTTCACCTGGAGGCCAACGTGATGTCACCTCTCGCCCTCACCAAGCGCCTCCTGCCGGGAATGCTCGATCGGGGTGCGGGCACCGTCGTCAACATCTCTTCGGGTGCCGCGTATAACGATCCGCCCGCCCCGGCCGGCGAGGGCGGCTGGGGCCTCGGCTACGCCATCAGCAAGGGAGCGCTACAGCGCATCGCCGGCATCCTCGCCCTCGAGCTGGGTGGAAAGGGCATCCGCGCCTACAACGTCCAGCCCGGATTCATCGCCACGGAGCGCATGTTCCAGGACATGGGCAACTTCTCGTTCGACGCGACCACCGGCGCTCCGCCCGACGTGGTCGGAGCGGTCGTCGCCTGGCTGGTGACCGACCCCGCCGCGGCGGAGCCCAATGGCCGCAACATCGAGGCCCAGGACGTCTGCCGGGAGCTGCATCTGTTGGCCGGCTGGCCGGCCTGAGCGAGCCATCGGTGGGCGGCCCCCCAAAGACCCCATTAGTCGGGAACTGATGCTGACCCCTGATCGGAAGCCCACGCCTCATTGAGCCCCTGGACAGCCGTCTGCAGCGCGACGTCTATGCCCATGGCGGCGTTTTGATCAGAGATCACCTCGAGCTCCCACCAACCGGCGTACCCCCCGTCGACCAGAGCCTGCAGCAGGCGATGGAGCGGGATGATCCCTTGACCCGGCATCGCACGATCCTGGGTACGGAGGGTCACCGCCTTGTGGTCGCTCACCTGCACGCAGAACACGTGATCGGCACTCTCGCGAGCGAGCTCTTCTATACCGCGCTGCCACCACAGGTGATAGGTATCGAACAGGTAGCCGAAGGAGGGGTCGTCCACTCGACGCACGATTTCGACCGCGTCGGCCGCCATGTTGATGAACGAGACATCCTGGCGGATGGGGTGGACCGGCTCAATCGCCAAGCGCAGGTTGCGGGCCCGTATCTCTGGTATCACGGCAACGGTCTGCTCGACGACGTGACGCGCCGCCTCATCCCAGGACAGCTCGCCCCGTGGCGCGACCTCGGCCGTCACGCAATCCACTCCGAGCTCGGCGGCGATGTCGAGGTAGTGGAGTGCCTGCTCCTGTCGCGTAGTGAAGTGAGCCGGGTCGGTCAGGTCGTAGAGGTACACCCCCTGGAAGTCGGAGACGGTCAGCCCGCTGGCGCGCAGTTCTCGCATGGCGCGCTCGCGGCCGGCGTGTTCGAACTGTGGAAGGCCCACTCCGATGCCCCGCACGCCGGCGCGTGTCCAGGCCTCGATGCACCCGAGCAGATCCCAATCCCAAGCCATCGTGGTGCAGGCCGAGATACCTCGCCCCGGAGGAGCCATACCCGGACCCTACCGCCCTTACGCCATCGCCATCAGGACTTGCCCGCCTCGTACGCGTGGACGAACAGGTCTCCTTGCGCGGCCTCCGAGCCCGCCTTCCCACCGCCCTTGCCCCGCAACACGAAGGCGATGCCGACGGCAAGGACGGCGCCGGCGATCGGACCGGCGATGTAGACCCAGTAGCCCGTGAAGGTGGTCGATACCAGATCCGGCCCGAAGGTACGAGCCGGGTTCATGGAGGCACCGGAGATCGGGCTCCCCCAAAGACCGGCCAGGGCGATGTAGCCACCGACCCCCAGCGCACCGAAAATGCCGATGTTCTGTGCCCCCGAGGCAGTGCCCAGGATGACGCTGACCAGCCCCATGGTCAATATCAGCTCCATCCAGAACGCCGCCAGGTTGGAGTAGCCGTGGGCCGGATAGTTGGACCCGTACATGGCCGAGACCTTGATCACACCGCGCAGGAACAGGGCGGCCAGGGTCGCCCCGACCAGTTGCGTGACGACGTACCCAGGTACTCGCCACCAGGGGAAGTCGCGCCGGAGGGCGAACGCGATGCTGACCGCCGGATTGAGGTGGGCACCGGACACCTTGCCCATGAACAAGATGATGGCCATGACCATCAGAGCTGGGGCTACGACAGCTGCGGTGCGACTGATCGTGCCCGGGAAGGCGTGTCCCATCATGCCTCCCCCGGCGGCGACCAGGACCAAGAAGAACGTGCCGAGAAGCTCGGAGAACAACCGCCGCCACTCCTGGCTCGGATCGTTGAAGTCTGCGATGCGGTCGATCACGCCCTGCTCGTAGCGAGCGAGCGGGCCGAGCGGGCCAGTCGAGGGGACCTGCTGTCCCATAGTCATCGTCGCCTCACTTTGTCGACCATCTTCGGAATGCCCTGTCCGTCACTGCTCCCGTGGTCGATCCCCGCCACCGACCGCAATGCCAGTTCTACTTAGCACGATCCTGCTGCGGCCGCCTCCCCGATTGAGGCTCCTCCGGCGGCCAAACCGCCAGCCGTGAGGAGTGAGTCGACGGCCGGGGTGCGCCGGGGGCGTCCCCCAGTCGACTCGTCTACCATCTAGCCGCCTGAAACGAACGAAAAAGAGAGAACAGGAGCAGCGACATGGCGAAGCCCGACAGCGTCTTCCTCTTCATCGGCACCTACCCCGATGAGGAGAGCGCACGCTACGACTACGACCTCGTCAAGGACCTCCACCTTGCCGGCGCGATCGGCACCTATGACGCTGCGGTGGTGACCAAGGATCAGTCCGGCAAGGTGCACGTGAACAAGGACGAGATGGCGACCCGGCATCTGGCGTGGGGTGGCGCCGCCGCCGGAGCGGTCATCGGCATCCTGTTTCCCCCTTCCATCATCGGGACAGCCATCGTCGGAGCGGCGGTGGGCGGGGTGAGCGGGCACCTGTGGCGAGGCATGTCCCGGGCGGACGTCAAGGAGTTGGGCGACGTCATCGACGAAGGGCAGGCGGCCCTCGTCATTGTCGGGGAGAGCAGGCTGGAGCAGGCCCTGGAAAAGGCCGAGCTGAAGGCGGAGAAGCGCGTGGCCAAGGAACTCGATGTGAAGGCCAAGGATGTGGACAAGGCCGTCCAGGAGTCCGCAAAAGAAGTCGACTAAGGAGTGGCGCGCAATGAAAAGGCGGTGACGCAACCCGGGCCGGCCCCCGGCCGATAGGGTCCAGGACCGAGCCGAGCGCCGAACGGCGGACTACGAGAGGACACCGATGACGGGCCAGGGTGACGGGCAGCAGGGTGAGGAGGGCCACGAGTGGGGAGAGGCCGTACCTGCCTCGTCCGGCCACCCCAAGCCGGGCGACATCATCATCGACCCCGACCTGGCCTTCCCCCCGGAGCCCCTGGTCGGCCACGACGTGTCGACCCCGCTCGAAGAGGACGAGCCCGAGCACACCATCCCGCCGGGCCCGCTGTGGGCCATGAAGGACCGCCGGCACACCCAGTGGCACCTCCTGCCGGCCCACGAGCGGCACGAACGGATCCGCGAGTGCCTGGAGGCCGACGACTACACCCTGTACTGCATCGACGACGGTCGCCACCACGCCATGATCGGCCGGCGCGTCGGCGTCTCGCCCGACGGCTGCGAGTACACGCTGATCGGCCGCATCTCCCGCCAGCGCTACGAGGAACTGCGCGACGAGGTCGTGCTGTTGGTCAACTGCTTCGACACGGCCACCGAGATGCGACTGTGCGGGGTCGCCGTCGAAGAGGACATCCGTTCGTCCAACATCTTCGACGTCGCCACCTACGACAGCATCGAGGACGTCCCCGCGGACTACCGGCCGGGCTCACCGTTCCGCCACTTCCCCCAGGACCTCGAGATCACCGCCTACGAGTGACGCTGTCTCGGGTGGCGTGCCACACATGTCGCCGATGGCGTGACGACATCTGTCCCGTACGACGAAGCGAATCCCCAGTAGCGTCAAACCATGGATCGTCCCAACATTCTCCTGATCATGACCGACGAGGAGCGATATGCCCCGCCCTACGAGCCCGACTCGGTCCGGTCGTTCCGGACATCCCAGTTAACCGCCCGGGAGTCGATCCGGTCCCGAGGCCTCGAGTTCCACCGGCACTACGCCGGTTCGACGGCGTGCGTGCCCAGCCGGGCCACACTGTTCACCGGCCAGTACCCGTCACTGCACGGGGTGACGTCAACGGACGGCGTGGCCAAGCAAAATACAGACCCGGGCATGCAGTGGCTCGATCCGAACACAGTGCCGACCCTTGGGGACTGGTTCCGTGCCGGTGGGTACCAGACCCACTACCGGGGTAAGTGGCACGTCTCGTTCGCCGATCTCACGACTCCGGGATCGCACGAGGGGCTGAAGGCCTCCGACGATGACGGCAGGCTGTTGCCCGAGGCGATCGAGGCCTACCGGAAGGCCGATCGGCTCGACCCGTTCGGGTTCTCGGGGTGGATCGGGCGCGAGCCCCACGGCGCCGCCAAGTCCGATTGCGGGACCGTGCGCGATGGCGTCTTTGCCGAGCAGGTAGTCGAGCTGTTCGGCGAGCTCGTGGCATCCCGGGCAGACGGCCCGTGGTTGACGGTGGCCTCCTTCGTCAACCCGCATGACATCGCTTTCTCGGGCTTCGGGTGGGAACAGATGCTGAGGTTCGGGCCCCCTGATGACACTGTGCCCGACGTGCCCGAGGCGCCTTCTCAGTCGGACCCGTTCACCGGGCGTCCTGCGTGTCAGGAGGCGTTCAAGGCGGTCTGGCCCCAGATGATCTTCGAGACCGCCACCGATCTCGGCTACCGGAGGCTGTACTACTACCTCCTAAAGCTGGTGGACAAAGCCATCGGACGGATCCTCGAGGCGCTCGAGCAGTCGGGAATGGCCGATGACACCATTGTCGTGTTCACCTCCGACCACGGTGACCTGCTCGGCGCCCACGGCGGATTGATCCAGAAATGGTGCAATGCATTCGACGAGGCTACGCGGGTGCCATTGCTCATCGCCGGTCCGAGTATCGAGCCCGGACGTGGCGGCATCGACGTGCCGACCAGCCACGTCGACGTGATCCCGACCCTGCTGGGACTCGCAGGGATTGACCGTGATGAGGCGACCGCCGGTGTCGCCGCCCACCACGATGAGGTCCAACCGATGCCCGGACGGGATCTGAGCCCGCTGGTCCGGGGACAGGTCGACCAGACTTCATTCGTGTCGCCGATCTACTTCATGACCGAAGACGACGTCACCCGGGGATTGACCGAGGTCAACATTCTGAGCGGAGCTGCGTTCGACCCGGTCGCACCGCCGATCAACATCGAGTCGGTGCTGGCAAACGCTCCCAACCGGTGACGGAGGCACGCCCGAGCTCTGGAAGCTGAACCACTACTACGAGCGCCTCGACGACTGGTACGCCGCACAGGGTGTTGCTCCGAACCCGTTCCTGGGACCAGCCGCCGAGCCCGACTGGGAGCTGCACAATCTGACAGTGGATCCCGAGGAGCGTCACAACCGGGCCGTCGACGATCCTGCCGCCGCGTCGAGCATGAAGTCAGTGCTCGAGTCGGATCGTGACGCCAAGCGTCGGATCCCGAAGCTACGGAACGCCAACCCTTAAAGTGGTCTCGGGTTCGAACGTCGGCATTTGCTTGACCGGCAAATGCCGATGAATACTGCCTCTGAAAAGGAATCGTTGTGATTCCGACAACTCGGTGGAGGTGAAGGGACTCGAACCCTCGGCCTACGGCTTGCAAAGCCGCCGCTCTTCCAGCTGAGCTACACCCCCGCCGGTTGAGCGGCCCACCGACATCGAACAGGCGGGCCAACTCACCTTGCGGCGGTCGCGATACTAGGAGGCGCCACGACTTCTTGGTAACCGACGGCGACAGCGTCCTTGCCGGATGGCGGAACCCCCCGGCTAGGGTGCGGGCCAGTGGACGCCCAATCCTTCCTCGGGATGCAGCCGGTCGACGATGACCTGCACTGGCGGATGCGGGTCGAACCACACCTCGCCACCCCCGACTTCCTGTTCGGCGGCTGTGGGCTGGGTGCCGCGCTGGTGGCGCTCGAGAAGGCCTCGGGTCGGGCGACCATCTGGGCCACCGCCCAGTACCTCTCGTACGCCCCGGCCCTCTCGGAGATGGAGTGGGAGGTGACCTTGGCCGCGACCGGCCGTCACGTCACCCAGGGGAGGGCCGTCGGAGAAGTCGACGGGCGGGAGATCTTGACCGTAAATGCCGCGCTGGGCGAGTACCGGTCCACCCCCGGCGCCACCTGGGTCGAACCGCCCCACGTGGCGCCACCGGAGGACTGCGCGCCCCGATACCTGCCCGAGATGATGCGAAACACGATCATCGACACGATCGACAGTCGGACCGCCATGGGGCGATCCCTCGACGAGCTTGACGGCACACCTGGGTCTCCGAACTCGGCCCTTTGGGCGCGAGTCCCTGGCCTGCTGGCGACGTCCGCGGCCACGTTGGCGATCTTCGGGGACTACGTCGCGGGTGCCGCATCGGACCCGCTCGGCCAGCCCGTCATGAGCCGCAGTCTCGACAACACGCTTCGGGTCATGCAGCTCAAGCCCACCGAGTGGGTGCTCTGCGACATCAGGATGCACGCCGTCTTTGGCGGATACGCCCAAGGGGTCGCCCACCTGTGGTCGCAGGACGGGGCGCTCCTGGCCACGGCGAGCCAGTCCTTCGTCGTCCGGCCCTGGCCCGAATATGGGGCCGGTCAGGGGTGAGGCCGATGGGGGTGGTGTAGCCTCTTCATCCTTCTGGGGCTATAGCTCAGTCGGTTAGAGCGCAGCACTGATAAAACAGATCGCCCACGCCGCCCATCAGGGAAAATGGACCCACTCCCTGCTCAAAATATTTAGTTCAGTACCCTTAGTTACCGTCGAAAACCGTGGTTTCCCGTTGGGTGTCGCACAGATGTCGCACGCCGCTCAGTCCTCTGGCGGCTGCCTTGTGCGCACCCCCTTGAAGCGAACGTCTGTTCGGTTTAGTCTTAGTACATGCCGCTGCGACTGCTGGGAGCCATCAGGGTGGACGAGGACGGGAAGATCCACCCCGAGTGCCGGGACTGTGGGTATATCGCCCCCACCACCTATGACGACTGGAGCACTCCCGTCTCTGATCCCGACCTGCTCGCTCACGAGTGTTCGAGAACCGTCATCGAACTCAAAGACCGAGACCTGGTAGAGCGGTACGGGCTGAAGCAATCACTGCTCGACGAGACACTTGACCTTGAAGGTCGGCGCAACATCAATCGGTCATTGAGGATTCTCTCTGATGAGCGTCAGAGGCGCCATCCGACCGTGCTCACTCTCCTCCAAGAACAGGGGGGTCCCTCCGACTAAGTCGGGAACGTGGGTCGCTTGGGGATGCCCTACCTAACCTAATGGGCCTCACTCACGGCTCAGGTGATCACCGGATTCCAAGCACCCGCAGCCTACGATCCCTCAATGCGAATCAAGAAGCCTTTCGAGATCATCACGGGGCTAGGGGTGGCCATGGCTGCCATCCTGTTGCCCATGAGTGCGGCTGTCTCGGTGTCAACAGCCGGGGCTGCTTCGGTATCGCCACGTGTAGTGCCGCTCAGTTGTCCCAATGGGGATGACCGCTCCACCTACGATGCCTCTGTGCAGCCTGGCGTCATCGTGCCTGACTCCGCTGGTTTGCCATATTCCCCGGTCACCTACACGGCTTATGGGTGGAACACTCAGACCAACTCGGCTCAGGTCATCGGTCCGATTGGTGTGGTCTCCACGACCGACCACCTGGTGGCCGCATGGATGAACAGTACTGATTGTGGCTTCAACGAAGACGGCCTCGTGATCACGCCAGATGATGACTCTCGGAACGCCTGGGTCGTGGACTCCACGGGCCACGTCTTTGGTGAGAGTGAATTGTCGGGACCTCCTACGGACAACTTCGGTGACGCATCTGGTCTGCCGCTGAACAAACCAATCGTTGGTATGACACCTACGTCTGATGGTCAGGGCTATTGGCTAGTCGCTTCGGACGGCGGGATCTTCACCTACGGCGACGCTGGCTTCTACGGCTCGACCGGGGCGATCCGCCTGAATCAGCCCATCGTAGGTATGTCGGTGACTCCTGACGGTAGGGGGTACACATTGGTGGCCTCAGACGGGGGCGTGTTCAACTTCGGAGACAGCCAATTCTATGGATCGCTCCCCGGTGTCTTGAAGCCCGGCCAGAAACTAAATTCACCCATCGAGGGCCTCGTCAACACGCCAGATGGTGGTGGCTATTGGATGGTTGCCGCTGACGGCGGCATCTTCACCTTCGGGGACGCTCCTTTCCTGGGGTCCCTTGGTAGCGAGCACCTCGCCAGTCCCATCGCTGGCATGTTCGCTAACGGTACCGGCTACACCCTGGTCGCCCAGGACGGGACGTTGTACCCATTCACATAACCAGCAGGACCTCCTCCGCCTGCGCCGCCTGCGCCCCCCTTTCGAGTGCCCATGTGAGAAGCAGTCAGGACAGAGGTCGCTCCCGTTCTGACTTTTGGTCCACGCAGCGGCTCCATGCGGTCACCGATGACGGTTGCGAAGGAACTGATCGTGAGGTGCTCGTGGCTTTCGAGAGCGAAGATCGACGGAAAGTCGGGGCTGTCACAGACGATGGTGAAGGCGACTAACGCAGTGGAATCCATCCAGACACGCCTTTGGCCCGGACACATGCGATCTGAGGGTGCTACGCTCGAACCAGCCTCAGACGGCATGGGACGGCGCAAACGGGAGTACCAGGCTCATCACTGTCATGATGGCGTCAGGTGGTCTGAAGCAATACCATCACCGGGGTGATCGAGTTGGCGAACACCACGCCACTACCGAGTTGGCCCAAGTCGTTGGAGCCCCAGCAGTCAACATCCCCCGAGGTGAGCGCAGCGCAATAGGTCTCCCGTCCGTCAGCGCCGCCGCCTAACACAGCCGTAACACCGGACAGAATGCCATCGCCACCTATCCCCAGTACCTCCACCGGAGCAGCAGAACCTCCGCCGGAGGTTGGACCTAACCCATCCCCCCAGCAGTCCACTCCGCCTGCTGTGAGCAGTGCGCAGTAGCCCGAACCGTCGCTGGTCATGCTCGCCACCCCAGTGAGATACCCGGTCCCTCCTGCGCCTATCACGGATGCTGGGGCCGTAGGTCCACAAGCAACCTCGCAGTTGTAGTACGTACCGTTCCCGATCTCACCCGTCGCTCCGTATCCCCAACAGGCCACGCCGCCCGTGGTGAGCACGGCACAGTATCCGTCGTCCCCCGAATCGCTGCTGGGGATATCTCCGGTCAGACTTAAAACGTCCGAAAGTGTGCCGACGCCTCCGACTCCTTCAACAGCTACGGGCACGGCTGAGCCATAGTTGGGTGCACCGTAGGAGTTGCCGTCACCCAATCCCCCTTGCGAACCTTTGCCCCAACAGTCCGCACCACCCGAAGTCAGCAATGCGCAATAACCCGTGCTATCGCTGGACAGACGGCTCACGTCTGACAGCGTCCCGATCCCGTCGATCCCTCCGACTGCTACCGGCGTAGAGGAACTTGCGAATACTCCATCACCGAGCTGACCGCCCGTACCTAGACCCCAGCAGTACACACCCGCAGCGGCTGACACTGCGCAATATCCTGCACCATCACTTGATAGTCCAGTGACGCCAGAGAGATCTCCCTTGCCGCCGACACCCTCGACCTGCACTGGCACGGCAGAAACTGCAAAGTCTCCATCGCCCAGTTCGCCATCGTTGCCATTACCCCAACAATCGACGCTGCCTGACCTGAGAAGGGCACAGTAGCCCGGACCACCGCTTACTATGCTGGCCACCCCGGAGAGAGTTCCTGTTCCACCGACTCCATCCACCTGTACCGGCACGTCAGAACTAGCCATTGAGCCATTGCCCAGTTCACCGCTGCCCCCATCGCCCCAACAATCGACGCCGCCTGAGGAGAGCAAGGCACAGTAGTCGAAGGTGCTTCCCTGGAGACTGCTTACGGAGGTGAGAGTCCCGCTTCCTCCGACACCTTCCACAGATACCGGAGTCGCTGAATCGGAGAACGATCCGTTTCCAAGAGACCCCGTCTCTCCGTCTCCCCAACATGCCACGCCTCCCGTGGTGGGCACGGCACAGTTGCCAATAAATGCACTCCCAAGACTTGGGGCCTGGGTTGGAGCAGTACTGCTCAACGTGAACGTTCCCAACTTGATGGGTGCCGGAGCCGACTCGACGAATGAACTCTTGGTGCCGTTCGTGGACCCCGCTAAAAACAGGTCCTTTCCCAAGGCCGAGATGACGGTGGTGCCCTTCACGACGGTGACCGAACCGAACCCAGACACCGCTCCCTGGGTGTAGGTGCCGATCCCCTTGGCGTTCACGCAGAACAGGCCGGTGAAGGTCCCGCTGGCGTAAGTGGCGCTCAGGACGTGGGCGTGGAGTCCCGCAGTACACGGGGTAACCTCGACGGCCCCGATGGTGCAGTTGCCCACACTGGCGACTCCCCGCTGGTCCACACGAGGGCAGACCTGAACCCCGTTCAAGGTGGTCTGATTCGGGATGACCCCGACAGCAGGGCTTGTCAGCGCAGGCAGGAGGGTGTCCGTCGGACCACCGTTGTCTTGTAGCGGCCCCAGATCGGGGTCAACACCCGACTGGCTGTGATTAACCGGCGAGAAACTACATGACGTGTCGTCGTCGAGGTTGTAGCCCCCGTCCGTGATATCGCCGGAGCAATCGGTGTTCATTTTGCCGTTCGCCAAAATGGTTGCCTCGACGACGGTGGTCGTGGAACCCCCGGCGATGTCGCTCCCGCTAGTTCCGCCACTGTTGCCAGAGAGCGTACTGCTGGTAACCGTCATTGAACCGCCTTCGTTGACGATGCCGCCACCATTAAAGCCTGCGACGTTGCCCGACAAGGTGCTGTCACTGACGCTCATCGTTTCTTGATAGAAGTTATAGATCCCGCCTCCGTCCCCGTTGACGGCCTCGTTGCCCGAAAACGTGCTGGCGCTGACCGTTAGCGTGCCATAGTTGAAGATTCCGCCTCCATCTACGCTGGCGACATTGTCGGAGAAGGTGCTGCCCACGACTTTCGTCTCGGAGTCCATAGCAGTAAGAAGCCCTGCACCCCAACCATTGGGAGCGGTGTTGCTGGCAAGCGTGCTGTCGGTCAACGTCAGAGTGCCTTGGTTGTAGATGCCGCCGCCACTGCTTCCGTCCCCGTTTACGATCTTGTTGCCCGACAACGTGCTGCCGTTGACCGTCAGAGTGCCTTGGTTGTAGATCCCGCCCCCCATGGTGCCTGCGCTATTACCCGAAATGGTGCTGTCTGTCACGTTGAGCGTGCCGTCGTTGTAGATCCCGCCGCCTTGGAATGTGTTTCCGTCCTCGATGGTGATTCCGGAGATGGTGGCGGTCACGCCTGAGGCCACGTTGAAGTCCTCAACGGCGTTGTTCCCGCTCACGACCAGTCTGCTGGCTCCTGGACCGCTGATGTTGACATTCGTATTGATGTCGAGGGTCGAAGCAAGCGTGATCGGCGAAGTAGCTGGACAGCTCACGAAGAAGTTGACGGTGTCACCGGCGGTAGCACTGGCGATGTCCGCTCGCAGCGAGCCAGCGCCGGAGTCATGACAGTTGGTGACAGTCAGCGTGCCCGCACCACTTACTGGGGCCGGGTCGGCGGTCACGACCATGAACATGGCCAGCCCCGTGGCGATGGGGGTAACGATCGTCGCAAGCAAGCTGACTCGCCGCAATCGTCGGCGTCGCCGGAAAGTATCCACACGAGATACGACAGCCACCTCTCAGGCTTACAGGACAGCCCAAGGGAAATCAAGGTGCGTTGCGGCGATGCTGAAATGTGTCATCAGCAGTTCATCCCAGGACCCCTGGACCTCGGGCCTCACAGTGAGTCATGGGGGGACAACCGTATGAACTTCTACATGAGGTCGAGGTCGTTCTGGTCCTTATAGCAGCCTGGGGAGATGCTGCGGGCAATGGCCGAGGATGGCTGGCCCGTGACGGCGACAATGGTGGTGTTAACCCCTTCCGGGGCCATCTGAACGTACTAGACGCCTGGGTGGGGCCCCAACCCGATTTGGTTCCTCAATGATGGGCCCCTCGACTACCCGACCGAAGGAGCCCTGCTTTTCTGCGACCTTTTGCGCTCAACCACCATGGCGTTCGGACCGGGGAAGAACTCGGTCTGGTGACCGTCCTCCCACTGGACCCGGTAATGATCACCGGCAGATCCTTGCAGGACCTCGACTATTTGACCGCTTCGCCGGGCGGAGCCGACCTTGGCCGACTCGACGATGATGTGATCTCCATTTTTTGCGTCCATAGATCTCACCTCCACCGACAAACCTACGCTCGGTCGTGGGGGTTGTATAGAGGGCCAGCCGGATTGGATGCCAACCCTCTGGTGGGTGTTCGGGTTCTCCCCAATGGGAGCCTAAAGAGGAGCTGAGCCGCTTAGCAATCCCTGTGGCAGTATGCCTAGGCGCCGATCGGACCGTCCCGGCGCAAGTTGGCAGGACTGGGGGGCCGGTGAGCGACACATCACAAGGTCCAGGTTGGTGGCAGGCGTCGGACGGAAAGTGGTACCGGCCTGAGCTGCATCCGAACTACGTCCCACCACCGCCGCCGCCGGTCCCACCCCCGCATCCACCGCAGCAGCTTCCACCTCTGCCACAGGACAACCCCACCCAGGTAATGCCCGCAACGCCGCTAGAGGGAGAGCCGACGCAGGTAATACCGGCATCAGCTCCTCTTGACCGTACGCAGGTGCTGCCAACATCGCCACGAGCGGCCAGAACACAACAGGGGGCCGCACCGGCTGGCGGTCAACAGCAGTCAGTCTTTAAGAAGTGGTGGCTCTGGGCAATCGTCGCAGTCTTCTTGATCGTCGTCATCGTCGCCGTTGCGAGTAGCTCGAAAAAGAAAGACGGAGCGGGCTCGACCGTCACATCAACTACGGCGGCGCCAGCCACTCATGGTACGAATCCAACGACGACCGTTCCCCCCACGACCACCACCGCCCCACCCACAACGACCACCACCTCAACAGTCCCACCAACGACTACCACGACATCCGCCCCGGCCACTACAACCACAACAGCAGCTCCGACACCCGCAGCTGCGGCGGCGACTGGCTGCACCCCCAAAGACGACGAGGGTGGCTGCTACGAAGCGGGCGAGTACTGCCGAAACGCCAACCTTGGAATGACGGGCGTAGCCGGGAATGGCCAGACCATTACGTGTGAGGGCAGCGAAGACAATGGGGTGTGGAGGGCCACGTAGGCACAATCTCCCTCAAAATGGGGGAGCGACCAACCGCTTAGCTGCGATCAGCGACGCCTCGGGCCCAGACCAAGGGCACGCACGAAATGGTTGATCTGACGGTTACCGTCACGGTAAATCACACGCCGAGCTTCACGCTGAGCCGCACCGCCTGCTGCCCCTGAGAGGCCTCCACGCTTGTACCCGTGCTCGATGGCCTCGACGTTGCCGAGGTCTCTGGCAAAGCGGTACAGCTGGGATCGGGTTGTACTCACGAGGGCACCTCCTCCTTGGTCGCCCGATCCGCCAGGATTATGCGCTCGACAATGGCCCAGAGGTCATCTGGGTCCTCCGTCTCCTCCATGACCCTGAGATCGTTCGGAGCAACGCCAACGCAGCCCATGCCTCCATCCTGCTGCTCGGAACGCCAGACCCACCAAGCCTCCCCATCAGGGTCTTGCCCGTCCTCTTCGATGGCGTTGATGAGGGCAACCAGTTCGATCTCGCCCTCGGTGCTCACATCGTACTCGATGAAGAGCATGATTCCACCTTCGATCGGTTGTGCGGTCTTGGCGAACTGCGATGTCTGACAGTAGTCGACGACTGCATCACTACGGGTATGTGCAACGTTAAGCGATACACACCCAAGGACTGGAAACGTCCAAAATGACATGGACGCCCGTCTAGATGGGAATCATCCTCATCGAGGATTCTGATCCCAGTTGGACGGTTCATGAGGGGACCGATCTCTAGTTCAGGTGTTGATCCGAGCTTGATCGGCCGACGTCGCCTTGCCATCGAGCATCGCTATGCCGTTGGCATTCATGATCTGCATCAACATCTCTTCGATCCTCTCCAGTCGCTGGCCTCTCTCGTTCGTTCTCTCCTGAACGAAGTAACTAGCAATCGTCGCTGTCAACACACCAATCAGCCCAATCCCGACGAGCATGAGGACCACAGCAACGCCCTGACCGAACGGTGTGATCGGGTAGCGGTCCCCGTATCCCACGGTCGTTACCGTCACTATTGCCCACCACAGACCTTGACCGTAGTCATGGATGGTGGCGCCGTGAGCATTTCGTTCCGCAAACGTCACAAGGCCAGCGCAAGCGAACACGATAAGGCCAGCAGCGAGAGCAACGAAGTGAAACCCGTTGTGCGTAAGAATCGACTTGGCCCGTCTCAGGCTTTCGGCGAGAACCGTCCCAACCCTGCCAAGCAGAAGAATGCGTAATGGCCGGAAGAATGGCACGACGACAATGAGTAGCTCAAGGATATGCGTTTTGAAGTAATGACCACGCTCGGGGGAGAGCCACATCTTCGTCACGTATTCCACGGCGAATAGTGCCCATACCGTGTAATCGATGGCTTTTAGAGACGAGGCGACAGCGCCGTGGACAGGGATTACCAGCGACACGATGAGCACGGGCAGCCACAGGATTGTGATTACAAACATCGGCGTGTCGACGGCGTTGGCGAAGCGGTTATATCGGTCCTGTGATCTCGTCATGTCGGTTCCCATTTCTTGCCCGCTATTGAGTGTCCAATGGACTCTCTGCTGGGACACGTTACAGACGGCGTGTGACTGCTCGATTAGGTCGGCCACGAACATCACGTAGCGATCCGGGACTCGGTATACGTCTTTTCGCCTCTCGTACCCAAGCTTCCTGGGGAGCCGCTCACGTCGACACAGCTGCGGACGTCGCCGATGCTGTGAACCCGCCATATGTGTGAGTGTCTCGCCTGTTCGAGCCATCCAAAATGGCCACGACTGGCCCAGGTGCCACGTTCTCCACTCAAAAGGCCGTGGCCAACAGGTATTATCCGCCTTTAATACATCCGAATGTGAACGGCGCCTGCCTGGGGCCCCAAATCGATTACGGACGGCGACGATGGGGGTACCTCCGAATTGGCATCCTGTCGGGCAGTCACCCCTAGGTGAGTGCGGCAAAGACTGGTACGGTACTGACTGAAGGGACGCCCCGGTTTGGCAGGACGACCACTCTTGGTTGCCGCCCCGTGCAGGCGTGACGCCTCTTCTGTAACCAAGAAGAGGAGCGTCATGTGTGCAGAAGCGGCCACGGGGTTCGAGCCTCGATTGAACGGTGGCAATCCAGTACGGCAGATTAGGACTGGAAAATCAATCGGGTTGCTGGGCCTCAGCAGCCTCGTCGTGGCTGCCCTCGTGCTGCTGGCCGTCCCACAAGTGATTGAGGGTTCAACGAATCCAGTAGGTGCGGCCGCTGCGAAGCCACATGCCTCCACCCCGACATGCGCTCAGAATGGCGACTTTCCGTACGGAAGTTCCGTCGTGGGCATCGCCGCCACGCATGACGATGGTGGCTATTGGATTGCCGACAATACCGGGGCTGTTGCTGCGTGTGGAGACGCTCCCAACCTTGGTCAAACGGGAACACTCAATCGTCCGATCGTAGGGATTGCAGCCACGCCCGATGGCGGCGGCTTCTACCTGGTCGCCTCCGACGGGGGGGTATTCACCTTCGGCGATGCGCAGTTCCATGGCTCGACGGGAAACCTCACGCTGAACAAGCCAATCGTGGGAATGGCGGTTGACGCAGCGACCGGGGGCTACTGGTTGGTGGCTTCCGATGGTGGAGTCTTCGCCTTCGATGCTCCGTTTCTAGGTTCGACTGGAGCCATGAACCTCAACGAGCCCGTTGTTGGTATGACCGTCGCCAACAACGGCAGCGGGTATTGGCTTGTCGCATCCGACGGAGGGATCTTCTCGTTCAATGCCCCATTTTGGGGATCGACTGGCTCTATCCACCTCAACAAGCCAGTGGTCGGAACGGCGACCGACATTGCTTCAGATGGCTACTGGTTTGTTGCGTCCGACGGTGGGATCTTTGCTTTCAACGCTCCGTTCTATGGATCAACAGGAAATATCGTTCTAAATGGGCCGATCGTGGGCATGGAGTCCAACACAACCGGAAGCGGATACCGCCTCGTCTCCGCCGATTGCGGAGTATTCGACTTTGGCACATCAAACTTCTACGGAGCTCCGATGTGCGCACCGCCAGCGCCAGCGGCACCGGCAGCGGCACCGGCACCGGCACCGGCTGGGGCCCATTGCCAGGCCAGCGCCGTCCCAGCGAACGACGGCTATGCAGGTGACTACAACGTGAACGTCACATCGAATCAGCCCAATCAGACAGCGACTGCGTCAGATGCGACGGACACATACAGCTACCCCACAAACGCTGATGGCTCCGCAACGGTCTTTCTGTGGTACACGCATCCCGGCGAGTTCATTTCGGTCACTGTTGGTGCCGCATCGTGTTCCACAACGGCCCAATAGGAGGAAGGCGTCTCGATGAGACTTTCGATGCGGATTCTTACCCAGACCCGTGCGGCCGATGTTGTACCCAGTGCGGAATGCCGCAGGTCCGATCAAACGCCGAGGGACTCCCAAGCTCATCTGCAAGATTCAGTACTCAAGACATGCCTAGGAGTGTGTGAGCGTGACTGGCGACGACAGGAGGCCAAAATGAGCTTCATGCGAGGGCTCCTACCCCGTCCAGTGCGCCGAGCTGTGCATCCGGTCCGCTCCACGGCGGGATCGATCAAGCGCAGGGCCACGCCACGGCCCGTGCGTAAGGCGTTTTATGTGGCGCACCCTCTCGGGACCGCCACAACAGCGGCCGGTCGATCTACTCGTCGATCCTTGACAACCAAGAAGAAGCGTCGGCGCTGATGTCAGACTGGGTTAGTCACGGCGTCCGTCAATCCGAAGTCCGTTCATAGGAATCCACAATCGGTTCGGACCGAAATGACCATCTATGGGCTAATGAGACTCAGGGCGAGCGTGGGCCACATGACCGTCTGCTGATACTAAGACGAGCCCATCTGCGGCAAGAGCGCCGAGCTGAGCAACAAGAGTCCGACTGATCACCGGCCCGGTTCTTCCCCAACCAAAGATTCGAGCAACTCGCATGAAGAGCTCCGCTTGATCTATGCTTTGCGCTTCACTGACGAGGTTAATGATTGCGTGTCGAATCTCCGAAGGCGGAACCAATTCAACACTACGACGGGTCTGTAGATATCCCTCGGTCGGCACTCGGACCTGGACGGTGTTGTCCACGTTCGTAGATGCCGAGATAATGAACCCATCTTCGACGGCGAGCACTTGACTTCCCCATACGAGTCGATCGATTGCGTCATCGACGGCGGTTCGAAACGTGCTCCTTATACGCTCGGCACCCCATGGAGCCCGTAACCGTTCGACTATAAGGTCTCGATGCACCGGGCCCTCGATATTGACAATCCTTATTACGTCAGGAGCCAGTGCCGACGGAGCCACAACGGGACTGAGGTTCGAGAACTTCTGCCGAGAACCAGGAGTTTCTTGCGCAACGATGTATGGAATCGCCCAATCAGGTCGATCTGCAAGAGAACAGTCGATTTCTTCAATATCAACTCTGAGCTGAGGGGATTGTGGCCGTGCCTTGGTGTTCTCGCCACTCAATGTGTCACCAATCGCACCCTTCAGCCTCGATTCGCAACCTTTTTGGTCGTGATACCAGGCTGGTCCCCATATCCGATGAAGCGTCCAGCCCAAACCTTCAAGGACTTCTTGCCGCAGTCGATCTCTGTCCCGTGCAGTGCGACTTGAATGGTACGCAGCACCGTCACACTCGATACCCAGCAACCACGTGCCATGCTTCTCGGGGTGCCTAATCGCCATATCGATTCGGTAGCCTGCGTGGCCAACTTGTGGTTCCACTTGGTAACCCCAGCCACGTACAACGTCAAGTACGGCCAATTCGAAAGGACTTTCAGGTTCTCCCACTCCGACGGCAATCGGCGTGAGGGCAACCACACCACGCTCGGCAAAGTCGAGATATCCACGCAGATGATTGATGTTTACATTTGCCGTGTCACGGAAGTCGCTCGCTCTTACTGATGAGACAACCTCCACACGGTTTCGGGCTCTTGTAATGGCTACGTTTAATCGTCGATAGCCACCCTCTTGACCAACGGGACCAAAGTTCATCGTGAACTTGTGAGTCTCATCAAATCCGAATCCAATGCTGAAGATGATGATGTCTCGCTCGTCACCTTGGACGGATTCGAGGTTCTTGATGAAGAATCCGTCCAGCCGACTGTCCTGGAAATAGTCGTCGAGATCTTGCCGCTCACGACGCACTGCCTCCAGCTGATACTGGATGCACGTAGCCTGCGATTCAGAGAACGCCACGACCCCCACCGTTAGATTCGGATGATGTTCGGCGTGGTGGATAATGCGTTCAACCACACGCTGAGCCTCAACCGGGTTATCTGAGCCGACACCCCGTCGGTAGAGGCCATCCGGTACGTGAATGAATGTGAGCCCGACTTCCTCGCCAACTTCGGTAGCTCCGGGGTAAGTGACCAAATGTCCGCCATAAAAGGCACGATTTGAATAGGTGATCAAGTCTTCATGTCGACTTCGATAGTGCCAGCGCAGTGGAAGTTCGGGTATGGAGGCCTTACCTCGACATAGGTCCAGGAGGGATTCGAAGGTATCGAGTACCTCCGGATCATATTCATCAGAATCATCGTCACTTGTCTGTTCGAAGAAGTTCGAAGGGGGAAGCTGCTTATTGTCACCGGCCACGATTAGCTGATTACCACGATAGATGGCTCCGATTGCGTCACCGGGCCGAACTTGGGATGCCTCATCGAATATGACCGCATCGAAGCGAAGGGAGGCCGGGAGAAACTGGCTCACGCTTAGTGGGCTCATCATGAAGCACGGCTTCAACGCTTGTGCGGCGATCCCCGCATCTTCGAGGAGAGTCTTGATTGGGCGGTGACGTGTCTTTTTCTCTGCTTCGCCCCGAATGGTGCCGAAGACTCCGATCGCTGACGACGGTCGGCGTTTGTTGCAGACATCTATAACCGCTCCAGCTGCCTGAGAGACCATTAGACGATCCAGATCCTGGAACTCTGAAACCTGCTGATCACGATCCTCCGCCCTCGATGGAAGGCATCTGGAATCCGACGCAAGTACAGCATCAATCCAAGATCGCAAGATGGCTCGTTCTGTGGAGGGCTCGACCGTGCCTCGTGACACGGAGTTGTTTACAAGAAACTCGGCTAGATCTCCAAGTCCAAGCGATCGGAGTTGTTCGATTGCTTCGGTGTATGTTGCCCATTCATCTAGATCTCCCAGGGTGTCCTGAAGCGCCTGAAGGAAATACGCCGCATCATCGAGGCGAGTTCCAAGTTCGCCATCAACGATCCGTCTTCGCCCTCCTGAGAACCAATCGACTATTACACCCAAGGACTTGGTCGCCTCTTCAAGGGTCCGCTCAAACTCTTCAGTTGGCAGCGGCGAGTGCAGGAGCGTAGCGGCTGTTGCCTGGTCGAGCTCAGCACCCAGCTCGTGCACAAAACGGGTCGCCCAATTGGAACATTCCAGAACGTATGTCCAGTCTGTCGTAATCCCCTCATACAGCGTTCCGAGGCGTGAAGCATTAGCCGTGGCCGAACGAGCAAAGTGGTTCTCAACCTCGTTCACAATGGACCGGGCGTCGTAAAGATGCTGAAGCTGTTGGAACGAATGAACGGGTCCAAGTGCTAGAGCAGACTCTTCACGTAATTTGGTAAAGGCCTGAAGACACGGTGCAGCGCTGGACGCCCATTCGGCCACTTGGTCAGGAGGTAACTGGATTAACGCCGGAGGTAGCGTCGGATTGCTCAGGCTCTGCCTCCACGCTTTCACCTTCATCGTCAGCGCCTCGCCCATCTCGTCGAGATGCCACGCCACACTGGACTCCAAACTCAACTGGTGAACGAGTCGCTCCGGTGGTCCCACCGGCGTCTGCAGCAGATCGAGGATTAGAGAGGCCGTTTCAAGGGCCGAAGTAAGCCCAGCAAAGTCGGTCGCCACAGACTTGTAATAAGACCCAAGAATCCCAGATTCTCGCCCTTCGGCATCTCGGAGTTGTGCGCCGGTCCAGTGCCACTGACGTACCTGCGACAGCGCTGCGGTTGACTGCTCCGTAATCCTCCCGTCTAAGCAGCAGGCCTTTAGCTGCTGGCGATTTGAACGACCTCGGGAATTCAACTTGGAAAGCTTCGGCGCCACGTCCGATGGACCGTCGAATAGAGATTCAATATCGAACTTAAGGACCAAGTGATTGAACGTGAGCAAGAGCTGAGCCTCCAGCGCACGGTGCGTTTCGATCAACGGACGGAGAGTTGCGAGTGCCCTGCGGGCGGATTCGAGTCCGGCTGGGTTGATCCAGGCCGCTTCGGGTCGATGAGGTCGCTGACCGAGCTGAGCCATTCGAGCGACGGCGAGAATGGACGCCGGGGATGAGTCCCTTTCAAGTCCAAGCTCGGCCTGAAGGTCGTAAGCCATCGTCGTGAAAGCGGCCCCCTCGTTTGCCAGGTGGCCTACAACCGAACACGTCTGGTCGACTAGGTCAAAGTCAAGGGTACGCAGATCCAGCGGAGGCGCCAAAGAGTCCAAAGAGTCGCAGAGCGATTTGAGCTGGTCTCCAGAATCGCAAGACAGGTTGCGCCAGTTGGTACCGGATCGGTCTAATGAGACCTTGGCGGCCAGCCACTGTAGGCACTGGCTCTGAAGGTCGGTGATGTACTCGTCTCGTTCGGACGGATTACCGCCCGTGAGCCATTCAATCGGTACCGGCATTCTCGCACCGAGCATTCGCAGTAGTCGTAAAAACTCCTGCGATTCGGGGAAGCTCGTCGGAAGGGGAAGCTGCAGAGAGTCCGCAGCGACCTCCGCACACTCCGTGAAACGTTGAAGTGACCTCGACGCTGCATCAAGCTGGCTGGCGACCTGACTGCGCCTCCCTCGGAGCTGTTCGGGTGATTGAAGATCTCGCCATAAGAACTCGCCGCCCCGCTCGACGGGTCCCCAAGATGACGCTAGGAGCCGAGCCGCTTCAAGCGCACGTTCAAATGTCTCCGACGAAAGAGATTCGTCGATGCCATCCGGAGGAGGAGCTATTGGAGCATCCTTGAGCTGGGATTCTCGTCCGATTGCCCAATGCAGGGAGTTGGAGAAGGGCTGGCGAATCTCATTTTGGGCTGCTGCGTAGTCGGACAGGCTCTCCCGTCTATTTTTCACTCGCTGTATATCCATAGCGGATATCTCAGTGCGAGTTCGAGGTCGTTCGCTAAGGGCAGCACCTAGCGTCTTTGCTACCTCTTTTCTCGTTGCCTTGGAGCTGTGAAGCTCAAGGACGAAGCTGCCCAGCTGCGCTCTATCCAGACGGGACTTCACAACTTCAAGAGCGGCCGCTTTCTCACTGACGAATAGAACCGTCTTATTGGCGGCGAGTAGTTCGGCGATGGTATTTGCGATCGTTTGGCTTTTTCCAGTGCCTGGAGGTCCGTCCATTACGAAGGAGTTACCATTTCGAGCAGCGACGATGCACTGCCTCTGTGTTGAATCCGCATCGAGGATGGAGGCCATGGACTCTGGCGGTGCGACTTGATCAACCATCTCTTCTGGAATTGCATCGAACATCAAATCATCGGTCACAAAGGGATCGCCAGCGATGGCTCTAACCAGCAGACTCTCCACGATCATCGCTTGATTCTTCTTCAGATCTTGGTACATCGCTTCTTTATGGAAGGAGAAAGCACCAAACAGGATTTCGCTCCTTACGTCCCATCCTTGTTGCGTTGAGATTGAGGCCAAGGCGTTTAGGGAGTCATGGATATCCCCACTCTCCTCGAAATCAGGAACAGTGATGCCAAAGTCAGACTCGAGCTTGACGATGAGAGCAGGATTAAGAACGACATCGTCGTCGGTGGCCAGCAGACGAAATGGGTCCCGAGGCGATATTCGCATGAGGGTCACCGGCTTCATGACGATTGGACTTTCCAGCCACTCGTCTGAACTGTCCCTCCATCGAAGGATGCCAACCCCAAGATAGAGGACACGAAGTCCACGATCCGTAAATTCGCTGGCCGCTTTTCGCTCCAGTGTCCGGAGACGCTTAGAAAGCACCAGAGCTGACGAAACGTCGGTGAGAAGTTCGTCCACCGCTCGCCCCTCGCCGATCTCTGGGTCCTCGGCGTGCAGGGCGTCTAGAAGTGCGGAGTCCGCCTTCTCAATATCGGCTGAAGGAGGGTAGTGGAATCGCCATGAGTGAGCCGCAGATTCTGGCTTGTCAGCGTCTCCTAGGCGTTCAAGTACTTCATCAATCGATGGTTCGAGAATGCGAATCACGGCTGAGCGGCTCGATCCACTGTTCAGAAGTCGATTGCGCCGGGAGAGGTCGATTAGGTCATCTCGCCAAATCCCGAGCTGTTCGACGACCCGGCTATCTGAATCCGCCATGTCAGTCTCCCGTCACGTGCCGCAACGCCAGTGTGTGGACTCTAGACGGTTGATATGGGCATGGCTATTGCCGAATTTCTACGCCCCCAGGTCGAAGGGTGCCTCTTGAGGACGGGGTCCTACCATCGGATGCGAATATCTTCGGCCAATGCGGCAAGAGAGCCTCCATGGCCGGGGGGCGTTCTTCACGAATAGCCCTCACAATCGCCACGTATCGGAGCAGCCGGGCTGCCGTCCATTTTGAACAGCCCGCCTGCAACAGCATTACTCCAGTCATAAAAGTCAGTGGATTATCCGACTACTCGGACCGCCGTACCTGCGAGTCACCTGACTGGGGCCCCATTGGGATTAGGAACGGCGATGATGGGGGTCCCCGGATTACTCAAGCGCCACCGCAAATGGGCCCCACAACATCACGGAGTAATGGGCAATCGACTGTCCCACTACAGGAGCTGGCGATATTTAGGACCTTTGCCTCTTGCGGTCTAGCCGTACCTGCGGTAGGCAGGCGAAGTTGGGGGGATTTTCCAACTGAGGGGGCCGGAGCGATGCGCCATTCAGCGGCTGGCGGGCGATGGTCGAGCACGGGTAGCGGGACCGGCAGTGAGGACGAGATGTCCAAACCAAGAAAGGTACCAACGTGAAGATAAGAGCAGCCGCAATCGTGCTCCTGTTGGCTGTTCTCAGCCCGCTGGTGCTCAACGGAGTGTCGAGCTCGGCAGCCACACTCACGCCCACCACTATCGTTATTTCAGCTAATCCCAACCCTGTGGCATGGTTGGATGATTATCTCACGCTCTGGGCCACCGTCAGTCCGGCGACTGCCACGGGTGAGGTGCTCTTTACTGACAGTTCTGGCCTACTTTGCACAGCCACCCTGCTTGATGGCATGGCCCAGTGCAACCCTGGTACGTCGTCATTGGCGATCGGGACGAACCTCATTACTGGGAGGTATAGCGGAGACGCTTCCGACGCTCCTTCGTCCGATGAGATCGAGCTGACGGCCACGGAGCAGCTCGTTGCCTCCGTCGCCTTCACTCTCTCACCTGGCGTTGTGATACGGGGAACTCCCGTCTCCTTTAACGTTTATTGGAATACCTCACCACCGTTCCCAGTTAACGAAGTTGCGTTTTACGCAGGATCACAGTTTCTCTGTGAAGCAATAACCACTTGCACGACAACCACTGCTCCTGTCGGCATTTACTCCGTTACCGGAATCCTGGTCAATCTGACGACCGGCGTTCCCGTCGCAGGCGACCCACCGCTCCCGTCCCAGACCCTCGACGTCGTGGCGGCTCCGGTCTCAACACCAGCGCCACCCCCAACGCCGATCCCCACGCCAACGCCTCCTCCCGTCGTTACGTCGCCGTCACCTACGGCCTCACATGGTTACTGGCTGGTTGGCTCCGATGGGGGAATCTTCACATTCGGCAACGCTCAGTTCTACGGGTCGACGGGCAATATCCACTTGCAGCGGCCGGTGGTAAGCATTACTCCTACCGCAAATGACGGCGGCTATTGGCTGGTGGCTTCAGATGGGGGGATCTTCAGCTTTGGTGACGCCGGGTTCTATGGGTCGATCCCCGGTCTGGGTCTCGCCCCCGCTGGGTCAGGATTACCCCACAGCTTGAACGCTCCGATTGTGGGCATGGTGCCCTCGGCCGACGGCGGCGGGTACTTCATGGTCGGTGCCGATGGCGGCGTGTTTACCTTCGGGGACGCCAAGTACGAGGGATCATGTCCCGGCATTGGGGGGTGCCCAGGTGGCGCTGCTGTCGCCGTGATGCCTGACAGCACGGGCAATGGGTACTGGGTGGTCACTGCGGGTGGCTACGTCACACCGTTCGGTGATGCGACCTCACCTGGGGACCCCGGTCCACTCTCTGAGCCAGTCGTCTCAGCGGTACGGAGCTACGACGGGAACGGGTACTACCTCCTCTACCCCAATGGCGTGGTCTACAACTTCGGAGATGCGCTCAACTACGGCTCGGCCAATGGAGAGGTCGGAGGGTTCAACCCCGCCACGACCATCTTCACCACCGCTAATGGTGACGGCTACTGGATCGTGTCAGCCAATGGATCGGTCATCACCGAGGGTGATGCACCGTATGAGGGCGGCGCCAACAGCCTTCACCTCAACGGCGCCATTATCGCCGGGACGGGGTGGTAGATAAAGGCCCGGAGTGACCGATTACCGTCGTTCGGGCTGAGTCTTTTGCCACGTCGTGTCACGGCGGGCATATTCAAAGATCTCCTCGACCCGTTGGGGCGTCATTACTGCAGGGCGCCTCGACAGCCATTGGGCAATGGTTTTTCGGCCCACGACACTCACATCAGGTGGCTGTCCTTTGCTGGTCAACTGAGCGGCCATCACCACGATTACCGGATGCACCGCTACGGTCTCATTACACGCAGCCGAAAGCAGACGGGTGGCCCGTTCGGCTTCAAACCTTGAGTTTCTGACGTAATGGGTATTCTGACCGTTCACAAGAACAGTCGACGCCGTAACCGACACCCTCTGTCCCGTGTGGTTTTTCGTATTGAGCGTGAACACACCACCAGGACCAATGACAACGTGATCGATATCGCTACCTCTATTGCCGACTGGCACCGAATGGAGTACATGCCAGCCTTTGCCTAGCTTCCTTAGGCGCCACGCCACCTCCTCTTCACCGTCTGCACCGACACGCCAATGACGCTCATCACCGTGAACCCCCAGTAATCGTGCGAGGATTGCTTTCATCGGGGTCACCCGCTGTAACTCCACCGCCTTCTTTCGGGCACTCTGGCCGGGCCGGTTGGCAGCAAGGTCGATCCACTCTGGCTCGCTGCTGATTTCCGCGTCCACGTCAAAGCTCACAGCGCCATTTTGACTCACCCCAACTCGATCAGGGCCCTCTGGGTGGTTGTTTTGGGCGAACGTTGGGCCAGCGTTGGCCGCAGGTCATTACCCCTTGGTGAGATCTCTGGCCGACGCCAGGCCACGCACGATTTGGGTCTGGTAATCCGGGCATGTGTCGGCGAGACTGTTGGCATGCCACGCACGACATGGAAGGGCTCGCTGAGCTTCGGGCTGGTCGACGTGCCCATCGGTCTTTACCCGGCGACGCAGAGCAAGAGCATTCACTTCAACCAGTTCGAGAAGGGTACGTCGGATCGCATCCGCTACAAGAAGGTGAACGAGCGCACCGGTAAAGAGGTCGAGGCCACCAGCATCATCAAGGGCGTCGACCTTGGCGGTGGCGAATACGTGATGGTCTCCGACGCCGAGCTGGCTGCCGCCGAACCGGAGAAGTCCCGGTCCATTGAGATCACTGACTTTGTCGACCTCAAGGACATCGATCCCGTTTACTTCAATACCACGTACTACCTGGCGCCCGAGGGTGACGCCGCTAAGAAGGCATACGGGTTATTGCGCCAGGCGATGCGGGATTCGGGGAAGGTGGCCATAGCTACCCTCGTAATGCACAACAAGGAGTACCTGGTCGCCATCCGACCCGAGGCCGACGTACTGGCGCTCGAAACGATGTACTTTGCCGATGAGGTGCGCTCGCCCACCAACGAGCTGCCTAATCTGCCCGGTGCCGCCGATGTAAGTGCCCAAGAGTTAAAGATGGCGAACCTCCTAATCGGAGCCATGGAGAGCCAATGGCAACCAGAGCGCTATCACGACACTCACCGGGCCAAGGTAGAGGCCCTCATTGAGGAGAAGGCACAGGGCAAGGCAATCGTCAACGCTGGCGCCAAGTCTGCACCCGCCACGAAGGTTGTCGACCTCATGGAGGCGCTGAGCGCCAGCATTGCGGTGCAGTCCCCCGTTGAGAAACCCGCCCGGACGAAGAAGCCTGCCCCGGCCAAGGCGCCCGCCAAACGTGCACCAGCGAAGTTCACGGCGCCCAAGAAATCAGCGAAGGCTGCCGCTGCAAAACCGGCCCAGCGAAAGGCTTCTTAACCTCTCGGTTTACCAGTAACCCGGCTGGGCTGATCGCTCCAATGGGCCCCTCGTAGGAACTCTTGCATGACACCGACCCTAGGCAATATCGAGTCCCGTATTTAGAGACCGACCTGAACCCTGACTGCGCCCCCTTGAGGATCCAGCACTTAAATGACAATCGGGATTAGCTCCGTGAGCAACTCTTGAACCCTGCGGTCAATCTCATCCACGATTGGGCGCACCTGCTCGACTGACAGTCCCGCTGGGTCATTAAGCTCCCAGTCCAAGTAGCGCTTCCCCGGATAGACGGGGCAGGTGTCCCCGCAGCCCATCGTCACGATCACATCGGCAGCCCGTCTCGTATCCGACGGCGGTGTCCTCGACTACACGGGACGGTGCCTCAACTTGGCAGCACGATTGATGGATAAAGCCCGGCCATCAGGGGTTATATTTTCGGACAGTCATGCAAAGCAGTTGATGACGCCGGAGGTTGCTCTGTTGTTCGCAGGCGACAAGGTTTGCATTCGTGGAATCTCCGAGCATGATCCTCTGCCAATACTCATAACGAAGGACGTCGAGATTGCCTCGTCTGATCGGGAACCCATTCCAGAGGCGAGGCAAACCTGGGGCGAGGAAAGCACCATATCCGTAGCAGATGTCCGTGAGTCGAATTCGCATGCTTTCTACCTACCCAGGCCCCCTCGTTCATACGAGTGTGCAGGCGTCCATGTTGAGTACCCTCTCTTCGATAAGGACGGTCGTCCAACAGGGTCCGTATCGTGGTTGGAGGTTTACGGCGAGTACTTGCCCCAACCCAATGGGTCAATTGTGCGAATTGACTTGAAGGGTGTCAAGGACTGCATCAAGCGACTCCCGGCGACAACGACCGGCAAGATTCTCGGCTGGACGAAGACGACTTATGTGACGTTCACGCCGTTCCTCGAACCTATCGACGCTGAGGGCAATTAGTGAGAGTGTAGTGAGCAGGAGACGGCTGGAGCACTATGTCAGCTCCAAGTAGTCGGCGCAGTAGAAGTCGCCATCCTTTGGCGGAGCCCGTCGAAACTTGCCTCTACCCACGCCGCAATATCCTCACTGGTGATGTCTGAGGACGAGGTCTCACCTGAACGAGCGCAATGGGAACTCGAAGCTCCCAAGCTTGTGGTCGTCGATGGAGTGGCCCTCGTGATCAAGCTGGTGAGCAATGACGACGCCGACGACATGGATCAAGTCTTCGACGCCGGGTTCCTACGCTACGAAATCAAAGGGCCGGTGGTGCATGACGGCCCGATGTTCCTCTGGTTGGCCGATGCGATGGAGGATTTCATTTCTGATCCGGTTGAAGGACCGCCATCCGAACTCACTGCGAAGGCCGGACAGGCTTTCGAGACCTGGCTCGCTTGGTCACATGGGACCGAAGGTTGAACGAGGCGACGTGAACCACGCACCAACTGATGGAAGATTTGCGCTTATTCGGGTTCGCCACGAGTGGACTCCCCTCCGTCCGGAACGACAGGCGTCTGGGCTTGGACAATTCGGTGAACCTGCGCCCAACGAAGGGCTATTCGTTCATTGTCGTCAGTGAAGACGGTATCAATAGGTAGTTCGCTTTCGAGAGTAGTTGGAAATGCCAGAGCAAATGACGCCACAAGAGCATCAGGATCTAGTAGTTGAGCGATTGAATCGTAGGTATTTCGCTCGACTTGGCTGCCTACCGGCATTCCGGTTTGCAAACTCCATCCCGTTGGCATGAAGGCTCGTACCAGCGCCAACGAATTCTCCGTATTTCCCGAACACGCCATCAGTAGGTGTTGTTCTACGCTCGGGCGGCCGGCACCTCGAAGCCAATCGAAATATAACTTTGGGGCGTATTGAGGCATTGAGATGAATAGCGGAATTGCCGTCGCCTCCATCGCAACTCGTTCTCCAAGAACGGTTTCCAGCTCCGCTATCTGCTCTGGATTCAACGCACGAGCTTCCAAAGGGGCATCGTCGCCAGACAGGATCCGGGACCATCGGAGCACCTCAGAAGCAAACGGTAGTGAGGGAGAGGACCCAATGATGTGTCGTACTACGGTCGCCCTCTCGGCGGTGGGAATGCTCAACAACATGCTTGCGATGTGCATTGCTGCCTGCTCGAAGGCACTCGTCGTTCCTGACATGGGACTGGTGGGCGGGTCAGGGATTACATCGCCGGTCCCCGACACTGCATATGAAAGTTCTCGGGCGGTGACCGAGTCGAACGTTGTCTCCAGAGGTCGAAGCTTCTCCATTACTCGCTTCGGGTTTGCCTTCTCGTACAGCTCTTTGAGGCCGAGAACGGCGCTCTCCTCCGAAAGGTCGTGAAGTTGGTCAAGAAATCCACGCAGTTCACTATCAGCAAGGTCGCCAATGGGGATTCCATATGAGAAGTATCGATCAAAGTAGCTGGGTGCACAGATGCGCTGGGCTGCATGCCATGCAGGAATTGATTCGGTCCCGTAGTGGGTGTTTGAGTACAACCGCTCGATTCGAGGGAATAGCTCTCGAAGCACACCTTTGACGTGTTCCTCATCTTCGGTCGAGAGATCCCGGAAGAGCGGTGTCAGTTGCTCTCGGATCGCCTTCTCTGCTTCGGGAAGGTTGTAATCAAACAACTTTCCGAGGAGCGCATCCTTAATCGGTGGCAATCTGCGGTAGACCGCTGGAAAGACCACCCGCAGCATCTCGATTAACAGGAGATCGACAGTGTTGACTTCGCCCATGATGAGCGGCACAGCAAACTCGATCGCATTCGCAATGCGCTTGGCCATCCGGGGAGTACCAATGTGAGGTCCGATATAACGATAGAAGACAATGGAGAAACGATTTAGATCGGTATCGTCTAACTCGACACCAGCGACGTTGAGCACTTCGTTAATCCCTTCGAGGGTCATCGTGAGAAGGACACTCGGATCTGCCCGTGGAAGCTCTAGTGGCACCTGGACGATTTTCTCGATAAAGCTGCTTCCAGATTCCTCTGAGTTGGCGTAGCGTTTGGAAAGTGCCAACGAGACTACGTTTTGGTCGAACGCAAGGATGTAGGCGGTATAGCTGAAATCGGCGGCGAGCTTCACAAGCTTAAAGACCGTCGCAATCTCGCTGTCGTCCAGTCGATCGATGTCATCGATCATGATAAGAATGCGTTTACCGGAGTCGGCGAGCAGCGCCTCCAGCTGTCCCCGCTTCTCCTGAATATCGACGGAGGAAAGGCTCTCTCCGAGACTCTGCAAGGCAGACCCCGGCGAGGCGTTCACAATGCCAGTACCGAGGGAGACCGTTCCGAGCGCCGTTCCTAACGTACGAAGCCACTTTCCCATCTCCTCCTTCTTGGTCTTCAGGCTGCGTCCGACAGCGGTCGCCAGAGTTTCGAAGAAGGAAAGGAGAAGCTGGGACTCGCCCTGGTAGAGCCAAGGATTGAAGCGCACGCAAACAACATCCGATTGGGTCAGGCGTTGCTCAATGAAATTTAATAACGTTGTCTTGCCGTCGCCCCATTTCCCGTATATTCCCACCACCAAACTGGTGGAATCCGTGCGGGAAGCGATCGTGTCTGCGATTCGATTGGCGAAGGGATGGCGACGAAATCTGTCGGCTGTTGGGTGAACAACGGGAGCGTCAGCAAGATAGCCAGGGGCGACGACCGATGGTGCGGTGGCTTCCCCGTCTTCCTCGTACTCGGACACCCATCCACCTCCGTCGCCAGATCATCTGACCTGAGTTCTCAGATTGTGATGAAGAGCCTAGGCGGGTACCCTCCAGTCGATCGAGAGGGCGGGAGGTGATGCATAGAGTTGTTCTCAACGTGGAGTTTGCTGGACAGGAGTGATGCATGGTGGACATGGGGCGCCAGTTCTTTGAAATGATGCTCACCGAGCTTGCTAACCGGTTTGAGGTAAGCGGTTGGGAAGGCCCCTTTGTTCGCACACCTGAAGAAACGGCTCAGGAACAAGCGTACCGGGGCCTACCAATCAATCCACGATGGGAAGTGTGGATGCAAAAGCGGAGCGGACCTACCATCGACTCTCGCAACCCCTCCAGAACAGGGCTGCCGCTGCGTGCCGCTCTCTGGTTCGATGAAGGTGGAACCGATGACGCCACGACGGAGGCGATGGCGTACCGCCTAGCGATAGCCGTCGCTGCTCGGGAGGCGCATGAGGCTTTGGAGTGGACCCGGTTTGACGGAGCCCTCGTGATCGACCCTCATGAAGTCTCAGAGGTCGGTCCGGCGTCAGAAGAGGTTGCCCAGTACCTGAGAACGGGTGGCTGATTAATCGCTCGGAGCGTTTGGTTTCGCTTTTCGCTGTCGAGATAGGCGACCCCTCTCGGCGGTTAGCGGTTCCTGCTCTCGAATAGTCGATTTCCCTTAGGCTCCTCAAGTGGTCGCCGCAGCCCTGATCATCTCAATCGCCGCCGCCCTCTTTGCGGGGTGGGCCGCCTGGCTTGCTGGTAGGGCGCTCCGGCACGATCAAGCCCAGACTGGCACCAGGCAGCCGGTCATCGCCCGAAGGGGCTATCGGGACATTCCGTTCACTCGGTTCGACCCCGACCCGAAGCCAGAGGACTGGGAGCCGGACCAGATGCGTTGGGTACCCATAAGGCTGATCAACCGTGCTCAGTACGAAATTGAGGTTGAAGGTCCGATCCACGCTCGACTCGGTTGGCCATGTTGGCCATTTAGAGGGTCGGTGGTTGTCGCACCTTCCAAAAACCGAAAGATCCCTCGTACTGCAGCGACCTGGTACTTCGTCCGTTTGCGCAAAATCAAAGGCTGGAAGCTTGGCTGGGCACATTTGAGAGTCCGCTGGGATGCCGATGAGGGTCGTGTCTATTTCAAGGGTTGGGTGAGGCTCAGAGATGGATCGCCACCTGCGCCTTCGGCATCAGGCCCCTAAAAGTTGCAGCACTCACGGGTCCGGTGGTTCCCAGTTGCGAATAGGCGAACCCAGCTTCCATCCGTCACCACCCGCACACACTTATGCCGCATCTCCGAGACGGTCGAGGATTCGCTTGACGGCCATTGGCTGCCAACTTGTGCCTCCACGCTTGCTCCGGTGGCCCTCTGATTTCAGTGTGGAGCAAATCTCACGAAAGGACGCACCGGAAGACCGAAGCTCGGCAATGCGCCTCACGGTGGCCTGTTCTTCCTCGGATTCCACAAGCGTTTTGTCTCGGGCCTCGTATCCAAAGGCTGGGGCACCTGAGGCATATCCACCCATTTGCGCTTTGCGTCGCCTTCCATTGCGCAGACGAAGTACGACCATCGACCTTTCATACTCAGCTACAGCACCCAAGACTTGACGGATCATCTTTCGACTCGGGTCGTCCGGGTCGTCGGTGAGATAGCTCGCTTCGGCTGGACTGGTCGAGAAAGCGGTTCCACCAATCCTCCGAATCTCGGCCAGGACGGTTTCTTGCACGATGAGATCACGGGCGAGGCGGTCCAGCTTGGGAACGACGATCCCCTGCGCTTGCTTGTCTCGCAGCATTGCGAGGGCATCGGCTAATCCGGGACGGTCTTCCAGTTCTTTCGCCCCGGAGATCCCTTCATCGCACAGAACGGTGATCAGTCTGTGACCATTGGCCTTGCACCATGCTCGGACTGCTGTCTTCTGGATGGCCAAGCCGTTGCCGTCCTCCACCTGAGTGGACGTACTCACCCTGACATATCCGACGATTCGCACCAAAACCTCCTGACCTGCTATGTAACACTATCTGAAGTTATTGATACGGTCAAACGGAGCCTTCGGGGTCGTCACGGGACTCCTGAATCGTCTTTAGGGTCCGGCGGACGCAGTCCTCGCACCACCATGATTCCCCCGTGTCGGTGGGAGTAATCAGCGCCGGGGTCCTCAATTGAGTCCCGCAACCGGAACAGGGGCGAGATTCCATGCTTTTCGCCAGTCGACATTAGGCACACGTCGAATCGACAGGGTGTGAATGCTCGCCGAAGGGGACCTTTGCGAGAAGCCACCCTTTCGTCTGACGAGTCAGGTCTTAGTGTCGTAGAAACAGATAGGCGCACTCTTTTTGCCCGCCACCGCACAGATGTCGCCGATCATGTAGTTCGCAGCGCCGTCAATGACTTGAGCGACCGGGCTCGACGGATGGCTTAGGTCGGCTGCTACCTGGTCGAGGGAGAGCCCTTGGAGGAGCGTGTACCAGGTGTTGGATGGCCTGACCGCAAATCCATGATCCCAGAATCGGTTGGCAATGTCGGTAAACGGAAACGACTGAGTGACCGAACTGCCTCCCTCAAGCCTGTCGATCGCTTTGCGCTGCAACCGGTTCATTGCCTGCGGTGGCAGGACATTTCCGTTCGGCCCGGTAGTTGCGAGTGGAGAGACCTCCGCCGGTTCAAAATTCAGAACCGAACTCGTGTACGTCGAACCGGCAAAGCTCCAGCTGAGAGGTAAGGGTGGTCCGCTGGTCGAAGGAGGGATTACGAACTGACCGAGGTTTGAGAACGACCCGAATCGGGACAGTGCCACCAAGAGCGCCCACTGCTGGTAGGCGCATGACGGGCAAGCGCCCGATCCAACGTAGACCAGGACCGGCTTCCCTTCATCGGTCAACGACGGCTGACGGTGGATGGCTATGAGAGGAGTCGCCACGGAAGGGTGCCCGACAGCTTCTAGGACCGAGTCGGGGACGGCGACGCTCGTCCGAACAAAGGACGCCAGGTTCACCGACGGACGAATGCTCGGATGATCGTCATTCGCAATCGGAAGTGATGTGACTAGGAGCGCAATCGCCACGGCGATAATGAGGGTGCACCCGCCAATCTCAAAGGCACGACGGCGGTGTCGGCGCTGAATCCTTTTTCTCAGTTCCGTGGTTGGTGTGGGATCGAGAAGCGGATGCTCAAGTAAACCAGCCGCCATCGTCCGTATCGCAGCGATAGTTGACGTTTCAGACATGGCCATGCTCCCCTTTCGATTGGTCTTTCAGAATGTGCTCAAGCCGTGAGTAGGCGTCGGCGAGTGTGCTCGACACCGTGCTACGGGAGATCCCGAGAACGTCGCCTATCTCCGTCTCCCTCAGATCAGCGATGTGGCGAAGCACGACGACTTCACGCTGACGGGTCGAGAGTTGGGAGAGGAGGTGCCATATTTCTCCCGCCGGTGATGGCACTTCGTCTCGGCCTGGGTGTCTGAGATGCAAACGGCGTTCCATCGACGTTCTGCGAGCCGTCCGACGGGCATGATGAAGTGCAACCTTGTATACCCAGCCAGACGGCGAGGCCATCAAGGAGACCCGATCCCAGTGCTCAAGAGCTCTAGCGAACGCTTCGTCCACACTCTCCGAGGCGGAATGGATATCCCCTGTCGTCAGCACCAGGGTGTTAACCAGCCGTGAATGCTCTCTGGCGTACCAATCATCAAATGAATCCAGGAGGGTTTCCTTCCCCTGCCGTTGATCTGGCGGAGACCACCTCGTCTGAGCCATCCCCTATATAAGTCACGAATGAGGCGGAATGCCGGGTGAGGAGAAAAATCGCCGATCCAAGACGGCCACCGGTATTGCTTCAATCCCGGCCTCTCGCCTCTGGCCGGGGTGCTCTCTCGCCAGAAACGATCAATGGATGAAGCGTCTTAGATGATTCCAGATTGCAACCTCGCAATGACCCCGAAGGCCCGGGCCAAGGTACGGCCATGCGGCACTCCGAAAGGGAGCTGCGTCCACGCCCGTAAGATCCGACCCGTGAGCGAACGAGACAACCCAATCCGACCTCGCCCGAGGAAGATCTTCCTCCTTCTCGGCTGCATGCTCGCCCTTGTCCTCGGGGTGGGACTCTTTACTTCTCTCGGATCGGGTGGGAGGGGTGGTCCACCACAAGTTGGGGCGTCGGCGCCGACCTTCAATTTGCCTCGTGTCAACGGACCGGGAACCGTTGGTCATCAGATCGGTGATGGGGCTCCGACGGTGGTTCTCTTCTTCGCCAGTTGGTGCGTAATTTGCCACAGCGAGCTTCCTGCTCTGGCCAGGGTGATCGCCGGTCAGGGACGCTCGAATGGACCACTCCATAAAATTCAGGTCCTTGGCGTCGATTCACTCGATCCACCGAGCACCTCCGAAGCGTTCGTCAAGAGCGCCGGAGTCACCTTTCCGGTCGGTCTCGATCCCAACTCGCATGTGATTGGCGAGCAATACCAGTTTCTCGGACCCCCCTATGCAGTGTTCGTTTACGCCGATGGCACGATTATGGCGATACGTGGCAGCTCAATCACTCCAGGCTCGCTCGTTTTCACCGAAAGACGATTGCTTGAAGCGTCGTAGCTGATTGCAGTAATCAAACCGTCAGCGAACACCGTCTCCTACGGGAAAGGTGGGGTACTTTGGCCGAGGTTCAAAAACGGGACAAATTCGAACGTGTTCGGCAGGCGGGCGAGGTGCAGCAGCGGAAACGAACCTCATGGAGATACCAGTTCCGACAACCTCTCGAAGAGTTCTAGCCATGTGGGCGATCACGCAGGCGCCTACAAAATTGGGCGTTGAAGATAAAGATTCGCCTCTTTTGTGCAGCAAGCCCAGCTGATCGCTTAATTTAATCACTAACGCTTGTCAGCACCGGACGGGAACCACTAAATGCGTTAGATATACAGGCTCCGAAGAGAAGAGAAACCGATGAGCAAAGTGTTGGTTGCAACCATGGGAACCGAGTTCGATGCGCAGGCCATCGACGAGGCGTTAAAGCTACTCGGCACTGGACACGACTATTTGATTCTCACCGTGCTCCAGGGAGAAGTCCCGGCGATTATAGGGGACGGGATGGGCATCGCCGCCGATGCCCCTATTCCCCCCGAAGCATGGATCGAACAGGAGGAGCAGGATCACGTCCTCGCCGAATGGCGCATACGGGAGACGCTGAGCGAACTGGGTCCCGACGTAGAGATCAGAGTAGAGAGTGGGGACCCCGGAGAACGAATTTGTGCCGTTGCTGTCGAAGAAGGTGTTGACCTGGTGGTGGTCGGATCACACGACGTGGGAACCCTTCGGCGAGTCCTGGGCGGTTCTGTCTCCAACGATGTGGCGCATCACGCCCCTTGCCCGGTTCTTCTAATCCGGCACCGCAATGTGTAGCCCCTCGGACGCCACCCCGCACATCCTCGAAGAGCCCAACAATGAGCAGTGGTTCCTGGCCCAGGGCTTCCGAATCGAAGTAGAGGCGGAAGAACCGGGCCGCTTCTGGACTCATCTTGTTCATCAGAACAACGAAGCCTCAATTGGACGACTCCCAAGGTATGGTCATGGGACGACGTCCGAAGATTCGATCAGGAATGCCCGGCTGCGATACGAAGTTGAGCAACTTGGCATTGAGCCCTCCAGCTGGGAGTGACTCCTGACGGCGGGATGGTGATCGGCCCGAGTGGACCCTGCGTACTGGCGGTCACTCTTGGCTTGTGGGAGCCACGGCTTTCGTTCGTCCCGACTGTAAGGCAAACCAGATCAGTGGGATCTGAAGCGGTAGTCGCAGCCACGTGATCACCTGGGCGATCACATCATGACCCTCCTGAGTCGTGATGGCATCTTGGAGGTTTGCAGGCCAAACGGCCAACAAGAGAACGGCGGCGGCGTACCCTGCCCAGCGCTGCTGACGCCAAAGCCCAACGGCGCAGATCAACTCCGTGACTCCACTTGCGTAGACCAAGGCCGTTGAGAATGGCAGGAAATGCGGCACGATCCGAGTGAAGGTGGCGGGGCGGACGAGGTGCACTACCCCGCTAATGGAAAACGCTGCAGCGACGATCCAGGGACCATATGAGTAGCTGAAGCGTCGAGCGCCGCTGACCAGTTCCACTACCGCACCCTATGTCGACTGTTCGCCGGCACAGTGGGGCGGCTCGGCACATGGGGGGCAGTCATCGATGCGAAAGAATATGGGGATGACCCGTGTACGTCCGGCCCTACCAACAGACAGCCCGGCACTTAGGGAAATCGAGATGCTCGCCGGAGAAGCATTCCGGTCGATTGGAATGGAAGAGATAGCCGACGGCGAACCCATGTCAGTGGAAGTACTGGACCGTTATGCACTGAGTGGACGCAGTTGGGTCGCTACCGATGAACCCGATTGGCCGGTTGGGTACGTCGTCGTTGATGTAGCGGATCGAAACGCCCATGTAGAGCAAATCAGCGTCCACCCGGACTACCAGGGCCGGGGACTCGGGAAGGGACTACTCGACACCGTGCGGGCGTGGGCGATCGAAACCGGACGTCCAGCCATCACGCTCACTACCTTCGTTGACGTTCCCTGGAACTGCCCGTTGTACGAACATCTTGGGTTTGTAGTGCTGTCCGAGCACGAGGTTGGTCCTGAGCTTCGAGCGATCCAAGAGCATGAGACTCAAATGGGTCTTGATCCAGTGACTCGGGTCTGCATGCGTAAGCAGATCGCACACGGTGTGGGCGAGGAGTCCTGACGATCGAATGTTTCCCAGTTCGCCGGAGGGTGGGCGCAGCCGAGCGGCACCATTGGCTCAGCGTATTAGCCGACAAAGTCGACGACGAACGCCTCCTGTTGGGCGGTCTCGACAGCATCAGCGCAGTAGTTGGCTCGGACCCAGGCGATGGCGTCGTCGGGAGGATGTCCACTCATAATGGCCAGGCAAGCCAGGGCCGTACCGGTTCGTCCATGGCCACCGAGGCAACCCACCTCCACCCGGTCCAGGCCACGGGCACGCTTGAGTAAGTACCTCAGAGCGGCGGCGACTTGGGCTGCATCATCGGGGACACCGAAGTCCGGCCAGTCGAGATGATCGTGGCCCCACGGCGGTTCCCACTGCGGATCCAGATAGAGACCGTAGTCAGGTGGCTGGTCTCGGGCATAAGGATCCCTGGCGTCGAACGAAACTGCGGTGACCTCGGTGCCATCGGGCAGGACGACTATGGAAAGATGCTGATGCAGGGCGAACTGCTGATGATCGTGGTCGGCATCGGTGCACTTGGCTGGTTCATACTCCACGTACCAGTGGATCTTGCACTGCGTGCATGCCACCACCGAGCGGATGTCGGTCATCCCTTCATTCTTTCAAGCGCCAGACGCTTCGATTACTGAGGTCCATCACCATCTTGGGGTGACCTCCTATGCCGGGAGGGCGAGCACCTAACCGTTGCAGCGCCCACTCGCCAGTATTGCCCGTCTTGTCAAGGATCATTGACAAACCTGCGTCGAGGTCCGACAATGCATCCATGAGCGACGCAAGGGACAACTGGGAGCGTCTTCGTCAGGACCCGCAGGCCGACCCCATCGAGGTATTGCGGGCCATTTCAGCGTTCCAGAAGTACTTTGCTGCCATCGAGAAGGAGGCGGTGAAAGTCGCTCGATCGCAAAACCGCACTTGGCATGAGATCGGAGCCGCACTGGGTAGATCACGTCAGGCGGTATGGCAACGTGCGGCCTCACGGGTTGACGAATCGAAAGCGGCAGACTGGCAGTCCTTGGGTCAGGTCCTAGACGACTCGTGGGCAACGTCGGCCGAAGTGCGCTACAAGATGGGGATGTCGCCACCTCCGTGACGTATTGGCGAGCACACATTGAGGCATTTGCGCACTGTGTTCGCCAGGTCGGGGTGCGCCACTGTGTCGGGTCAGATACCACTGTTTCGACTAACGATCATGCGTACAACCCTGGTCACAAACGAGGCGTCGTGGGCGCAGGGTGTATCACCCTGCGAGCGTCACCTGAGTGCCCGCACGAATGTCTCCCTCGACGCCTGCCACCACCGGAGTCGGCGCTCGTATCGTTCCATCCCACCCATCTCAGCAAGTATCCGAATGAAGTTGGGGTCGCCACCTTCAACCCGTCGCTGGACGAACGACCCTCCGCTCTCCATGGGTCGGTCGAGGAGTTCGACCAGCGTGCGGCGAGCCTCGGTGTCGAGTCCGTAGGTGTCAGCGACGAGCCGAAGACGGGCGGGAAGATCCAGATCCCTGAACCCGAGGCGACGGGCGTTGAGGTGATCGTCGATGGGCACGCACATCCGAGCGAAGGCTGCGAGGTCAAAGAGTGGCCGTCCTGGTGCGGCAAAGTCGAAGTCCAAGAGTGCGACGGCTTCACCATCCCTGAAGACGACGTTCTCAAGGCATATGTCGTTGTGGCAGATCATCGTCCCGCCACATGGATCAGCCAGTTCGTCACTCCACATCGCTGGGATCACGGACAGTCGAGACGAAGCCTCGTGGAACGACCTGATCAGGGCGGTGATCGAGGAGAGTGCCTGGTCAGTCTGCACCCAGACCGGGAACGGCGGTACTGCAACGTCCCCTTCGATGAAGAGCAGCCGTTCCCGCCCGTCCGCCTGGATCTCGACTGGCAGCGGTGCTCCCTCGAATCCGGCTGATCTGAGTCCACGCAGGAAGGCGTGCACGGCCTCGGAGTTGGGATTTGAGGGCCGAAGGACGAAGTCACCCTTTCGGACGACACTTCCGGAGTTTGCTACTCCACCTGACAACATCTCTTCCACGGGGTCAGTCTCTCAAGGACTTCCCCTGTCTCGCTTCGGTGAGACGGTGGGCAGTCCGGCGGTCGGTCCAGAGGGGGTCGAATATGAACGTTTTCGGCTGGCGACCGCCCGTACAACCCTGCCCACGTAATCGCACAACGGGGACAGGCCCAGACGTGACCATCGGGCCTTGCACGAGCCGCATACCAACCTCCAATGGAGAGGGATGGACGAAGGGCGAAGGGCGTCGCCTCGGTGCCCTCGGCGTCATCCGAGGCGATTTTGGGACTTTCGCCTCTATCGATGTAGGACCATTGGGGTAGTACTGTGTGCGACATGGTAGCTGGCAGTACCGACAAGCTCATGACCCAGATGCGCCGGGGGGCCATCGAGTACTGCGTGCTGGCTCTTCTGCATGAACAGGACAGATACGGCTTCGAGCTGACCCGGTCGCTCTCGGATGCGGACGGGTTGGTCACGAGTGAGGGAACGGTCTATCCGCTCCTCAGCCGTCTCCGACGAGATGGACTGGTTGACACCTTTTGGCAGGAATCGACCCAAGGCCCTCCACGCCGCTACTACCGCCTGACGAAAAGCGGGCGCCGAGCGCTAGATGGCTTTCGTGAACAGTGGGTCGTCTTTCGAGACACGGTTGACAAGTTGATGGGGGAATCAATATGACAGCTACCAAGACCGACGAGCTGGTCGAGGATTACCTGAATCGCCTCGAAACGGCATTGCGTCCGCTTCCGACTTCACGGCGGGATCAACTCATCAGTGAGATCACCGAACACATCGAGCAAGGACGTGCCGGAGCGCAAGGCCAATCGGAGGCCGCTGTGCGTGAACTGCTGGAACGCCTTGGTGATCCCGAAGAAATTGCGGCAGCAGCGCTCATTGACGAACCTCCCGAAAGCCATATCAGACGGATTCCCGGTCGGTTACTAGTCACGGTAATCCTTGTCGTTCTAGTGTTGGCCGGAGTCACAACCGCTGGCCTCTTGGGGGCGTTTACTCCAGGAGGCCCGCCCGTAAACCATCATGGGCGGGCGACTACAGGCACGACTATCCCCATCACCGCTAAGAAGGCGACGGTTCCCAATGTCATCGGGCTCTCCGTTGCCCAGGCCATGAGCAGCCTGTCGTCAGCCGGTCTGTCGAGTGGAGAGGTGGACCTAAAGCCCAGCAACTCGATTCCGCCGGGCACGATCATCTCCCAGTCCCCTGTAGCTGGCTCCCTTGTTTCACCGGGATCGAACATAGAGATCGCTGAGTCCACGGGGCCC
>Ga0302325_10002160_pt1 | contig 48342 bp, 37 predicted proteins | sample Palsa_T0_2_FD_201948 | JGI IMG/M metagenome (GOLD analysis project Ga0302325, IMG submission 201948) | Peat permafrost microbial communities from Stordalen Mire near Abisko, Sweden - Palsa_T0_2 | ecosystem: Environmental > Terrestrial > Soil > Palsa > Peat permafrost | place: Sweden: Abisko...
TGAGCCGGGCATCCAGTGCACGTCGAGCAAGCGCAGGTTGGGCGGCAGCATGGCGCCGTCATTCGGGTACTCCAGGATCGGAGCGCGCTTCGGATTGCCCGCGCCGCCGAAGAGCGAGGCGGGATCCGCCGGCAGCCCGGCATCCAGCGCGCCGCCGTCGCCGTTCTCGCTGGAGTCCTGGAGACTGGCCAAGAGCTGTACCGTCAGGCCGGTGGTGACCGTGACCGCGACGTCGCCGGGATTCAGCGCTTCCGCTTCGACCGTGAGTAGCCCCCCGCGCTGGAGCGGATCGGTGGGAGTCGTCGGAAGGCGCGTGGTGAAGAGTGGACCGCCGCTGGTCGGGAAGTCGCCCACCAGATAGTTGTCGGGCACCCAGAAGACGAAGCGACTGGTGACGTCGCTTTCCTCCGCGGCTCCGTCGAACATGCCCAGGACCCTGTACGCCTGCGTGGCGGTCTGGCCCCCCTGCACGGTGATGGTGGCGTTGGCCGGTACGATGTGTGCGTTCGAGAGCACCGAGCCGCTGGCCGGGCCCCCGACCGTCAGGGGCGCGTCGTCGCTGCCACCATCCACCTCGCCACCGCCGGCCCCGTCCGGAGGCTCCCCGCCGGTCGAGTAGAATCCCACGGTGCCGCAGGCGACCAGAGTAGCCAGCGCGCCGGCGGCGAGCGCCGTCACGCCCCGCCCGCTGCCGAGAACCAGGGTCAGGATCGCCCGCGATCTGCGGGTGACTCCGACGAGCGATGCCTTCATCCTGCCTCGCATTCGCCAACGACCGACCGGCGGAAAGGGTAAGGGCCCGATCAGTGCCCGGTCGGCTCGCGTGCGGGGTCGGACCGAGCTTCGGCCGGAGCGTCTGGTTCTTCGAATTCCTCGAGCGTGTGGATATCGGACGGCGTGGCGTCCTCGGCCCGCCGTCGGGGCCGGCGTCCCCGCTTGGCGGTACCCGCATTCTGGGCCACGAGCTCCGGCGACGCCGATGGACGCCACATGAGGCCCGACTCCCCGACCGGCGCCGAGCCCGCGACGGACGGGTCGGACACCAGGACCAGCCCCAGGCCGGTGCCGGAGATGCCCAGGTCGTCCCTCACGCGCGCCAGCTCGAGCGCCGACGCCTTTCCGGACGGCACGAGCAGCAGCAACGCGTCGAGCCAGCGCTGGGCGGTGCGGACCGCGTCGCGCTGCGCGAGCGAAGGCAGCGCGACGAGAACGAGGCCGTGTGTGTCGCGCAGTGACGCGATCTGCTTGCCGAACGAGGGGCGCTCGATCCAGTCGGCGAGCGACATCTTCGATCGCGCGGGCATCGCCGTGCCGTCATGAGCGGCGCAGCGCACGTCGCGCCGACGCAGAGCCTGCATCAGGAGCTCCACGAGCTCACCCGATGACGGAGCGCCGGCGAAGCTGGCGATCCCGACCACCGCAGGGCCGCGGTCCGTCGCATCGCACAGCTCGCGCGCCAGTCGCGCCGCTTCTTCTTCACTGCCGGCGGGCCAGGCGGTCGCGCAGAGAACCGGTGCCTTCCCCCAGTACGCTGCCTCGCGCGCCGTTCGAACGTGCAAGCGCCGGAATTCACGCGTCAGCACCACCAGCCCGGCCGCGAGGAGCGACAGGACCGGGAAGAGGAGCGCCACGACGCGGCGGAGAACGTGCTCGGAGCCCTCCGGGGGCGTGGCGCGCGAGACCAGCTGGAAGTTCGACGCCGCGCTGCGCACGTCGTCCTCGGAGGTGGCGATCTGCTTGAACAGGATCGCCACGTGCTCCTCGTTGGCCTTCACGTCGGAGAGCATCCGCGCGGCCTCACCCTGGACGCCGGTGAGCTGCTGTGCGCGCTGCTCCGCCTCGACGGTCATCTGACCCAGCGCCTTCGTGCGCTCCTCGACCGACCTGCGCACTGCCGTCGATTCCTCGAGCTGCGCGGACACGGCGTCGCGGACGGTGTTGCGCCCGACGGTCTGCGAGGTGACCGCCGGAGCCACGCTGCCGCGGGCCTTGAGCGCCGCGAGCTCGGCGGCGAGCGCCTGCACCTGCGGGTGGTCCTCGGAGAGCTTCCCACGCTTCTCCGCGAGCTCCGTCTCCAGCTCGGAGATGCGTGCCGTGTCCGGCATCTGCTCGTTGCGCATCACCACCAGCTGCTCCGGGCTCTGGTCCTGCGATTGCTTGAGCGCGCCCTCGCGGGCCTCCAGCCCTTGCAGCTCCACGCGCGCGTCGCTGGCCGCGAGGTGCAGGCGCGCGAGCTCGGCGATGGCCCCTTGTACCTCGAGAGGAAAGTCGGCGACGTGATTCTCCCCGCGGAAAACGTCGTACCGGCCGCGCGACTCGGCCAGGGCGGCCTCGGACTGAACGAGAGACTGACGCAGACCGACCACGATCTCCCGCAGCCGATTCGCCGAGAGCTCTCGCTGCGAGTCGAGGAACACCGTCACCACCGTGTTGGCGACGTCGGCGGCCATCTCAGCCTTGCTGGCCTTGGCCGACACGTTGATGAGCATCGAGCTCTCGCCGAGCGAGACGTCGATGGTCTTGGCCAGCGCCTCCACCGACTCGGACGCCCCGAGCTGCGCGCGCACCTTCAGCATGTTCGCGGGGAGCTTCACGCTTTGCGCCAGCGTGGCAATCTCGCGCGCGGCGTCGGCTCGGGCCGTTGCCCCCGGCTCCCAGAGGACGGTGGCGCTTCCCACGAAGGTCTTGGGGATCAAGAACTTGGCGACCAGAGCTCCCGCGGCGACGGAGACGAGCGCGACGAGGAGCAGCTTTCGCGCCGCCGCCCGGAACGCTGCGACGACCCGGCGTGGGTCGACGGGCAAGCCGATGCGGGCCGCCGCCGTGGACTCCCGCGCCTTTTCGGGCCGACTGAGACGATCCGATGCGTCGCCGACGAACATGGCCGTCAGCTGGCAGGAGCGGAGGCGACGATGGCGTCGGAGGTGGCGTAGACGTCGAACAAGCGGACGAGCTGGGTGATCTCCAGGACTTCGCGGACGTAGTCGTTCAGCCCACAGAGGACGATGCGTGTCTCCGGGGGGCGTCGGCGATGTTCGGAGACGAGCACCGACACGCCGAGGCTGTCGATGTTGGCGACGCCGCTGAAATCGAGCACGACGGTGGTGGCACCCGTCGCCCACGCCACGGCGATGCGCGATCGGACCGCGCTCCCGACGCTGGCGTTGAACCGTCGAAACTCCAGTTTGACGATCTCGGTGTTCATGGTCGACCAAGCCTCCATGAGGGCTGACGGCACGGTCCCCCAGCGAGTTCAGGGCTACCGGCCACCGCGCTGCCGGCGGCCAGCTCGAGCTCGCCCTCGAGGGTGTCGATGTAGTGATCGAGAGAAGCGAACTGAAAGAGCCAGTCGCGGGCGCGATCCACGAGGACACGCTGGGCGTCGGGGTCGAGTCGGAGGGCTTCGACCGCGTCGGCGAAGGCCTCTCCGTCGCAGGTCGCCGCACGCAGGAGCACCGGGTGTTCGGCGAGCAATTCCTTGGCGCCTCCCTCGGGAAACCCCACCACCGGGGTGCCCACCGCCATGGCCTCCATGTACGTCAGCCCTTGCGCCTCGAAGCCACCGCGGAGCGGATAGAGAAATACGTCGCTGTTCGCGTAGAGGGCATTGAGCGACCCTCGCTCGACGAATCCGAGCCACTCCACCTGCGCCGCCACGCCCTGGCGTTCGGCGTACGCTCGCAGCTCCTGACCGTACTCCGGGCTTACCGCTGCGCCGGCCACCGTCAAGCGGGCGTCGACGCCGCGACGGCGGAGGCTCGCCAGCGTATCGATGGCCACCTCCGGCGCCTTGGATGGGTGGAGCCGGCCCACGAACAGCAACCGCGGGGTCGAGGTGATGGGGCGAAAGGCGCGCGAGGTGAACATCGCGGGATCGACGCCCTGCGCGCAGACAACCCCGCGCGGGAAGGGAGCTCCGCCGCGCAGCACGTCCGATCGAACGCTGTCCGACAGGTAGACGACGCGGGTCGGCTTGAGATCGTGCCATGTGTGCAGGGAAAAAGGGGCCTTGTCCATCCAGCGTGCGATCCATCCCCGGACGCCGGCTCGGTCGAAGGCCAGACCCGGGCGCCGGCCTCCGCCCGCCCGGCGCCGCTGCCCGACCGAGAAGGCCGACGGCCAGTCGTCGTTCACGGTGAACACCTGCGGAATGCCCCGCGCCGCGTAGACTCTGGCGGGCTCGACGCCGAGGCGACGCAGACTCATCACCAGGACGGCGTCAGGCCTCAGCTCGGCGTCCAGGAACTCCTGGAGACGCCAGCGGTTCGCCAGACCCACCACGAAGTGCCGCGCGAGATCCCGGCGCGGCGAGGAGCCGAATCGTCTGGCCAGCCGAAGAATCCGGACCGTGTCCCCTACACGCGCGCCCTCTCCGGTCGTAACTACGGTCACGACGTGGCCGCGCGCTCGGAGACCGGCGACGACATCCTGGGTGAGGAGCTCGTAGCCGCCCAGCACGTCCGGCGGAAACAGGTTGGTGAGGACATGAATTCGCATCGTGGCTCGAGATACGGGGCGGCCGGGAGTCGGCGTAAGGTCCTGTCGACGGTGGTCGTAGCGGCCTCGCTCGCCGCCTGCGCGTCGTCCATGCCGGTCGCGCCGTCGGTGCCGTCGGACGATAGCGAGTTTGCAATGCCGGCCCTCACCGAGCCGCCGGGCATGAACGAGGGCGACGTCGCGGAGGCCGAGCTCATGCGACCCGGCGACGTCATCGCCGTCCGCTTCGTGGGCGACAAGGACCTGGAGCCAGTGCAGACGTCGGTCGATCGCACCGGCGGCCTGCACTTGCCGCTGATGGGGGATGTCGCGGTCGGCGGGCTCACCCTGACGGCGGCGGAGGGCTCGGTCCAGGCCGCGCTGCGCCACTACGATCATTTCACGCGGGTGATGCTGACGCTGGTGGACGGCAAGAGCCGCGTGGCCACGGTCACCGGCGCCGTCGAGCATCCGGGGAACGTGCCCATCGTCGGCGACGCGAGGCTGGCCGACGTGCTCGGCGTCGTGGGGGGGCCCAAGCTCGTGACCACCGTGGATCGGGTGGTCATGGTGGGCGACATCGACGGAACGCGCGTCATGCGCAACGGGGTCCGTCTACCGGTCGACGCTCGACTGGCGCTCGAGGGCGACCCGCGCCACAACGTGCGAATTCACGCGGGGGACGTCATCTTCGTCCCGCCCGCCATGGATTCTCGCATCGTCGTGCTCGGTCTCGTCGCCAAGCCCGAGACCATCGCCTACCGCAAGGGGATCCGGCTCACCGAGGTGCTCGCAGAAGCGGGCGGCATGACCAAGGAGTCGGACAGCGGGGATATCCGCATTCTCCGTGGCGGCTACGCGCACCCCAAGGTGTTCGTGGCGAGCGCCAGGGACATCATCACGGCCAAGCGACCCGACGTGGTGATGGCGCCGGGGGACGTCGTCTACGTCACCGAGCACTGGTTCGCCACGGTGGGCGAGGTGCTCGACAAGGTCGTTCCGCTGGCGGCCACCGTCCTCGTCGGAATCGCCCTCACCCGCTAGCGCTTGCGCTCGTTCGAGGAGACCTGGAACGCCGAGATCATCGCCGCGAACAGCCAGAAGCAATAGGACATCGGGGTCTGCCGCGCGATCCACTCCTCGGTTCCCTGCACGTAGGTCACGACGAGGCCGGCGACGATGCCGAGCGCGATATCCCCGACGAGACCGGGCCGGACGGCCGAGCGGATCGCAGAAAGCAGCACCGCCGCGAGCAAGAGGAGGTAGGCCGCCAGGCCGATGTACCCGGTCTCCGCGGCGTTGAGCCAGTAGATGTGGTGGGCGATCCCGTTTCGGTCTTGCGGATCCGCGTCGAACAGGTCTGCGTAGCCTCCGTGGTCGAAGACGAAGCTATACATGTTGAGGCCGACTCCGAAGAAGTGCTCGTTGGCCATCGCCCTCGCCGCTTTGTTGAAGATGACGCGCGCCAGCTCGCTCTCCTTGGGCGCCTCGGTGAAGCGCTGGATGATCGTTCCTGCCGACTTGGCGAGCACCAACAGGGCGCCCACTACCACGCCGGCGACGATGCGGATCTTGCGCGTGGTCACGCCGCGCAGAAACGAGCCGACGGTGACCAGCGCCAGCGCGAGCCCGAACATGAGCATTCCGCCCCGCGAGAGGGAAAAGATGTCACACATCGCGGCGAAGATCACGACGACGACGGCGATCCCGCGCGCCTTGCCCGCGAGGATCAACGAAAAGGCGACCGGCATGACGAAGTTGACCAGCATGGCCAGCGAGTTGGGGTGCGGCTGCGAGCCGGAGGCGCGCACCATGTGATGCAGATATTTTTGCTGGAGCGCCAGCAGCCCCTGCGACACAACGCCGAGCGCCAGTCCCATGAGCGCCGCCTGCACCAGCTCCATGTCCAGGAACGCCGTGGCCATCACGGAGAACATGCAGAACATGCGCGCGATCTTCCACACGCCGTAGAAGGAGCGAAGGAGACTGGGGGTCGCCGTCAAGCTCAGAAGAAGCGAGACCATCCACAGAATGCGCACCAGCAGAAAGCGCGGCCGGCCGCCCCGTACACCGCGCAGGCGCTGCGTCAGGAACAGCGCGACGACCAGCAGATCGACGGTGGTGACCTCGAATCCCCGCGAGTCCCCGCGATAGGCTTCGTCCGAGACAAAGTTGACGTGTGCGGGGTTGAAGAGGTCGAACGCCAGGAGTCCCACCAGGAACTGGCGGAAGCGTGGCGAGGCGGCCGCCTGGCGCGCGGCCAGAGGGGCCGCGACCAGGAGGGCGATCGCCAGGGCGAGCCACTTCATTGGAGGCGAGTTTTGCGCACCAGGAATCGACCGTCCGGCCTTCTTGATCCGGTCGCGCTGTGCCGTCTCATAAGGCATGCCCCGGGTTATCCATGTTTTGCGGAAGTTCGAGCCCGCCGAGTGGGGTGGAATCGAGACTCACCTCATGGGCCTGATTCCGGCGCTCGGCGACCTGGGCTGGACCAGCGAGGTGCACGCCCCCGCGGAGGCAGGGACCGATGGACGCGCCATCGAGCGCCTCCCGGCATCGTTCAAGACCTTTCGCGCGCGCTATCCCTATTTGGGGCTCGACGCCCAGCGACGCGCCCGGATGGTCGCCTCCGGCGGCAACCTTGTCAGCCCCGGCGAGTTGCTGGCCCTGCTTCGCTCGCCGGGCGCTCACGTCCTCCACGCCCACACTCTCGGCAGGCTGGGCGGCGTGGTCCGTACGGCGGCTCGACTGCGTCGCATTCCCTACGCGGTGACGTTGCATGGGCCCGTGCGAGCAAACGCGGCGATCGTCCGGGAGGACGCCGCAGTTCGCACGCGGGGCCTGGTCGATCTCGGCGCTCCCTTCGGCTGGGCGGTCGGGGCGCGTCGCGTGGTTCAGGACGCCGACATGGTCTTCGCGCTGAACGTCGGTGAGCGCGACGCATGGCGCGCGGACCGCGGGGCGAAGCACCTCGAGCTGGTGGTCCACGGGGTGGATCCCACTCCCGCCAGCCACGGAGCGCGGGCGGAGGCGCGTGCGCTGGCCGGCGAAGGACCGTTCGCGCTCGTCGTCGCGCGGCTGGACCGCAACAAAGGTCAGGACGTCGCGCTCGAGGCCTTCGCCCGGGGCGCTCCACAGGACCTTCGCCTCGTTTTCGCCGGGGCGCCGGTGGACGAGGGCTTCGCCGCATCGCTGCGCGCTCGCGCCGAGGCGCTCGGCGGGCGGGTTCGCATCCTGGGGGGCGTCACGCCGCGCATCGCCCGCGCGCTGATGGCGGAGTCGGAGATCGTGCTCGCCCCCTCGCGCGCCGAGCCGTTCGGGATCGTCTTGCTGGAAGCCTGGGCGGAGGGGGCGGCGGTGCTCTTCTCCGCCGTGGACGGTCTCGCGGACATCGCCCGAAGGGTCGGGGTGGAGCGTGGTCTCGTTCCGCCCGGCGACGTCGATAGCTGGACTCTCCGGCTGCGCGCCGCTCTCGCCGATGCGGCGTGGCTCGACGAGGAGCACCGGAGCGCGCACGCACGCGTGGTCGCCAACTACACCTGGGCGAGCCTGGCCCGCCACACCGTGCGGGCCTACCAGGAAGCCAGCATCAGCAGGAAGGCCGCATGACACTGCTACTGCTGCGGGACGATGACGCCAACGCCACCACCGATCCGGCGCGCCTCGAGCGCGTCTACGCGCCGCTCCTCGACGCGGGGATCCCCGTCTGCTTCTCGACCGTTCCCGAGGTCGCTCTCGACACGCGAGCGCCGGACGGGCTCCGCGAACGCTTCATTCACCCGGACGCCCCGGACTGCAGCGAGAGCCGCCCTCTTCTCGAGGATTCGCCGCTGGCCTGCTGGCTGCGATCGAGCGGTCGCGCCCCCGACGTCTTGATGCACGGCTTGACCCACGCGCGGGTGCGTGGAGGAACGGAGTTCGGAGGCCTCACCTCGGAAGAGGCAGAGGATCGCATCGTCCGTGGCCGCGCCATCCTCGGAAGAGCCCTCGGACGGGAACCCATTGGCTTCGTCGCCCCCTGGGACGCTTTCTCACGCCAGGCGTTGAGTGCTTGCGCGTCGACGTTCGAGCTCGTCTCCACCTCGTGGCTCGGTCGAGCGAATCTGCCCATCTCGGCCTGGCCTGCCCACGCCGTCGAGCGGCTGCGGCGACGCGAGGTATTGCGCCTGAAGGACTGCTGGGTCGTGCGTCATCGTGGCGGGAAGATCGACGACACCACGCCCGAGGGCGATATCCCGGGGATCCTCGATGGGCTGGCGGAGAGCGCGGACCTGGCGGTCGTGGTGCTGCACCACTGGATGTACTGGGAGCGCCCCGATCCGCACCCCGCCATCGTGGCCCTCGCGCGCTCGTTGCGAACCCGCACCGTCGGGGGCCTGGCCACCGCCGTCAGCGCGCTCGATCGCCGTGTGTTCTGGCGCAGGACCGCGTAGGACCCGCGCACCGGTCCGGGCGCTGCAGGGCGCTCCGCCGTCAGCCGGTAACGCCGAGCACGCGCTCGACACGGTCGACCATGGCCTCGAAGGCGAACTCGCCATGGGCGCGCGCCTCTCCGGCCGCCACCAGCGCGTCGTAGCGAGGGTGACCCACCGCCAGGCGGAGCGCGCGCGTCAGATCCTCTACGCTGCAGGGGTCGAAGGCGACGCCGTTCACGCCGTCGGTCAGCCACTCGGGAATCCCGCCGTGTCGCGCCCCCACGACCAGGCGCCGCCGTCGCATCGCCTCCACCCCGATCATGCCGAAGGGCTCCGGCCACCGCGATGGAACCACCACGACGCGCGCGCGGTCGTAGATGTCCCGGACGCGATCCGGGGCCACTGCGCCCAGGAACGAGACGCGCGCGCCAAGGCCCAGGCGCTGGGCACGGCTCTGCTCTTCGGCCAGCGAGGGTCCCGTCCCCGCCACGAGAAGTGTGGCGTCGGGGAGCGACGCCAGGGCTTCGAGAAGGAGATCGAGGCCCTTGCCGCGCACGATCTGGCCCACGAAGGCGAAGATGGGAGCCGAGGGGACGTCCACCAGGGGGGTCGAGTCCTCGGGCGGCACCGGCCGCACCACCTCCACGCGTTCCGGTGGTACCCCGGCGTCGACCAGCGTGCCGCGGAGAAATTCGCTGCACGCCACCAGGAGCGCTTGCGCCGCGAGCGAGCGGGTGGCCCGGGCCAGGGCAAAGGGGCTCCGCAGCGTGAGAGGGACGAGCGACCCTCTGCGTCTCACGACGACGCAGCCTTGAAGGATGCAGTCGACCCCCGGCGCCCGCGTGCACGGGGTGCGGGAGAGCGGGACGTAGCGATGCGAGCGCACACAGGTCGCGTCGTGGTCGTGCACGGCAACGGCGAGCTTGACGCCCACCGGCACCGCGTCGAGCAAGGCCTCGTCCTCCAGCTTGTGCAGATAGACGGCCTTCGCGCCGCGCAGCAGCGCCGAGGCGCGGGGCACCGTCTCGACGGCGTCGAAGGCCCGAGCGTAGGCGGCGCCGTCACGTCCTTCGCCGTCTCCGTGGACGAGCGTGACGCGGTGGCCCCGTCGTCGAAGCCCCCCGGCCAGGTCGAAGACGTGACGTTCGACCCCTCCCTGAAAGCCCAGCCTCGGCGCGCCGAGCACGATCACGAGGTGACCGGTTCCTTCGCCGGCCAGGCGCCGCGCAGCCGGAGGAAGGCCGCGCCCAGTCCCGCCGCCGCCGCCACGGCGATGACTCCGACGGGGTGGAGGAGCGCCCGCGCCCCGACCGCCGCCAGGAGCCCCGAGACCGAGGCCGCCAGCGCTGCGGGAACCATGGCCGAGACCACCGTGCCGATGGACCAGTGGTTCGCGCGGGCGATGGCCTGCCACACGAGCAACGCCATCACCACGTTGCCGACCGCGGTCGCCGCCGCCACCGCACCGGGGCCGAAAATCCAGCCTCCGGCGACGGACAGCACGACGTTGGTCAGGGTGCCGGCCAGGATGGCCTTGGTGACCATGCGGTAATCGCCCCCGATGGCGAGGCTGCTGCAGGCCACCTCCTCGACGGAGGCCACGATGGCGGCCACGCTCAGCCAGGCCAGGGCCACGGGGAGGATGGGTTGATCGACGGCGTGACCCGCCCAGAGCACGACCAGCGGTGCACCTGCCACCGCGAGAGCGGCCAGCGGGGCCGCAGTGATGGCGCCCAGCAGCATGGTTCCGAAGCGGACCACCGACTCGCGGTCCTTCGAGCGCTGCCCCAGGCGAGGCACCAGCGCGGCGCTCACCTGCTTCACCAGGGTGTAGCCCTGATCGACCACCCGCGACGCGACGGAGTAAGCCCCGATGACGTCGAGCGAGGCGATGCGCTGGAGGACGAGCACGTCGGCGCGGATGCACAGCGCGACGGACACGTTGGTGAGGAGGGCGGAGCGCCCGACGGCGAAGAGCGCACGACGTTCGATCCGCGTCGGAAGACCGCGGGAATCGGTGCCGTCGAAGGTCGCCAGCAGCGAGATGGCCCCCTCGACGACCACGCAGGTGGCGTAGCCCGCCGCTGCGGCCATCAGCCCGGGGCGGATCCACAGGGCCAGGAGGGTGACGAAGAGTTGCGCCATCGAGCCGGCGGTGCGCGCCTTGGCCAGCAGCACGAGTCGCCCCTGCCCCTGGGCGTACGCGCGCGCGGGCTGGCAGGCGGCGTTGGCGATCCCGGCCACCAGCGCCAGGGCGACGGCGATCTGCGCGTCCTTCCACTGCGTTGGGGGCAGCCCGTGCGCCACGCCGAAGAGCCATGCGCCGCAGACCACGACGACCGGGATGGAGATCACGCCGGTCACCAGCGCGGCCAGACGCGCGGCCCGTTTCGCGGCGCCCGGGTCGCTTCCCGCCGCGACCCGGAGCGTGGCCGCGGTGAGCCCGAGATCGCTCAGGCCCACCAGGAACGCCGAGGTGCCGAGCAGGCTCCAGAATCCCATGCGGGCGACGCCGATCGAACGCACCAGGAAGGGCGTCATGAGCAGGGCCACGACCACCGAGGCGAGGTGCCGTCCCACGGTCGCACCCATGTCGCGCGCCAGCGAGCGCTGGGTGGTCACGAGGGTCCCAGATCGAGCGCCCGGCAGACCCACCCGGCGACGTCCTCGAGGCGCCCGAGCTCGGGGGGAAGAGGCTCACTCGACAGGAGCGCGGCGTGCGCAGACGGGCTGGAGCGGTCGTAGCCGTGCATTCCTCGCACCCGTCCGCCGACGAAGCTGGGAGCGAAGATGGACCCTTCGGGTAGGAGGGCGATGAGGTCCCCGTAGCGTCCGTCGCTGGGTGCATCGCGCGCCGCCATGCCCTCGGCGTCGAGGACGTTCACCGGGAGGCGGCCCAGGATTGCGCGCGCGTCCGCGGAACGCGCCGCCGGCGCCGAGACACGAAGCATCGTCGAGTCCACGAAGACGAACTCCCGGCCGAGGAGGCGATCGAGCTCGGCCAGCGTGGGACGCGGATCGACCACGGTCTCGACCGAGGCCATCCCGTGATCGCCGATCACCAGGGTCTGCACCTCCCGGCGGGACTCTCCGCCCGCCATCGCCCGCTGCGCGCGCTGGACCCAGGAGGCCGCCTGGGTCGCCCAGGCCCGCGCGTCCTGCTCGATGCCCCCGTCGCGATGCAGGATGGCGTCCAGCCCGGACAGGTAGAGAAAAACCAGGTCTGCTTCCGGCGCCGCCTCGAGGTCGGCGATGCGCGAGGCCTCGGGCTTGCGCCAGTCGCTGGTCACGACGCGGAGTCCTGCTTCCCGAGCGCGCGCCAGAAAGGTAGGCACGCCGCCGATGTCGCGCGCCTTGAAGAGATCTTCCCTCTCGGGGACGTCCAGGCGCGCGAACAACGCGGGCGGCACCCGGTGCAGCGCGAGGTACCCGTCGAAGCCGCGCAGCCGGGCGATGGCGAGGGAGGCCATCCGGCGCACGCGCGCGCGCTCGTGAACGATGCGAGGCATCAACCCCAGCCACTGGAGTGGTTGCAGCGGCGAGACCGCCTGCGGTTCCAGACGCGAGAACAGGCACATCCGACCGTGACGCGAGGGGGACACGCCGGTGAGGATGGTCGGGATGGCCCCCGACGAGTAGCCGAGGACGCCGGTGAGGGACGCGCGGTGAGGGAGGGCCAGACCGGACTCCACGAGGAGGTCGGCCTCGCGAGGCCCCAGCGCGTCGACGAACACGACGAGGACGGCGGGCTTCATGCTGCGATGCCCCGCAGACGCACCAGGGCCGCGCGCAAGCACGCCGGCTCGCGACTCGCGCCCAGCAGGCGTGCTGCCTTCCCCAAGCCTTCCTCCCGGTCGTCGGCGAAGGCCAGCACCATCGACGCGCGCGCCAGGGACTCGCGTGGCGACCGAAGGGCCTGCCGCCAGCCGACCGCACCGCGGAGCGCCGCGCGGGGGCCGCCCAGCACGCGCGCCACCGGGCGCATGTCCGGTAGCTCCTCGAAGACCCGGAAGCGGCCCTCGGCGTAGTCCGACGCTCGACGGATCGAGGTGGTCCCGATGCGCAGGGTCTCCAGCGCGGCCACGGCCGGCCACATGGCGGCGCAGGCGGAGGCGATCTCGACCGCGGAGACCGCCGACGCCAGGGGATCGGCACGGAATCGGCAGGCGCCGGCGTATCCGTCGGCCACGACGCCCACGAAGTCCGCCCCGATCGCGCGGAGCTCCTGGAGCGCCGCCAGTCGCGCGTCGGAGGTGGCCGCGTAGCGATCGATCCACAGCAGCAGAGCATCGCCCACCGCGAGCCATCCCTTGGCCACGTGCCGTGCCGCCGTCTCGTCCACCACCTCGCCCATGTCGAAAGCCAGTCGTGAGAGCGCCAATCCGGTCGCGCGATTCGCCAGCAGACGCCCGATCTCGCCACCCACCACGGTGCGCGCGGAGAGTCCCCGCAAACCGCGGACGACCTCCTCCCGTCCTTGCAGCAGGAGCAGCCCGCGCACGGCCGCGTCGAGCCATAGAAGCCGCCCGCCCGGCTCATCCAGCTCCTCGGTGGCCACCGGCCACACGTCGACCGTCGCGCTCAGCTCGCGCGAGAGATCTTCCCCCAGGATCTGACAGCGACCGCGCAGGGCGCGAGCGGACCTGCGCCCCTCGACGGCCACCACGAAGTCGAGGTCGTTGTGAATGGCGCGGGTCTCCCCCGTCACGTCCATGGCGCCCTCGCCGCAGGCGAAGCTCCCGAGCAGCATGGTCGCGACCGCCTGCGTGCCGAGCACCCGGTGCACGCCTGCCACGGTGGCCTGGACTACAGCGCCGACGATGGCTTCGTCGCGTGGGTCGCCGCCTCTCGTGAAGCGGGCGGGGACGTCTGCGCCGCGTGACCCCCCGCGCGGTCGTCGTTCGACGCGGCGGGCGCGACCCGCAAATCGGGCGCGCTCGGCCGTCCAGCGCAAGCTGACCGTTTGCCAGGGGCGCAGTCCGGCGACCGCGTCCCTTCCCATTTGCGCGACGACCGGCCGCACCAGGTCGTGCCAGAGGTGCGGCGGTCCGAGCCGGAAGATCGCCGCGTTGGCCACGCCCTCCCCGTTCATTCTCCGCCGGAGCCCGGCGCGGTCGTAGTCGTGCGAATGCTCGAAGCGCGCCTCGGGCGCGTAAGCGACGCGCGCTCCCAGCGCACGAAGTCGGTAGGTCCAGTCCACGTCCTCGCTGAAGCGCAGCTCGTCGTCGAAGGCCAGGCGCTCCCAGACCTCTCGACGAATGGCGCTCGCGGCCATGCTGAAGAAATGGTGGAAGGGGGGCCCTCCCGGGTCGGCCGGGAAGGCGCGCGCGTAGTCTACGCGAGTGATGGGACGGGCCCCGGGGCGGGGCACCTGTCGCCCGTAGGCCGCTGCCGCTCCCGATCGGCACGCCTCGACCAGCCTGCCCACCGCGCGATCGTCGAGCGGGATGGCGTCGGCGTTCACGAAGGCCACGATCGACGAAGTGGTCGACCGCATCGCGTCGTTGAGCACGCGGCCGGGGACGTAGGCTTCCGGGGCGATACGCACGATCTGCACCCCGGCGCGTTCCGCTTGCTCGAGCGAGCCGTCGGTCGATCCCGAGTCGACGAACAGCACACGGACGGGAAGCCGTCTCAGCGCCTCGAGCGTGCGCTCGACGTGCGGCATCTCGTTCTTGCAGCGCACAACCACGTCGATCGTCTCTTCCGACACGCATCATGAAACGGAGAGCCGCTCCTTCTCTTAACCCCTCGCATTCGACAGGTGGCCCCTTTTTCCCGCAGAGGTGCCGGCCGTTCTGTCCACAGAGCCATGAGCGCGCACCGACTGGTCGTCTCTCCGCGCATCGACGTGGTCGATGACGTGGCCAGCCGGGTGCACGCGTCGGTGTGCGGCGGACCGGTAAACACGCGCATTCACGCCGCCCTCTCGGAGGCCCTGCTGAACGCCATCATCTACGGCGCCCTCGGTGTCGAGCGAGCTCCTGGGGACGAGCGCGATCCGGTGGAGTTCTACGAAAAGATCGCCGTCGCCGAAGCCTCGGTCGCGGAGGGACGCGACGTCATCGTCGAGATCGCTCGCGCCATGGACGATCCGCGCGACCACCTGGTCTCGATCCGGGACCCGGGACCCGGTTTCGACTGGAGAGCCGAGCTCGCCAAGGTCGAGCCGGTGCATAAGGAGACGGACTTCTCGTCGTGGAGCGTGGGCGGTCGCGGTATGCGCATCATCCTGGCGGGGGTGAAGCGGGCGTTCTGGAACAGCGCCGGAAACGAAGTCACGCTGCGTTTCCGCTCTCCTCGCGTTTCCACCTCGCAATCCTCCGGCGCCCATCCGATCCCCAAGAGGATCCTGGTCGTCGATGACGATGATGCGGCGCGTGACCTCCTGAAGAGGCAGCTCTCCTCGTCTTATTTCGTGGAGGTGGCGCGCGACGCTGCCAGCGCGCTCAAGAGCATCCTGAAGAACCCCCCTGATCTGGTGTTGATCGACATGCAGATGCCCGGAATGACCGGCCTCGAGCTGGTGGCGCGTCTCCGGGAGCTGGGCGCGCTGGAACGGACCAGCACGTTGCTGGTCACCGCCGCCGGATCGGACGAGGACCTGCGCAGCGCCGCCATCGAGGCCGGCGCCGTCGACTTCCTGGCCAAGCCCATCGGACGGCGCGAGCTGCTGGCCCGGGTCGAGCGGACCCTGGCCCAGTCCAAGAAGCTCGCCGTCATGGAGCGCGAGCGCAACGCCTTGAAGGACTCGCTGGCCTCGGCCCAGACCATCGCCGAAGCGCTCATGCCCCCGCCGGAGACCATCTTCCAGACGGCGACGGTCTCGGCCTTGGTCATCCCCTGCAGCAGCGTGGGCGGTGACGTCGTAGACGTCCTCCGCCTCTCCGACCACACCTGGTCGGCGTTCCTGGTGGACGTGGCCGGACACGGAGTGGGGGCCGCGCTGGTCGCCACCTCGACGCGCGCCATCCTGCGCGATCACCTTTTTTCACTCAAGGACCCCCTGATCGAGGCGGTGAGCGCGCTGAACGCCCGCCTGTCCGAGGACATGCTGCGGACGCAGCAGCACGCCGCGATCGCCGCCATTCTCGTGGACGAGCGCTCGCGGCTGCTCTTCGCGCTCAACGCCGGCTGTCCTCCCATCGTGATGGCCATGCACGACGGCTCGGTCCGTTTCGTGGCCTCCTCCGCCCCACCGGCGGGGCTGGTCGAGCGCGTCGACTACACGGTGGAATCGTTCCGCATCGACGACCTCGCCGCGGTGTGCGTTCTGTCCGACGGTGTCACCGAGGGCTTTGGTTCCTCGGCCGACTCGCTGGGAGCACTGCGCCGCTTGACGGCCTGGTCGTCCGCCGCCTCGTTGCCGGTGTTCCGGCGCGACGAGGTCGAAGCCAAGATCGCGCGCCTCGGCAGCGATCGCGACGACGCGTCGATGATCTGGGTGCACATCGCCTTCCCCGAAGACAACGCTCCCGCGAGCGTGCAGTGAGCCCGGTCATCCCTCCCGCCATCGACGGCGCACGTGGACGTGCCCGGGCCACGTGGTCGCGCCTGCGCTCCACGGTCCGGCTCGACCTCGCTCGGCGGGGCGGTCCGGCTTTGCGCCGGGCGGTGGACGCGGTGGCGGCATCGGCGGGATTGCTCGCCCTCGCCCCGTTGCTCGCCAGCGCCGTCGTCGCCGTCCGCCTCTCCTCGCCGGGGCCGATCTTCTACGGACAGAGCCGCGTCGGCAAGGACGGGCGACCGCTGCGAATCTACAAATTTCGCACCATGTTCGTGGACGCCGACGCGCGTCTCGAGTCTCTCCGCGTGCAGAACGAATCCAAGGGCGACATCACCTTCAAGATCAAGGCCGATCCGCGCATTACGCGCGTCGGTCGCATCCTCCGCAAATACAGCATCGACGAGCTGCCGCAGCTCTGGAACGTGGTCCAGGGGAGCATGACCATCTTCGGACCGCGCCCCCCCGTCCCCTCGGAGGTCGCCAAGTACGGTCCGCGCCAACGGCGCCGCCTCGAGGTCACACCGGGCCTGACCTGCCACTGGCAAGTGGAGGGACGCAGCGATCTCTCCTTCGACCAGCAGGTCTCGCTCGATCTTGCCTACATCGACAAGTCCACCGCTCGTGACGACGTATCCATCCTGCTCAAGACCATTCCCGCGGTGGTGACGGGGAAGGGGGCGTACTGAGATGGTCGACGAGGCCCGCGCCGGCGTCGCGATGGCACGTGTGTCGTTTCTCCACGGAGGCATTTGACATGGACGCGTTCATCCTCGGTGCGAGCGGTGGCACGGACGACCTCGCCCGCCCCATCGTCGGCGCGCCGTTGCTGGTCCGGCAGATCGAGTGGCTGCGTGCCAGCGGCGCGCGCCGCGTGGTGGTGAACCGCGTCGCCGACGCGGCATCGGCGCGCGATCTGGGCTCTCCCGACGAAGCCAAGATAGGCGTGGAGGTGGTCTGGATTCCTTCGGCCGAGCCTCTGGCTCGCGCGGAGCTCGCCCGGCGGGTGGGCCTGCGCGAGGGGATCGTCGCGGTGCTGGCGCACGCCGTGGTCGGCGACGTCGATCTACGGCCCTTGGCCGCGCAAGCCACCCGGACCGGGGCCGACGTGACGGTGCGGGTCGGGGACCTCGACCTCGAGCTGTGGCACGCCGGCGAGGGGCTGCGCGAACGGGTCACGGTGCAGGCCGCCGGATGGTTGCGCCTCGTAGGCTCCGAGCGCGACGCCCAGGTGCTCAACGAGGACATCCTGATGGGCCGGGTGGTCGGCATCGAGGTGCGCGGCAGCGAGATCCGCAAAGGCGTGTGGACCAGTCGAGGGGCCATCGCCGTTGACGGGGCCCGTCTGGAGCCGCCTTGCTATCTGGGGCCCGACAGCTTCGTCGCGAGCGGCGCGGTCATCGGCCCCGGAGCGGTTCTCGGGCGGCACGCCGTGGTCGAGCAGGGGGCCATCGTGACGCACGCCCGGGTAGCCGACGGCGTCATCGTCGGGCGGGACGTGGTGGTGTCGAACGCCTGCGCGCTGGACGGGAAGCTCCTCCGCTACGACGGCGTCGAGATCGAGCTCGACGACTCACTGCTGGTGGGGTCGGCGGTCAGTGTGTCCCTGGGCTCGCGCCTGGCGGCCGGGGTCGCGCTGGTCGCGGTCTTCCTTCCCGCGCTGGCCTTCGGGCGAGCGGCGCGGGCCACCAGCTCCCTCGGCCGGGTGGTCTGGGGAAGTGGCGCGTGGGTCGGACTTCGGCCCCAGGAAGGCGACGAGCTGCCGGTCTTCGACATCGAGTCGCAGCTCGTGCCGTCCGATGCGACGGACGAGGTTCGCGCCGCCGCGCGGGCCTTCTACCTGGCCAAGAAATCACCCGGGCTCGATGCCCGCCTGCTCGCGGGACTGCTCGTCCGCCACTCGCCGAAAGTGGCGTCGTGAGCCTCGGCCGGCTGGCGAGCGCGCTGGTCGAAGGGGGGCAGGCGTTCCGTCGGGATCTCGACGTGGTCCGCCAGCGCAACGGCCGCGCGCAGTCCCGCGCACCCCTTCTCGCGGCCTGCACGGACATCGGCGCTCTCGCGCTCGGACTGCTGAGGACGTCCATCGTTCTTCGTCGCGCCACGGGCCGCTCCTGGGGAACGAGAGGCCTCTTGCGGTGGGTCTTCCACATCGACGTCTCGACGGACGAAATCGGCTCGGGACTGGCGCTCCCCCATCCGTTCAACATCGTCATCGGCTCGGGTGTGTCGCTCGGAGCGGACTGCACGCTCATGCACAACACCACCCTGGAGCACGCACAGTGCACGCAGATCGGCGACCGTGTCGTTCTCGGCACCGGCTGCGTCGTGCTGGCCGAGCGCCGGATCGGAAGCGACGCGATGTGCGGGGCCAACAGTGTGGTCACCCGCGACGTCCCGGAGCGCGCCGTGGTTGTCGGGGCTCCGGCTCACGTGGTGCGCTTCGTCGGAGAGGAAGGGCGTCGTGCCGCGTAGAACGCGGGCAGTCGCGGTGAGCCTGGCGGGGTGCGACTTCGGCAACAGCGGCGTGAGCGTGTTCGCCCATGCGCTCCTGCCGCGCCTCATCGATGTCCTCCGGGCGACGGGCGTCCGCGTCATCGTCCTCGGCACGCGCCGCGAGCGCGTGGCGGCGGGCCTCGAGGGGGCGGCGGGCCCGACCCTTCCGGCCTCGCTGGATCGACCCGCGCTGAGCGCGGCGTTCGCGCTGACCGTGGCGGCGCCGCTCTCGCGGGCGCTGGGCGCGCGACTCCTCTACTTGCCCTGCGCCAACCGCCGCATCGTCGCCATCGCCGGGATTCCCGTGGCCGGCACGGTGCACGATCTGGCGCAGTTCTACGTGGACGACAAATACGGCAAGGTCCGCCAGATCTACGTGCGGCGCTTCCTCGTGCCGCTGCTGCGAAGACTGTCGGTCGTCACCACCGTGAGCCGGGCCACGGCGGACGACGTGGTGCGCTTCGCCGGGGTTTCCCCCTCGCGCGTTCGCGTGATCCACAACGGCGTCACGCTCGCACCGCGTCTCGGACCGGTCGCCTCCCAAGCCGCCCGTCCGTATCTCTTTTACCCGGCCCGCCTCGAGCACCCCGGCAAGAATCACCTGCGTCTGATCCAGGCCTTCGCCGCTTCCGGGGCACGGGCGACGCACGACCTGGTCCTCTCCGGGGCGGAGTGGGGCGCGGGCGAGCGCATCCGGGAGACGGCGGCCTCGCTCGGTGTGACCGATCGGGTGCGGATGGTCGGGTTCCTCGAGCGCGAAGCGTTTCAGGCCATGCTGGAGGACGCCGACGTCGTCGTGGCCGCCGGACTCCGCGAGGGCTTCGGCTTGCCCGCCGCGGAGGCGATGGCCTGCGGCAAGGTGGTGGCCGCCTCCAACACGGGGTCGTTGCCGGAGGTGGTCGGACCGCTGGCCGCCCTCTTCGATCCGCTGGACGTGGCCTCCATCGCCGCCGCGCTGGATCGCGCCGCGACCGACTCCGAGCTTCGCGCTCGATGCGCGCTCGAGGGCCCGACGCGCGCGGCGCTCTTCTCCTGGGACGCCGCAGCGGTGGCCACCGGCGCCGCCCTGTGCGAGGTGCTCGATGCTGCCGCGTGAGCTCCCGCTCGAGCCGCGCGCTACGGTGATGGACGTCCTGCGCCGGCGAGCTCGCCTGGTGGGCTCACGCACCACCATCGGGCGCCAGTACCTGGGGCTGGTCCGCGGCGTGGTGTCTCCCTACGAGACGCGCGCCGACATGGGCCTCCACTACGGCGACCCACCCGTCGAGGAGGCGCGCTACGAGAAGTCCAGGTCGGGTTGGAGCGACGGGCAGCTCCTGCTCCGGTGGGCCGCCACGCGCCTCGTGTCCCTGCGGCGGCGAGGCTCCGCCCCTGCGCCGGTGGTCGAGCAGCACTTCGTCGTCTCCGCGCGCATCGACGCTCTGGGAACGGACCAGGCCATCGCCCGCATCGTCGCCTGGCTGCGCGCGCGAGAGAGCCGCTGCGTCCTCTTCGTCCATCCCCACGCGCTGAACCTGGCATCCAGCGACGCCACGCTCCGCGCCGATCTCGCCGCTGCGGATCTGGTCCTCCCCGACGGTATCGGCATCCGCGTGGCCGGCACCCTGCTGGGGTTGCGCTTCCCCGCCAACGTCAACGGAACGGACCTGGTTCCGGAGCTCCTCATCGAGCTGTCGGCGGAGCGCCTGCCCGTCGCGCTCATCGGAGGCGCCCCGGGCATCGCGGAGGCCGCTGCCGCGCGATGGCACTCCCGGACCGGCGTGACCGTCGTCGGCGCCTGGGACGGCTTTCGTACGCCGGAGGAGTATCGGGAGATCGCCGCCTCCGTGGCGCGCGCCGGTCCCTGCCTGGTGCTGGTGGGCATGGGATCCCCGACGCAGGAGCGCTTCGCGCGCCAGTACCTGGAAGGCCTGCCTGGCGTCGTCGCGATGACAGTCGGTGGGCTGTTCGACTTCGAGTCCGGGACCAAGCCACGAGCGCCGCTCGCCGTGCGCGAGCTGGGACTGGAATGGGCGTGGCGTCTGGTGCACGAGCCCCGCCGGCTGGGAAAGCGCTACATCCTCGGGAACCCGGAGTTCCTTCTGCGCGCGATGAAGCAACGCGTGGCTGGGTGACGTAGCGTCCCGTCCTTTACTGCAGGACGGTGAGCTCCCAGGGTCGCTCGCGCACCTGATCGGAGAGGCTGTTGGTCACGCAAGGAGCGGTCGCGATCCGCGGGGACGTGAACCAGGACGTGGAAGAGGCTCCCGCGCTGGATCTCCAGGAGGCAAACTGGGTATACGGCACGGGAAGCCCGCGACCGCCCCGGTCGATGCTGACGGACTCCAGCGGATACCGCCAGTCCGAGGGGACGAGCAGCTCGAACGGGTAGCCTTGCGGGTCGAGGAAGGACTTCGCGCCGGTCTCGGCCGGCAGCCCCGCCGGGCGCCCGGGAAAGGGGAGAAACCCGGGGCGATGAATGTCGTAGAGACCGTTGGGGTGGACGACCAGGAGATAGGGATCGTACGGAGGGGTGCCCATCGGCGCCGTCGCGACCGCGGTGGCGAAGGTGATGATGAACCGCACCGACGCGGGGTCCCGGCTGGGGGTGGCGAAGTAGGTATTCGTGTTGCCGTGCTCGGCCGCGACCGGTGGCAGCGCCGCCATGGTGCTGGGTATGAGATCGTCGAGCCGCACCATCCAGGCGCCGCTGGGATCCTGCGTCAGCGCAGGCAGCGCGGTGGAGGACGAGAGCGCCTCGACCCCGTCCGTGCTGAAGGTCTCGGTCTGGATGAATCCGGTCGCATTGGAGGGGAGACCGTGGAGCGCGACTCCGAAGTGGTGATCCAGGCCCGCGCCGCGCGCGATGAGGTGAAAGGTGCCGACCAGCTGCTTGAGATTGTTGGAGGCGTCGGTCACCTGATCCATCGAGTACTGGACCACGGCATCGTTGAAATCGGCGTCCCCGATGTGGGGATAGAGATCCTCGAAGGCCAGGGTCTCGAGTCCGGTGGGCGGAGTGGAATTGATGAATGCGCGGGTGGGGTCCTCCGGGAAGTAGTCGGCGAGACCGGCCACTCCGTCGCCGTCCGGATCGGCGTTGGCGGCGTCGAAGGTCGCCGTCAAGGAGGTCTCGATGGGCGTATTGTCCGGCGTGGTGAAGGTCGGCCCCGCATAGGCCTGCACCTGGAACATCACGTCGTTGAAGTCGCTGTCGTCGCCGACCAGCGTGCGCTCCTCGTCCTCGAAGCCGACCACCCAGACCGAGCTGCCGGAGAGGATGCCGGGGACGTTCAGCATCTGGAGGAGGATGGCCTGCCGGGCGAGCTCGGGGTGACCTTGCGCGTTCGCGGGATTGAGGGCGTCCACGGTCGTCTCCACGCCGTTGGCGACGCCCCCGTTGCCCGCCGTATCGTTGAGGGCCGGATTCGCCGAAGGGAGATCCGGGGCGCTGGGGTTCCAGCCGGTGACCGCCGAACCCGACCACCCGTTGGCGACGAGGAAGAAACCGATGCGCTCGCCGGGGAGGAAGATGCGCACATCGCCGGAGGCGTCCCGCAAGGTGACCGTGGCCCCCGGCGAAAGCGGGTCCCCGGAACCGCTGCAAAAGGGGTAGATGAGCTGCTGGTCGACGATGGTGACGCTCACGCCGTCGGTCGTCCAGGTGAAATACCCGAGGGAGCTCTTGTACGAGGCCCCCTGGTAGAGGTAGCTGACGCGGATCTCCGCTTGTGCGGTGACGATCAGGTTGGGGTCGTAGGTCGACGAGAGAAGCGACGCGCCGACGTGGACCCCTTCCGGGAAGGTCGCGCCAATCGTCGTCAGCAGCCCGCTGGGAATGGTGACCTTCTCGGACGAGTCGACGAACATCAGCGGCGTGACGGAAGCGCTGGCGGCGCCGGCGGCGAAGAGGGGTGCGAGTGCCACGAGTCCAGACAGAAGCAACGGCCGGCGCATTTAATCATTCCTTTCGAGATCGACTTGCAGGCTCTGCGCTTGGTCGAGCGGGACGGTGAGGCGCGCGCTGGGGGCAGCGACGCCCTCGCTCGTGCGGAGAGCGGTATCGGTCCACGGGCCACTCCAGCCACTCTTGTGCAGCGTCACGTCGAGCAAGTCGCCGGCCAGGTTGGTCCGGACGAGCGCGCGCGCGTGTCCATCGCTTCCGGTGGCTCCCATCCACAGCAGAACCCCTGCCAGGCCTGGCCCCGGAGAGGGTCCGCGAACGGAGACGACGACCCCGACCAGCGGCCCGGCGACGTCGTGGGCCTCGATGTCGAGGGTGCTCGAGCGCGTGAGATCGTACTGGAACGCCGTCGCAGCAGGGCTCGAGTCGCATGCCGCGAGCGCGATGGTCGCGCACGCGAGTAGATATTGAATGGACCGTGTCATCAGCGCCTCCCCGCGGCCGTCTTGGGACGGCTCGCTGACGACTGGGTACGGCGGGATGAGGCCGCAACTTTAGGGGAACGCGCGACTCGCCATCATGGGAGATAGGGCCCCTCAATCGCCACGATGCCCACATGGGAATGACACGCATCGCGACGTCGCACACCGTCGCGAATCACGGCCTCGGGCGGAGGAGCACCTTCAAGACGCCAGCATTGTCATCCGTCGCGTGAAAAGGGATGCTACCCGTCGGCACGTGGTCTCGCTGTCGTTCATGTCCGGCACTCTCGAGGTACGGAATTGGCCCGAGGGCGTGGCGGTTCCGCGCGGCTGCCTGTGGGACGAGCGCACACGTTGCCATCGGGCCCCTGCGGTGGCCTACGGCGAGGTCGTGCGCGCGCTGGTCGCGTCGAGCACGGCCTACGAGGACGGGGCCCGCCGCTACTCGCCGCTCGAGGGAGGAGCGCGCGTGCACCGTGAGCCCCGCCCGTACCAGAGCGAGGCCCTGGAGGCGTGGCGCTCGCAGCGAGGCCGCGGCGTGGTGGTCCTTCCCACCGGCGCGGGCAAGAGCCACGTCGCGCTCATGGCCATCGACGCCAAGAGGCGCAGCACCCTCGTCGTGGCGCCCACGCTCGACCTCGTCCGCCAGTGGTTCGACCTTCTCGGGGCCACCTTCGGGGTGCCCATCGGCCTGGTCGGCGGCGGAGAGCACGACGTGCGGCCGCTGACGGTGACCACCTACGACTCGGCTTTCCTCCACATGGAGCACCTGGGCGCGCGCTTCGGGATGGTCGTCTTCGACGAGTGTCACCACCTCCCCAGCACCGGCTACGCCCTCGCGGCGCGCGCATGCCTGGCGCCGTTTCGCCTCGGGCTGACGGCGACGCTGGAGCGCAGCGACGGTCGGGAGGCGGAGCTCGCCATGCTCATCGGCCCCGTCGTCTACCGCAAGGACATCGTGGAGCTCTCCGGCGACTACCTGGCCGAATACGAGACGGTGCGCGTGGCCATCGAGCTCACGCCCGAGGAGCGCGCCGAGCACGACACCGAGCGCGCGATCTACCGCGAATTCGTCACCAGGCGCGGCATCCGCATGAGCGACCCCTCCGGCTGGGGCGCCTTCATCCTCCAGTCCTCGCAGAGCGCCGAGGGGCGGCGCGCGATGACCGCCTACCGGCGCCAGCGTGAGCTCGCCTTAGCGCCGTCGGCCAAGCTCGAGTACCTGGAGCACCTGCTGCACGTGCACCGCGGCGACCGGGCCATCCTCTTCACCCAGGACAACGCCACCGCCTACGCCGTGGCCCGCCGCTTTCTCGTCCCGGTGATCACCCATCAGACGAAAGTGCGCGAGCGGAGCGCCATCCTGGCCGGCCTCGCCGCGGCCACGTACCACGCCGTCGCCACGTCCAAGGTGCTGAACGAGGGCGTGGACGTGCCCGACGCCAACGTCGCCGTGGTGCTCTCGGGCAGCGGCTCGGTGCGCGAGCACGTGCAGCGCCTGGGGCGAATCCTCCGCAAGAGAGAGGGAAAACGCGCGGTGCTCTACGAGCTGGTCACCGGCGCGACAACCGAGACGTACACCAGCGACCGGCGCCGGGAGCACAGTGCTTACCGCTGATCTGGTGAACGCGCGGCGCCGGAACGGCGAGCTGTGCCTGGTGGCGCTCGACGCGGCCGCTCGCCAGCGTGCCCTGACCCTGGCCGAGACGCTGGTGGCGATCACCGTGGCCTCGGTGGGCCTGGCGCGAGACGACCTGCTCCTCGCTCTCGCCGCCGTCGACGTCGGACCGCGCGAGCATCGGCTGAGAGACGGCCTGGTGAAGCTCATCGAGGATCGCTGCCAGTTCGATACCCGCGATGACGCGGACCCGGAGGAGACGCGCCGTCAGGTGTTCTCGCGCGCGAGCGAGGCGCGCGCCTCCCTCCCGGCCGGCGTCCTCCTCGACCGGGAGACCCTCCTGGCGGAGGTGGCCTCGGAGCGCGGAACGTCGCCGGACGCCATCGAACGCGCGCTCTTCGCCGATCTCCGCGGCGCGCACCGGCTCACCGAGTTCCGCGCGCCTTCGGGCGCCGGGCTGGTGGCAGCGTACGAGCACGCGCAGGCGCAGGCGGTGCTCCTGCGCGCGGTCAAGGTCACCGTCGACGTGCTCTGCTCCAGCGCGGGGGGCCTTCGGGCGCTCTTCCGGCGGCTGAAGTTTCTCCGCCTCCTCCACACCGTGGTAAGGACCGAGAAGGGGCACCGCATCGTCATCGACGGTCCTTTCAGCCTGTTCGAATCGGCGACCAAGTACGGCCTCCAGCTGGCGCTGGTGCTGCCCGCCCTCGACCATTGCGATGCCTGGAGACTCGAGGCCGACGTGCGCTGGGGCAAGGACCGCACGCCGCTCTCGTTTCGCCTGGCGAGCGACGCGTGGTCCGCGGCGAGTACCCCGCTGGAGGCCTCGCCTCTCCCCGACGAGGTGCAAGCGCTGGTGCGCAGCTTCGTCGCGCTGGATACGCCCTGGCGCGTCTCCGAGAGCACGGACATCCTGGAGCTCCCCGGCGTGGGTCTGGCCATCCCCGATCTGGTCTTCGAGCGGCGACGCGGCAAGGCGGGCCCGCCCGAGCGCGTCTACCTGGAGGTCCTGGGCTACTGGAGCCGCGCCGCCGCCTGGAAGCGCGTCGAGCTGGTGGAGGCGGGGCTGCCGGAGCGCATTCTCTTCGCCGTGAGCTCGCATCTCCGCGTCAGCGAGGAGGTGCTCGACGGGGAGCACCCCGGCGCTCTCTACGTCTACAAGCGAACCATGAGCGCCCGCGTGATCGCCGAACGCCTCGAGCAGCTGATGGCGCGACCGGCTCGAACCTAGGAGACCGTCGCAGCGTCGTTACCCCATTGGCACAGACGCCCGCCTCGGGGCAGTCTACGGACTACCCATGAGCGGACAGGAAAAAGCCGACCCCAGCGCGCTCCGGCGCCGCATCCACGAAGAGACCCTCGACACCTTCGACGAGGAGCTCGAGATGGAGATGGACGACGACCGTCTTCAGGCGATGTTCGGTGAGCTCGCCGATCGCGCGCACGGTCCGTCCATGGACCGCCGCCTCTACTTCAATGAGCTTTTCCGCCTCCAGGGCGAGCTCGTGAAGCTGCAGGACTGGGTGGTGGCCAAGAACCTCAAGGTGGTCGTCATCTTCGAGGGGCGCGACGCGGCGGGGAAGGGCGGGGTCATCAAACGCATCACCCAGCGCCTGAACCCGCGCCTGTGCCGCGTGGCCGCGCTCCCCGCCCCCAACGAGCGCGAGCGATCGCAGTGGTACTTTCAGCGCTACTTCACGCATCTGCCGGCGGCCGGCGAGATCGTCCTCTTCGACCGCAGCTGGTACAACCGCGCGGGCGTGGAGCACGTCATGGGCTTCTGCACGCCGGAGGAGTACGAGGAGTTCCTGCACACCGTGCCGGACATCGAGAGGATGCTCGTGCGCTCGGGCATCGTGCTCATCAAGTACTGGTTTTCCATCACCGACGAAGAGCAGCACCTGCGCTTCATGATGCGCATCCACGACCCGCTCAAGCAGTGGAAGCTGAGCCCCATGGACCTGGAGTCCCGCCGGCGCTGGGAGGAGTACACCAAGGCCAAAGAGACGATGCTCGAACGCACGCACATCGCCGAGGCTCCCTGGTGGATCGTCGAGGCGGTGGACAAGAAGCGCGCGCGCCTGAACTGCATCCACCACCTTCTCAGCCAGGTCCCTTACCAGGAGATCCACCACGAACCCGTGCTGATGCCGGAGCGGGTGCGCCATCCCAACTACAGCCGCGGACCCTTGCCCAAGGAGATCTACGTCCCGGCGGTGTACTGAACGATGAATCGCGTGAAATGGTACCGTGCCCGCGCAGGAGTGTATCATGAAAGCCGTCGTTCTGACCGCCTACGGTGACGTCGACAAGCTCGAGCTCCGCGACGTGCCGAACCCCCATCCCGGGCCGAACGCCCTCGTCGTCCGCATGGCCGGCGCCGGCATCAATCCGATCGACTGGAAGATGCGCAGCGGCGCGGCGAAGGGCCGATTTCCCGTGGAGTTTCCCGCCATCCTCGGACGCGACGCATCCGGCGTGGTCGTGGAAGTCGGCCAGGGCGTCCAGTCGTTCACGGTCGGCGATCGCGTGCTCGGCCTGGTGCATGGCGCTTACGCGGAGCTCGTCGCCGCCCCGGTCGACGCGTGGGCGGAGGTCCCGGAGGGTCTCGATCTCGTCGACGCGGGAGCGCTGCCCCTCGTGCTCCTCACCGGCGCGCAGCTCGTCGAGGATGCGATAGGCGCCACGCGAGGAGAGGTCGTTCTCGTGACCGGCGCCACCGGAGGTGTCGGCCGCGTGGCGGTCTACGGGGCCAGGACGCGCGGAGCCACGGTCTGGGCGGGTGTCCGCTCCTCGCAGCGCGCGGAAGCGGCCTCGCTGGGTGCAGAAGGTGTGGTTGCCCTCGACGACGACGCAGAGATAGCGAAGCTGCCTCTGCTCGACGCCGTCGCCGACACCGTCGGCGGAGAGGTGATCCAGAAGCTCTACGGCAAGCTCCGCGCACGGGGAACCATCGGCAGCATCCTCGGCGAGCCACCGGGTGCCAAAGAGCGCGGCTTCGTGGTTCATGCGCTCATGACCCACCCCGACGCCGCGACCCTCGCGCGCTACGTGGCCGCCGTGGCCGGCGGGCTCCTGGTCATACCCATCGCCGAGAAAATGCCGCTTGCGCAGGCGGCGGAAGCGCAGACCTTCGCGGAGAAGAAGCATCCGCGCGGCAAAGTCCTGCTCCTGGGCTGATACGCATCCGTCGTGGTCTCGGGTCATCAGGGCGGTGGCAGCCTGCCGGGCAGCGCGGATTATTCACGGCCGCAGGAGACATGGCGCGACGACGGCCATTTGCGGCTGGGAAGCTCGAGGGGAGCGGCGCTCCCCTCGAACGAGACCGTCACGACGGAGTCTGTCGATGCTTTGACCGACAGTCTCCTAGAGCCGCGGCTCGTCGTACGGGGTCGTTGCGCTCTCCTCCGCCGGCCGATCGGCGATGGGTTTGTCCATCTCGTGCGGATGATGCGCCGCGCGATGCAGCGCCAGGGGCGGATCGAGCGGCATGGTCTCGTGCGCGCGGGCAAAGAACGTCAGCGCCGCGTCGATGTCCTGATCGGTCAGCCCGTGCGGCCCGGCGCGCGCGTAGCTGTCGTGCGCCCAGTGCTCGCGCGTCAACTCCTCGTCGAGGTGCATCATGTCGTCCTGGGCGACGTCGTCGTCCGCGGAGAGTAAGAGTAGCGGCGGGGTTCCCCGCGTCGCGTGCACCGGCTCGACGGGACCCCCGTGAGCCACCACGAAGGCGTCGGCGTCGAACAGCGCGCGCGTGGCGAGCAGTCCGGCGAAGTAGGCGCCATTGGAGAACCCGAGCACGAACCGCGTCTTCGATCGCGCTCGCCGGTGCGCTTCCAGGAGCGCACCCGACCAGGTCCCCACCACAGCGCTCGCGCCATCGGCGTTGTGCTCGTTACTGGGCCAGCAGAACCATTGGGAAAGCTCGGCCGCTGTGCATTCCCCCAGGCGGCCGCGCACGGCGAGCACGGCAAAGCCGCGCGACGTGGCGGCCGCTCCCAGGCGCCGCTGGCGGTCCACCTCCTCGGTCGCCGCGTCGCGCGCGTACCGGCCGTGGAGGTAGAGGAGCAAGGGCTGCGGGGTTTGCGCCGACGCGGAGAGGGCCAGACACCCTCCGGCGATGGGCTCGTACCCTTGCGCGCACCAGTCCGCCGGCGGCTCCCCGGGCGGCAACGGCTCGACCACCGGCGCCGCAACGGCGACGACTGGCGGCGGCGATCGCTTCCGTTTCCACGCCACCGCCGCACCGCCGGCGATTGCGGCGGCGAGCACCAGGGCGATGGCGCGCGTCGAGACCATGGATGGTGGAACGAGGGACCGCACGTTCATGCGGTGCCGGCCGCGTTCAGATCGCTGCGCGTCGACCGAGGAGCAGCGAGACGACCGCGACCACGAGGAACACGACGAAGAGCACCTTGGCGATGCCCGCCGCGCTCGCAGCGATTCCACCGAATCCGAAGACGGCGGCGATGATGGCGACCACGAAAAACACAACGGCCCAGCGAAGCATGTGCTTTCTCCTCGGTTGTGACTCCGGCTGGAGTCGTGGACCGTGAAGGGAGCAATGTGCGTGCCGGTGGCGATCCCTGGCTTTTCGACGGAGAAGGCCGGACAGCCCTCGTCACGATGCCTCACGAGGCGCATTTCGCCACGGGGCTCGCCAAGACTGGTCCGCTCGCCTCACGACGCAGGCCTCCGCCGTCCCGTTACTTCCCGCCGGCACGCCGAGAGCGCCTGGTCCCACCACCTTTGGCGGCCGGGTCCTTGGCCGAGGTGTCCATCTCGGCGCGCGTGCTGCCGCCCCACCCGCTCTGGGTAAAGGGCGGCAGGAGCAACGGCCTCGAACGGGCGCTCGCGGAACGTTGGCTCATCGAGCGCTCAATCGTCGCGTGCGCGCCGGGTGCGCGTGTCTACGTTACCGACGGCAACGCGTTCTTCTTCAATCGACCGGGCCCGGGCCTGGTCGAATCGCTCGAGATCATGGCGCTTGCGTGCACCCCCGAGGTGTTCGCGGATTTCGCGGCGGCGCACGCGCCGGTCATCGTGCCGATGACCACCAAGACCTAGCGGGGCTGCCAATTTCGGACAGCCCATACCCATCGCCCCATCGCGATGCTACAATGGCCTGGTGGCTACCCTCTCGTCCTCGATCAATACGCTTCAGCTCTTCGCCGAGCCGACACGTGTACGGCTCATGGCGTTGCTCGAAGAGGAGCAGCTCACGGTAGCCGAGCTCGTTGCCATCACCGAGCTTGCTCAGTCCAGCGTGTCGACTCATCTCGGAAAGCTTCGCGACGCCGGCTTGTTACGGGATCGCCGCCACGGAACCTCCACGCTCTACACCCTGAACGACGGCAACATGCCACGGGATGCAAAGCTGGTGTGGTCCCTGGTCCGAGGCGAGATCAAGGACGCCGTCCTGGAGGGCGACAAGGGGCGATGCGCCGACGTGATCAAGGCGCGCGAGCGCACGAGCGCGTGGCCGGACGCGGTCGCGGGACAGATGGAACGTCACTACTCGCCCGGTCGGACCTGGGAGGCGACAGCGCGCGGGCTGGTCGGTCTGATGCAGCTGGGGGACGTGCTCGACGCGGGTTCGGGTGACGGCACGATTGCGCAGCTCCTCGCGCCGCGCGCGAAGAGCGTCACCTGCCTCGATCGCAGCGAGAAGATGGTGGAGGCGGCTCAGCGACGGCTCGCGAAGATGAGGAACGCGACTGTCCGGCTCGGCGACGTGCACGAGCTTCCGTTCGAAGACGGCGCGTTCGACCACGTCATGTTGTTCAACATCCTCACCCAGGCGACGACGCCCGCCCGCGTCGTCTCCGAGGCCACTCGCGTCTTGCGCCATGGCGGCAACCTCTCCATCGTCACCCTTGCTTCTCACGACCACGCCGACGTGAGCGCCAACTACCGCGACATCCACCCCGGCTTTTCGACGTCCCAACTGAGAAGGATGCTGCAGAAGGCCGGGCTGGCCGTCGACACCTGCAACATCACGTGCCGCGAGAAGCGATCTCCGCATTTCCAAGTCATCACCGCCTCTGCCCACAGAACATCGTGACCCGTGAACCCATGAGCGAGACTGAACTTCATCCTCTCGAGAAGCTCCTCCGGAGGCGCATCGTCATCATCGATGGCGCGATGGGCACCACCATTCGTACGTACGGAATGAGCGAGGCGCACATTCGCGGCGACCGCTTCAAAGACGCGCCCAAGGACCTGCTGAACAACGGCGACATCTTCTCGCTCACCCAGCCGGACATGATCTGCGACATCCACCGGCGCTTCCTCGAAGCCGGCGCGGACATCATCGAGACCAACACCTTCGGGGCGACGAGCATCACGCAGAGCGAGTTCTTCGTCGACGACCCGCGTGAACGCGGCGGGCGCAAGGATCCGGCCTTCTATCAGAAGATCGTCGAGGACAAGTTCCTGGGCGACCTCGCGTGGGAGATCAACGAGCAGTCCGCGCGGCAGTGCCGCGAATGGGCCGACCGGGTCGCGAGCGCCGACGGACGGCAGCGCTTCGTGGCGGGAGCGATCGGCCCGCTGACCGTGTCGCTATCCAATTCGCCCGATGCGGACGACGCGGGTTTCCGCGTGGTCACCTTCGATCAGGTCAAGACTTCGTACCTCCAGCAGATCCGCGCGCTGATCGCCGGCGGCTCCGACGTCCTCCTGGTGGAGACGATCTTCGACTCGCTCAACGCCAAGGCGGCGCTGGTGGCGATCGAGGAGGTATTCGCCAGAGACGGAAAACGCCTTCCGGTCATGATCTCCGCCGCGGTCGGCCGCGGCGGCGAGACCATGATCTCGGCGCAAACCGGCGAAGCGCTCTGGAACGCCGTGAAGCACGTGAAGCCCATCTCGATCGGTCTCAACTGCTCGCTCGGCCCGGATCTCATGTACCCGTTTCTCTCCGAGCTCTCGGAGAAATCGAACACCGCTATCTCTTGCTATCCGAACGCCGGATTGCCCAACCCTCTTTCCGCGACCGGGTTCGATCTCCTCCCCGAGGACATGGCGCGCTACCTCGGAGAGTTCGCCAAGGGCGGACTCATCAACATCGCCGGCGGATGCTGCGGCAACACTCCAGAGCACATCGCCGCCATCGCGAAGGCACTGGAGGGACGGCACCCGCGCGAGCTGCGCGAGATGAAGGAGATGGAAGGCAGGGTGTCCGTCTCCGTTCCGTTGGACGTCACCGAGGCGCCGCGGCCCTTGCGCCTGTCCGGCTCGCAGCCTTTCACTCAGCAGCCCGGCGTCTACATGATGATCGGCGAGCGTACCAACGTCGCCGGCTCACCGAGATTCGCCAAGCTCATCAAGGAAGGGAAGTACGAGGAGGCCATCAGCGTCGCGCGCCAGCAGGTCGAGAACGGCGCGAACGTCATCGACATCTGCATGGACGAGGGAATGATCGACGGCGTCTCTGCGATGACGCGCTTTCTCCAGCTTCTCGCGACCGAGCCCGAGGTCACGAAGGTGCCCTTCATGGTCGACTCCTCGAAGTGGGAAGTCATCCTCGCCGGGCTCAAGTGCCTCCAGGGCAAGGGCATCGTCAACTCCATCTCGCTCAAGGAAGGCGAGGAGCGCTTTCGGCAGAACGCGCGGACGATCCTGCAATTCGGCGCCGCCGTCGTGGTCATGGCGTTCGACGAGCAGGGGCAGGCCGCCACGTATGCGGAAAAAATACGGATCTGCGAGCGTGCGTACCGAATTCTCGTCGACGAGATCGGGTTTCCGCCGGAAGACATCATCTTCGATCCCAACATCCTCACGGTGGCGACGGGCATCGAGGAGCACAACAACTACGCGGTCGACTTCATCGAGGCCACGCGCTGGATCAAGTCCCACCTCCCTCACGCCAAGGTCAGCGGGGGCGTGTCCAACGTCTCCTTCAGCTTCCGCGGCAACAATCATGTGCGCGAGGCCATGCATTCGGCATTTCTCTACCACGCCATCCAGGCGGGAATGGATATGGGCATCGTCAATGCCGGGATGCTCGAGGTGTACGAGGAGATCGAGCCCGAGCTGCGCGGACTCGTGGAAGACGTGCTCCTCAATCGCCGCCCGGACGCGACGGAGCGGCTCGTCGACTTCGGAGAGAAGCTGAAGGCCGCCGGCGCGGGCGAGTCATCCGGCGAGAAGAAGTCCGAGGAGTGGAGAAGTGGTTCGGTCGAAGAGCGGCTGTCGCACGCGCTGGTCAAGGGCATCGACACGCATATCGACGCAGACACCGAGGAAGCGCGCATCAAGTTGAAGAGGCCGCTCTCGGTGATCGAGGGTCCGCTGATGGACGGCATGAGCGTGGTCGGTGATCTCTTCGGCGCCGGCAAGATGTTCTTGCCCCAGGTGGTGAAGTCGGCGCGCGTGATGAAGAAGGCCGTGGCTTACCTCTTTCCTTTCATGGAGGCCGAGAAGGCCGCCATGGCCGCGTCCGGACAGGTGGCCAAGACCCAGGGCAAGATCATCCTGGCGACCGTGAAGGGCGACGTCCACGACATCGGCAAGAACATCGTCGGCGTCGTGCTTGCTTGTAACAACTATGACGTCATCGACATGGGCGTCATGGTCTCTTGCGAGAAGATCCTGGAGCGAGCGAAGCTGGAGAAAGCCGACCTCATTGGCCTGAGTGGGCTCATCACGCCGTCTCTGGACGAGATGACGCACGTGGCGCGCGAGATGGAGCGACAGGGGTTCAAGCTGCCGCTCCTGATCGGAGGCGCAACCACCAGCCGCGCACACACGGCCGTCAAGATCGCGCCGTTCTACAGCGAGCCGGTCGTACACGTCCTCGACGCGAGCCGCGCCGTGCCGGTGACCACGACGCTCCTGAGCGAAGACAAGAAGGCCGCGTTCGTCACGCAGCATCTCGCGGACTACGAGCAACTCCGGCGCATGCATGCTGGCCCCAAGAACAAACTCATGACCCTCGAGGCCGCACGCGCCAACCGCACGCCGATCGAATGGCGCGCAGAGGATTTGCCGGGCCCTGAATTCACCGGCGTCCGCGTGCTCGACGAGTTTCCGCTCGCCACACTGCGCGACTACATCGACTGGACGCCGTTCTTCCACACCTGGGAGCTTCGTGGCGTCTATCCCCAGATCCTGGAGAACGAGAAGTACGGCGAGCAGGCTCGCACGCTCTTCGCCGAAGCCAACGCACTGCTCGACGAGATCGTGTCGAAGAAGCTGCTCCGAGCACGTGGCGTCTACGGACTCTTCCCAGCCAATGCCGTGGGCGACGACGTGGAGATCTACGGCGACGAAACGAGGACCCGGGCGCATGCCCGATTCCACTTCCTGCGGCAGCAGACCGAGAAGAAGGACAAGAAGAGCGAGCCAAACCGGAGTCTCGGGGACTTCATCGCACCGAAGAGCACGGGTCTCCACGACCACATCGGAGCGTTCGCCGTGAGTACCGGGTTCGGCTTGAAGGAGCTCTGCGACGGGTTCAGAGCGAAGCATGATGACTACAACGCCATCATGGCCGAGGCGATCGCCGACCGCCTGGCGGAGGCCTTCGCCGAGTGTTTGCACGAGCGCGCTCGCCGGGAGTGGGGCTACGGGAGAAGCGAGGCTCTCACGCCGCGCGAGCTCATCGCCGAGAAGTATCGTGGTATCAGGCCCGCGGCGGGCTACCCGGCCTGTCCGGATCACACGGAGAAAGGCACGCTCTGGACTCTCCTCGACGTCCAGGCCAACGCCGGGATGCTCCTCACCGAGTCGTTCGCGATGTGGCCTGGCTCGAGCGTCAGTGGGCTTTACTTCGCGCACCCCGAGGCCCGATATTTCACCCTCGGCAAGATCGATCGCGACCAGGTGCGCGACTATGCGGTGAGGAAGGGCATGACGACTCAGGAAGTGGAACGATGGCTAGGTCCGAATCTCAACTACGACCAGCCGAGCTGAGAGAGCGCGACCTAACCGGCGGACGCACACGAATGACATACGGCAAGCAACTCCCCGGGCTTCCACCGAGAGAGCCTCGCCGGATCGAGTCCCTCTCGAGGATGGCGTGCGCCCCCTCGAAAGCCGCGACGGTGGACCGTGGGTGACCGGAACTTCGAGGTTCATGACGCCAGTCGTTTACGCGGCGGGCCGGACGCGGCAACATCGGCTCCATGATGGAGAGCTCGAGCGCGTGGATCGGTCGATCGCGCGTGTCCCGCTGCCGACGCGCGGTCCCGCTGGCCCTGGCCGTGCTGCTGGCCAGCGCATGCGCTCGACCGGTCGTAGCCGTGTCGCCGGCCGCGCCGCAGGCCGCAACTCCCCCAGGTCCGGCTCGCTCGGTGGAGGATGAGACCCGAGCCATACTGGATCAGCTGGTCGCCGTCGACACCAGCCATGGTCACGAGAGCGATCTGTTGCGCCCCATCGCCGATCGCCTGCGACAGGCCGGGCTGCCGACGGAGCTCGTGGAGAGCGCCCCGGGGCGCGGCAACCTGATCGCCCGCTACAAGGGCACCGGCGCGAAGAAGCCGCTGCTGCTCATCGCCCACGTGGACGTCGTGCCCGTCGAAGGGCAGCCATGGACCGTGCCGCAGTTCCGAGTCACCGAGAAGGACGGCTTTCTCTGGGGCCGAGGGGTGAACGACGACAAGGGGATGGCAGCGGCCATCGTGGCCATCGCGCTGGAGATGGCGCGCACCAAGCCTGCGCTGTCGCGGGACGTCATCTTCGCGCTGACCGCGGGCGAGGAGACGGGCGGCGACGCGGGCGCCCGCTGGCTGGTGCAGAACCGCAAGGACCTGGTGGCGGCGGAGATCGCGCTCAACGAGGGCGGCGGTGCGCGTGTCTCGGACGACTTCGCGCGGGTGTCGCTGGTAGGCATCGGCGTCGCGGAGAAGACCTTCCAGAGCTACCGGCTCATCGTGCGCGGCAAAGGCGGCCACTCGTCGATCCCTCCGACGGACGCCGATCCCGTGGTCACGCTGGCTCGCGCTCTGGTGAAGATCGGCGAGCACCGCTTCCCGGGGCACGTCCTGCCGGCGGTGCGCGAGACGTTCGCGGCGTCGGCGAAGGAGGAGACGCCGCCGCTGGCGGAGGCGCTGGCGCACGTCGCCGCGAGTGGCAAGCTCGGCGAAGAGGACGACCGCGTGCTGTCCCGGGACCGCGCTTACAACGCGCAGCTGCGGACGACCTGCGTGACGACGCAGCTGGAGGGATCGCCCCAGGACAACGTGCTCCCCACGAAAGTGCAGGCGATCGTCAACTGCCGCATCGTCCCGGACGAGACGCGGGAGCAGACCCTCGAGACGTTGAAGACGTTGATGGGGGATCCCCTGGTGGAAATCGCGCCGGTCGCGGAGTTCGGGTTCGGCCCGTACTCCCCGGTCGACGGCGTCGTCCCCGCGGCGGTCCGCAAGGTCGCCGCCGCGATGTGGCCGGGCGTGCCGGTGGTGTCGTCGATGAGCACCGGCGCCACGGACTCGCGCCATCTGCGGTCCATCGGCGTGCTCGCCTACGGCATCTCTCCCGTGCTGACGTCCAAACGGGAGTCCCTGGCCGGACGCACGGCGCACGGTCCCGACGAGCGGCGCCCCGCGGTGTGGCTTGCCGAGGGGGTGCGCTTCTTTCGCGAGGTGACCTACGAGCTGGCGCGCTGAGGGAGACGGCTCCGCCTCTGGGTTGTGCCTCTCGAGCCTGGATTTGGCCATATCCCGGCCCCGCCGCGCGTACGATCGCGTTGAGCGTTGGCGGCAGCCGGCATCTCGCGGCCAGGCTCACTGGTATGCGCATCGAAGGCTCACCCCCCCGCCGTGGTCCGGATCTCCCGCGCCCAGTAGCTCGCCGCGGCCAGGAGGCCCACCCCCGCGGTGGCGTCGATCACCCAGGCGAGGTGGGGCATGCGGAAGAGCGCCGCCGTCGCCACGCCGAACTGCAGGGCGGTGGCGAGCTTGCCGGGAAGGTTCGCCTTCGGGTGATCGGCACGCCGGCTCCTAGCGTCCCGGTTCACCGCCAGCCAGACCACCAGCGGGATCTCGCCGATCTCGCGCGTGCTGAGGAGGACGACGTCGAGAATCGATAGATACCCGCCGACCACGAGGCTCGCCGCCACGGTGGTCACGAAGACCTTGTCCGTCACCGGATCGAGCGCCGCGCCCGTCGGCGTCACCTGTCCCCAGCGACGCGCCAGCCAGCCGTCGAGGACGTCGGAGAGCCCGGCGGCGGCGAGGACGCCCAGCGCCCCCAGCGGGTGCCCGAGCACCAGGGGGAAGGTGGCGGCCAGGGGAATCCGGGACAGACTGAACAGCCCCGGGACGCGTACCAGATCGCGCGCGCGATAGAGCCCCATACCCCTCCCGGTCGCGCTACTCGCCGGCCGCGTGCTGGACCGAGTGGGCGGCGGTGGGCTGGGGCGGCGTCGCGGCCGGCCCGAAGCCGAAGAGACGCGTCAGGCGGCGGGACAGATCGTCGAAGAGCGAATACGCCACCGGCGTCGCCAGCAGCGTCAAAGACAGCGAGAGCAGCTGACCGCCCACCACGACCCCGGCGGTCGCGCGGTTGAACCCGGAGCCGATGCCCCGCGAGAGCACGAGGGGAATCATCCCCGCGACGAAGGCCGCGGTGGTCATCAGGATGGGGCGCAACCGATCCCGGTTCGCTTGCAGGATGGCCTCGAGGCGCGGCATGCCCGCGGCGCGGAGCTGGTTGGTGTGGTCGATCTGGAGGATGGCGTTCTTCTTCACCACCCCGAAGAGCACCAGGATGCCGAGGATGGAATAGATGTCGATGGCCTGCTTGAAGACGATGATGCTGATGAAGGCGAAAGGCAGCGTCAGCGGCAAGCTGAGGAGAATGGTGATGGGGTGCAGCCAGGACTCGAACTGCGCGGCGAGCACCAGGTACATGAAGATGAACGAGAAGACGAGGGCCAGCACGAAGGCCACGAAGGTGCGCCCCATCTCCTTGGTCTGACCGGAAGGGACGGCCGAGTAGCCAGCGGGCATACCGATGGCCTTGAAGATGTCGGCCATCGCCGCGGAGATCGCGCCGTCGCTGTAGCCGGGCGCGGCGTTGGCCAGGATCTGCACCGTGCGCTGGCGGTTCAGGCGATCGATGCGCGACGGCCCGGTGCCGTGCCGCAGCTGAACGACGTCGGCCAGGGAGACGAAGCCCAGGCGCGACGACGGCACCGTCAGGAGCTGCAACCCTTGCTCGTCCGCGCGATACATCCTGTCCGCGCGCACGTGCACCTCGTACTGCTCGCCGTGCTCCTCGTAGTTGGACACCTGATCGCCCTCGACCAGCAGGCGGAGCCCGGTGGCGATGTCGCTCGGCTGCACCCCCAGGTCGGCCGCCCGCGCCCGGTCGATGTAAACGCCGATCTCGGGCTTTCCCACGATGAGAGACGAGTCCACGTCCACCGCGCCGGGCGTGGCCTTCAAGCGCTGAATGGCCTGGTCGGTGATCTGCTCGAGCTTGCTCAGGTCGGGGCCGCGAATGCCGTACTGGTTGCGCTGCGTCGAGAAGCCTCCGCCCCCGAAGGCGGAGATCTCGCTCACCGTCATGCGTAGCCCCGGCGGCTGCTTGGCGATGACCTCCCGCCGCGTCCAGTCCATGATCTGATTCTGCGAAAGCGCGCGTTTCGCCGGATCGCCGAGCGCCACGTAGACGGTGGCCAGGTTGCGCGTCTCGGCGTTGTCCTCGCCGATGGTGGTCAGCGTCAGCCGCACGTCGGGGCTCTCCCGGACGGCGCGGGCGATGCGTTCGCCGATGATGCGCGTCTCTTCCAGGCTGGTCCCCTCCGGCGCGCGCACCTGCACCTGGAAGCGCGCGTCGTCGTTGACCGGCAAGAAGCCCTTGGGCGCCGCCATCGCCAGGGGAACGCAAGAGCCGAGGGTGAGCATGGCGACGGACACCACGATCCACCGGTGCCGCATCACGAAGCCCAGGACCTTACCGTAGAGGCGCTCCACCGGTCGGTAAAACCAGTCCACGATGCGCTCGCCCACCGGGCGGACGCCCGGCACCGGCACCTTCAGCCAGCGAGACGCCATCATCGGCGTCAGGGAGAAGCTCACCAGCATGGACACCGCGATGGAGAAGGCCATGGTGATGCCGAAGCTGCGGAGGAAGCGGCCAGGGATGCCGCCCATGAACGCCACCGGAACGAAGACGGCGATGAGCGAGAGCGTGGTGGCCACGACCGCCAGGCCGATCTCCTGGGTCGCCTCGACGGCGGCGATCATGGGATGCTCTTTCTTCTCCTCGATGTGCCGGAAGATGTTCTCCAGCACCACGATGGCGTCGTCGATCACGATGCCGACGGCCAGCGCCAGCGCGAGCAGCGTGATGGTGTTGAGCGTGTACCCGGCCCACCACATGGTGGCGAAGGTGCCGATGATGCTGACCGGGATGGCGATGGCGGCGATGATGGTGCTGCGCACGTTCCCGAGAAAGAGGAACACGATGACCGCGGCGAAGAGCGCCCCCTCGACCAGGTGGTTCTTCACCGCATCGACGCTGGTCCGGATGACCGCCGACTCGTCGCGCACCACGTCGATGGAGTACCCGGGCGGGAGCGTCTTGCGGATCTCCTCCACCCGCTCCTTGACCGCGTCCGCCACGGTCACGGTGTTCGACCCGGACTGCTTGCGCAGCGTGAGGAGCACGGTGGGGACGCCGTCGAGGAGCGCCGCGGTGTCTTCGTCCTCCTCGCCGTCGACCACCATCCCCACGTCCTTCACGAGGATCGCGTGGCCCGCCTCCTGGCGCACCACCAGGTCCCCGATCTGCGCGGGGGCGCTCACCCGCCCGTGCACACGCACGGTGAGCTCGCCCGGGCCGGTGTCGACGCGCCCCCCCGGGGTGGTCAGGTTCTGGTTGGCGATGGCCTTCTGCACGTCGACCACGGTGGCGCCCGCGCCGCGCAGCGCGATGGGATCGAGGACCACGTTGATCTGCCGCTTCCGACCGCCCAGAAGCTGCACTTGCCCCACGCCGTCGATCGACTCCAGCGAACGCCGCACGCGCTTGTCGGCGAGCTCCGTCGTCTCCCGGAGGGGATGCCCTTGCGAGCGCAGCGCGAAGTAGAGGATGGGCGCCGCGTCGGGGTCCAGCTTCTGCACCACCGGCGGATCGATGTCCCTGGGCAGGTCGCGGAGGATGGTGTTCAGGCGGTCGCGCACCTCTTGCGAGGCGACGTCGACGTTCTTCTCGATGGCAAACTGGATGATGACCTGCGAGACGCCCTCGGTGGTCACCGAGCGGAGCTCGTCGATCCCGCCGATGGTGTTGACCGCCTCTTCGACCTTGTCGGTGATCTCGGTCTCGATGTCCTCCGGCGCGGCCCCCGGTTCGGTGGTGAGCACCACGATGTAGGGGAGGTCCACGTTGGGGAAGAGGTCGACCCCGAGCTGGATGTACCCGGCGATGCCGATGACCGCGACCACCAGGATGAGCACCGAGGCGAAGATCGGCCTCCGGACGCAGAGCGCGGCGAGCCACTGCATGGCTCAGTCCACCTGGGCGCCGTCACGCACGTCGGGTCCGGGCTGGAGCACGACCAACTCGCCCGCCTTGAGCCCGTCGACCACCGATACGAGGTCGCCCACCGCCTCGCCGAGCTGCACCAGCCGCTCTTGCACCTGCGCCCCGGCCACGACGAAGACGCGCGACCCGGTGTCGTCGGTCACCAGCGCGGCCTTGGGGACGACGGTGTGCGGCTTCAGCCCGAGCTCGATGCGCGCCACCGCGAACATCCCCGGTTTGAGCTTGAGGTCGGGGTTGGGAACCACCGCCTCGATGACCAGATCCCGCGTCGATTCGCGCAGGTTGGGGCTGATGTACTTGACGTTGCCGGTGAACCTCTGGTCGCCGTACGCGGTCACGGTGAAGCGCACTTGCATGTCCTGCTGGACGGCGCCCACGCTGGCCTCCGGCACGGTCAGCTCGAGGCGCAGCGGGTCCGGCGAGTAGACCGATGCCACGCGCGTGCTCGGCTGCACGTACTGCCCGACGCTGACGTAGCGCTCGCCCACGTACCCGTCGAAGGGGGCGCGGATGTTCGCGTCGCCGAGGAGCTTCGTCGCCGAGCGCTGCTGGGCGTCGGCCGCCGCGGCGGACCACTGCTGCGAGGTGCACTGCGAGGTCTGCTTGTCGTACTCGGCCTGCGAGATGGCGCCGGTGTCGAGCAAGTGCTTCACGCGGGCGCAGTCGCGCCGGGCCTCGTCGAGCTGCTCCTGCGCGACCCTCGACTGCGCCTCGGCCGCGGTGGCCGCCAGCGCCGCCGAACGCCCGTCGACCCGGGCGAGCGTCTGACCCCTCTTCACCGGCTGGCCGCGCTCGACGGAGGTGGCGATGACCTTGCCGCTCACGTCGGCCGCCACGTCGCTCTCGGCGTTGGCGCGCAGCGTTCCCGTGAGCGTCAGGAACTCGGGCATCGGCCGCTCGACCGCGGCGACGGTGGACACGTGCACGGAGGCTCCGGCCTCGTGCGCCCGCGTGGCAGCCGCCGCGTCGTCCGACTGGCGACAGGCAGGGACCGCGAGGACGAGAGCGAGCAGCGCGAGCGACCGCATGCGCGGGGGACACGTAGGCACGAGCTTTGATCGCGTCAAGCGCGCTCGCCTTTGGATGGCTTGAAAACGCAGGCGTAGCGGCGCGGGCCCGACAACGCGCGATATACTGGCACGATGGAACGCTTGATCTTGCCTTTCGCCGGTGGCCTCGCCGCGTTCGTTCTCACCCTGCCCCTCGCGTGTGGCAGCGCATTCACGGCGGCCGCGTCGGGCAGCAACGATGGCGGACCGGACAGCGACGCGCTTCCCTCCATCGAAGGAGCGGCCGAGGGGGGCGACGGCACCCTCCCCGAGGGAGGCTTGGGCGACGGCGGGACACCCGGCGACGGCGGGACGTCCGAAGAGGGGACCGTCGAAGCGAGCGCCCCGGGGACCATCGTGTACGTGTCGAGCACCACCGGCGACGACGACAACGTCGGGACCAATCCGGCCAAGCCGAAGAAGAGCATCGCCGCCGCGCTGATGAAGGCGCAGGCCATCGGCGCCGCCGCCTCGGTCGAGGTGTGCAAGGGCACCTACGTCGAGACGGCCCTGACCCTGGACCAGTCGATCCCGCTGCGCGGCGCCTACGACTGCACCTCGTGGGAACGTTCGATCCTCTACGGATATCCCATTTTCGACGGGACGTACGGGACGGTGATCGAAAACGAGGCGCCCAGCGTCCAGGCGGCGACGCTGCTCGTCACCGGGAACCTCACCAGCGCTGCGGTCATCGACGGTTTTCTCATCGCCGGGGCGACCGCCTCGACGACGCCCACGGTGGGCCTCGAGGTCGTCGGATCGGCCAGCCCGCTCATCGCCAACGACGTCATTTCGGGCGGGGGAGGGGTGGGGAGCGCGAGCAGCGCGGGGTCCATCGCCGTGGACATCCTCGGCGGCTCTCCCGAGGTGCGGTTCTCCCAGCTCTCCGGAGGGGGCGGCACCGGCAGCCCCGGGAGCGCGGGCATCGTGGTCACCTCGACGGGCTCTCCCTACGTGCACGACGACATCATCTCGGGAGGCTCGGGCACCCCGACGTCCGTGACGGGTGACCTCGCCTCGGTCGGAGTCCAGGCCGGGACCTCGATGACGCAGGCCACGGCGCTGAAGAACCTCGTGGTGACCGCCAGCGACGTCCTGGGCGTCGCGGGGTCGAGCGCCGGCATCATGGTCTCGGGCACCGGGCTCACCGTCGACATCGAGTCGAGCGAGATCCACGGCGGCACGGGCTCTCCGGCGGGCACCTTCAGCGAGGGGGTGGCGGTCAACGACGCCAGCGGCATGACGCGCTTGTTGAGCGACCGCATCTACGGGGGAGACCGCAGCGGCGCATCGTCGCAGACCTACGGCGTTCAGGTGGTAGAGGTCGCGAGCCTGAGCGTCAGCGACAGCGAGATTCACGCCGGGACGGCCGCTGCCAGTGTCGGCGCTTCGAGCATCGGCGTCGACGTGGCCAGCGCCACAGCGCTGACCGTCACCTTCGACACCATCTATTCGGGGCAGGGAAGTGGGGCGGCGCTCTCGGTCGGCGAGGGGGTCAGCGGGGTCGTCGTGACCGACGATCTTCTGGCCGGCGGTGGCCCCGGCATCAGCGCGACGGCGGTGGTGATGGGCAGCTGCAGCGGGGAGCTGGCGGATCTCGACTACACGGCCTTCGTGAACTTCGACGACCTCTACAGCTGCCCGGACGACGTGCCTCCCACGACCATCCCGGCGCTGGCCACCGCCGTGCCGGGCGCCACGACCACCGGCGACATCGAGCTGGAGTCCGGCGTGTGCGCCGCCGCGACCTCGTGCGTCCCCGATTCCAGTTGCCCGGCGGCTCCGGCGTCCTGCCTGCCCAGCCTCTTCGGCGCGTCGTGGACCACCGACGACGGCGTGACGGGCCTCTTCGATGGGCCTCCGGCGGCCGCGGACGCCGCCGCTCCGGAGCACGGCTGGTCTCTCCTGGGAGCGACCATTCCCTGCGCCCTGGCGCGGGGGGGCACGCCGATCGATGGGACCGTCACGGACGTCTTCGGCCAGGCGCGCACCACCACGAAGCCCACCATCGGCGCGGCCGAGTACACCAGCACGAGCTGCAGCAACTGAGCGAGCCGCCGCTTCACCCCCGGCCTCCGCGGCCCCTTCGCTCCCGGCATCCGCCACGGTGGTATTGACCTTGTCGCCGGCGCGGTGGTTGATTCTCCGCGATGCGACGCGTGCTCCCGCTCCTTGGCGTCCTGGTCCGGATGGCTGCCGTCGCCGCGTCGGCCTGCGGCCGATCCTCCGCCGGCTCAGGCGAGGCGGTCTTCTCTTCGGCTCCAGGGTCGTCGTCGCCATCCGTGCCGGCGGCTGCCGCCCCGTCCGTCGCCGCAGTCCCTGGCACACTCGCGCCGACGGCCGCCTTCCCGGCGATGGCCGGTGCCACCGCGCTCGGCAGCCCGTGCAGCGCAGGAAAGGACTCGATCGCGTGCGCGCCCGACGGTGTGACGGCGGTCACCTGCGCCAGTGGGGTCTGGCGCACGCTCGAGCTCTGCCGGGGCCCGGGCCGCTGCCATGGGGTGGGGTCCGCCCTCACCTGCGACACGGGGCTCCCCCAGCCGGGCGACGCGTGCGTCGCCTCCAGCGCCGAGTCGCAGTGCAGGAGCGCGCACGAGGTGATGACCTGCCGGGGCGCGCGATGGATGGTATCCCCGTGCGATCCGGGCAAGCTGTGCTTCCGGGCCAACGGAAAGGGTCAGGCGGGCTGCAAGTAGCCGCGGGTGGGGTATAAACCCCTTCCCCCATGGCCGAAGCCCCCCCCGACCGAAAGACCGCGCGCGAGCTGCTCTCCGCCGCCGGGAAGCTCGAGAAGGACGTCATCGCTGTCAAGGTTCGCGGTCGCACGGTCGATCTGCACACGCCCATCGCCGACACGACGGTGACGACGGCTGACCTCACGCTCATCCGCGCGGGCGACGCCGACGGCCTGGCGGTCATCCGACATTCGACCGCGCACGTGATGGCGGATGCGGTGCAACGCCTCTTTCCGGGCACCAAGGTCACCATCGGCCCGGCGATCGAGGACGGGTTTTATTACGACTTCGACAAGCCGGGCGCCGGCTTCACCGAGGAGGACCTGCGCCGGATCGAGCAGCTCATGCTCGAGGTCATCAAGAAGAACACGCCCTTCCGCCGCGCCGTGGTCGCCCGGCAGGAGGCCAAGCTGATGTTCTCGGCCATGGGCGAGACCTACAAGCTCGAGGTGATCGACGCCATCCCCGAGGACGAGGAGGTCAGCATCTACAGCCACGGCGCGGCGCCCAACGAGTGGCTCGACGTGTGCGAAGGCCCCCACGTTCCGTCGACGGGATACCTCAAGGCGGTGAAGTTGACGCACGTGGCCGGCGCGTACTGGCGCGGCGACGAGCGCAACCCCATGCTGCAGCGCATCTACGGGACGGCGTTCTCCAGCGTGGACGCGCTGGAAGAGCACCTCCGCCTCATCGAGCAGGCCAAGCTCCGCGACCATCGCAAGCTCGGCAAGGAGCTCGATCTCGTCATGTTCCACGAGATCGCGCCGGCCATGCCCTTCTTCTTGCCCAAGGGGGCCTTCGTCTACAACCGGATGGTCCAGTACATCCGCGACCTCTACGAGCGCGAGGGATACGAAGAGGTCATCACCCCGCTGGCCTACGATCCCGAGCTCTTTCGCACCAGCGGACACCTCGGCAATTACAACGAGAACATCTACCGCCTCTGGACCGAGGACATGCTCGAGGAGGCCAAGGGCGTACCGGACACCCGGACGGAGTCCCAGCTGAAGGCCCAGCTCGAGGAGCGAGCTTTCGCCCTCAAGCCCATGAATTGCCCCAGCCATTGCCTCATCTTCAATGCGCGACGGCGTAGCTACCGGGAGCTTCCCTGGCGCGTGGCCGACTTCGCCCGCCTGCATCGCTACGAGCGCGGCGGCGTGGTGCACGGCCTGGCGCGCGTGAGGAGCTTCGCGCAGGACGACGGGCACATCTTCTGCGCGGAGGAGCACGTGGCGCTGGAGATCGAGCGCTTCATGCGCTTTTTCTACCGCGTCTACGAGGCGTTCGGCTTCCACTCCATCGACGTCAAGCTGGCCACGCGTCCCGAGAAGCGCATCGGCACGGACGAGGCGTGGGATCGCGCCGAGAGGTCGCTCGCCGAGGGCCTCGAGCGCGCGGGGCTGAAGTTCGAGCTCTCGCCCGGCGAGGGGGCGTTCTATGGGCCCAAGGTGGAGTTCCATGTCAAGGACGCCCTCCGGCGCTCGTGGCAGCTCGGCACCTTGCAGCACGATCCCAACCTGCCGGCGCGCTTCGATCTGCGGTTCACCGGCGAGGACGGCAAGGATCACCAGCCGGTGATGCTGCATCGCGCCATCTTCGGTTCGATCGAGCGCTTCTTCGGCGTCTACCTCGAGCATTGCGGTGGAAACTTCCCCACCTGGCTGGCGCCGCGGCAGGCCGTGGTGCTGACGGTGAGCGAAAAGAGCGACGGATATGCGCGGAAGGTGGTCGAAGTGCTGAAGGACAAGGGCCTCCGGGTGGACTCCGATCTGTCCAGCGACAAGCTCGGGGCCAAGATCCGAAACGCCCGGCTGCTCCGCTACCCTTATCTTCTGGTGGTCGGCCCCAAGGAGGCCGAAGCGGGCGCCGTCGGGGTCCGGTCCCGGGATGCGGGCGAGCTCGGCGCCATGCCCCTGGAAGAGCTGGCGGCGCGCCTATTGACCGAGAGCGCCCCGCCCGTCGAAACTCGCGAGGTCAGTGCAGTCACCCGTCACACGGAGGTCGCGTAACAAACAATGGCAATGGGGCATCCCCGGTTCGATCCGCGCCAGCAGCAGCGCGGGTATCAAATCCGAGTCAATCACCGCATCCGAGTGCCAGAGGTCCTGGTCATCGGCCCCGACGGGGGCAAGCTCGGCGTGCTGCAGACCCACGAAGCATTGCGCATGGCGCAGGAGCAGGGGCTCGATCTCGTGGAGATCAACCCCAAGGCCGAGCCGCCGGTGTGCAAGATCCTCGACTTCGGCAAGTACAAGTACGAGGAGAAGAAGAAGGCTGCGCAGGCGAGGCGCAACCAGGCCGTGGTCGACATCAAGGAGATCAAGCTCCGCCCGAAGACCGACGACCACGACATCAACTTCAAGATCAAGGCGGCGCGCCGCTTCCTCGAGGCCGGGCACAAGGTGAAGTTCACGGTCCGCTTTCGCGGCCGGGAGATCACCCACCCCGAGAAGGCGCACGAGCAGATCGACATCATCGTCAAGGCGCTGGAGGACGTGGCCAACCTGGAAACGCGCCCGATGATGGAAGCGCGCGCCATGTCGCTCATCATCGCGCCCAAGCCCGCGGTGATGCAGAAGGTGCAGCAGCAGCGCGCGGCCCTGGAAAAGGCTCGCCAGCAAGCGGAAAAGGAAGGCAAGCCCATGCCGCCCGCGCCGTCGTCCCTCCAGCTTCCGGAGGATGAAGACGACGACGACGACGATGACGACGAGGACGATGACGACGAAGGAGGGACCGAGGAGAAGAGCGCCAACTGACGCGAGTCGGCTACTTGGCCGCCAGCTCGTGCAGTGCGTCGCCCGTCACCCGAAGGATGCGCCAGTCGTCCAGCATCCTGGCGCCCAGCGACCGATAGAACGCGATGGCGGGCTCGTTCCATTCGAGCACCGACCACTCGAATCGCCCGCACCCACGCGCGAGCGCGACCTTCGCCAGGTGGCGGAGGAGCGCGCTCCCGTACCCCTTGCGCCGGTGCTCGGGGAGGACGAAGAGGTCTTCCAGGTAGAGGCCTGGTTTGCAAAGGAACGTGGAGTAGTTGTGAAAGTAGAGCGCGAAGGCGCTGATCTCCCCACCGTCCTCTTCGACCAGCGCCACTTCCGCCCGCGGGTGGGCGCCGAAGAGGTGCTCGCGCAGGTCCTCCTCCGTGCCGACGACCTCGTGCTCCAGTCGCTCGTAGCGCGCCAGGGCGCGGATGAGGGAGAGGAGAGCGAGCGCGTCGGGGGGGCGGGCGGAGCGAATCAGCCCGGCGAGGCTAGCTCCTTTTGACGTGCTGCACGCGGGTGAGTAACGCTTCGCTCTCCAATGAGCGTCGCCGCACCGGAAACGCGCAAGCTCCGTATCCTGGTCGCCAAGCCGGGCCTCGACGGGCACGACCGGGGCGCCAAGGTGGTCGCTCGCGCGTTGCGTGACGCCGGCTTCGAGGTCATCTACACGGGCCTGCACCAGACCCCCGACATGATCGCAGCGGCGGCGGTTCAGGAAGACGTCGACGCGGTCGGCCTCTCCATCATGAGCGGCGCGCACAACACGCTCTTCCCCGCCGTGATCGAGGCCCTGAAGAAGCGCGGGGCCGACGACGTCCTGGTGTTCGGCGGCGGCATCATCCCCGAGGCGGACTTCGACCATCTCAAGGCTGCGGGCGTGACGGGCGTCTTCACGCCGGGGACCACCCTGGAGGCCATCGTCCATTGGGTCCGGGACAACGTCCATCCGAGGACGTGATTCGCTACCGCCTGGGGGATGCGGAGGCGACGCGCCGGGCGCGCTGGGGCTCCATCGTGGGGGCATCGAGCTCGCTCGCGCCCATCGCGCTGGCCATCGTCCTCCTGCGTCGCCTCGGCTGGGCGCCGACCGCGGGGTTCTGGGCGGTCGCGGCGTGCCTGGTGGCGCTCGTGGTCACCCGGGCGAGCGCCGGGTACTCGAGCGCGCGCCGCAAGCTCGGCGCCCTCGTGGTCACCCTGAGCGAAGACGACATCCACGTCGCCAGCACGCGCGACGGGTACGCCATTCTGCGCGCCCGGGTGGCGCGAATCGTGGAGATCGACGGCAGCCTGGGCGGCCTGCGCGTGGAATCGTACCCCGACGCCCGCGGCGTGGTGTTCGAGGCTCGCGTGCCGCGGGGCGGGAAGGGTTACGCCGAGGTGCGCGCACGGCTGGAGTCCTGGCGGACCATCGAGCGGCGCGGTCGCCG
>Ga0302325_10002161_pt1 | contig 48326 bp, 41 predicted proteins | sample Palsa_T0_2_FD_201948 | JGI IMG/M metagenome (GOLD analysis project Ga0302325, IMG submission 201948) | Peat permafrost microbial communities from Stordalen Mire near Abisko, Sweden - Palsa_T0_2 | ecosystem: Environmental > Terrestrial > Soil > Palsa > Peat permafrost | place: Sweden: Abisko...
GAAGCTGCGCATGGACTACCCGGACGAGGAGGCCGAGCGGCTGGTCATCCGCGGCAACCTCCGCGGGTTGGAGGTGACCAACCTCGGTCCGGTCACCGACGTGGCCGAGGTCATCGCCCTCCAGCGAATGGCCACCGAGATCACCCTGCCCGATGCCATCGAGACCTACATCGTGCAGATCATCAAAGCCACCCGCAACGACCCATCTCTGATGTTGGGTGCCAGCCCTCGAGCCTCGATCTCGCTGGCTCGCGCCGCCCAGGTGCTGGCGGCAGCCGACGGGCGGGGCACCATCTACCCCGAGGATGTCCGCGCCCTGTTGCGCCCAGTGCTCGCCCACCGCATCATGCTGACGCCCGACGCCGTCCTGCGCGGAGAGTCGGTCGACGACGTGCTCGACAGGGTCACCAACCGGGTCAAGGCGCCGCTCGGGGTCAACTCGCCGGCCCCGATCCCGTTCGGCGCTTCCCCGGCCTCTTTTGCTTCTCCGGTGGTGGGGGCGGCGCCGGCGCCCGCGCCGGCGCCAGCGCCAGCGCCCGCGCTCGCCGAGCCGGTCACCCGCACCGGTCTTCGGCGCCGCTCCCTGCGGCGCCGCCAGGGTGAGGCCTGATCGCGGAGGTGGCCGACGTCACGGCACCGAGCGCGATCCCCATCGCGGGTCCGGCGGGGCGGGCGCGCGGCGCGGCCGCCGCCCGACAGGCCGCCGAGGACGCGCGGCGCCCCTCACGCCGCTTGGTGGCGTGGGTGGCGCGGCGGACCGGCCTGACGCGTTCGGGGATGGTGCTCGTCGTCGTGGCTGTCATCGCGTGGGGCTTTGGCCGGTGGGTGGCCGGCCGACCCTTGTACCTCCTGGCGTACGGCGCGGTGGGCGTGCTCGTGTTGTTTCGGCTCGCCTTCAATCGGCGGCCGGCGATCAGCGGCGTGCGCGGCCAACCCGTGGCGCGCGTCACCGAAGGCGCCGAGGTGGCCATCAGTGTTGTGCTGAGCGCCGAACGCAACGTGAGCACCTTGTTGATCGAGGAGAAGCTCCCGCCCCTGCTGGGGCAGAGCGCCCGCATCGCCGTACCCGAGCTGGCAGCCGGCACATCGGCCGTCCACTCCTACGGGGTGACGGCCTGGCGCCGCGGCGTCTATCCCCTGGGCCCGCTCGTCGTGCGCTGGGGGGACCCCTTCGGGCTGACCCAGCGCGAGGCCGAGTTGTGCGAGCCGTTTGAGCTGCTCGTGCATCCCACGATCGAGCCCTTGGTAGATCGTCCGCTGACCCGGATGTGGGAGGACCCGCCGATGCGGCCGCCCATCTCCAAGCCGTGGCCGTCGGGGCTCGAGTTCTACGGGATGCGCCCCTATCAACCGGGCGACGACGTCCGCAACATCGTGTGGCGGGCCTACGCCCGGACGCGGCAGTTGCTCGTGCGGGAGGCGGAGCAGGGGATCTCGGACAAGGTGGTCGTGCTGCTCGACGACGACCACCGCTTCCACTCCAAAGGTCTGATCAGCGAGAGTTTCGAGGAGGCGGTGCGGGCGGCGGCGTCGATCGGTGCCCACCACCTGAGCGCGGGGTATGTCGTCACCTTGGAGAGCAACTCGACCCGCTTGTGCACGGCCCTGCGCGCCGGCCCGGCCCGAACTCGTCTGCTGGATACGTTGGCCCGCGCCGAACGCGGCGACAGTCAGCTACCGGCGGCCATCAGCCGGCTGATCGCCGACGGTCAGCGCGACGCGCACTTGCTGGTCGTCACGCCGTACCTGCAGGCCGAGTCGGCGGCCCGGCTCGAGCTGCTCATCCAACGCAGCGTCCAAGTCACCGTCGTCGCCATCGTGTGGGACGAGGAGCACACCGCGGCCCTGGCCAAGGCGGCGGCGCTCGGCGCCCAAGTCGTCGAGATCCGGCCCGGCACCCCCATGTCGGTCGCCTTCCGACGGTTGGTCGGGACGGGCCATCGATGACGATTCTCGACGATCCAGCGGGCCTCGACGATCCAGCGGGCCTCGACGATCCGGTCGAGGTGCCCGCTGGCGCCGCGGCTGAGGTGTGGCGCGAGCCGCGAGACGCCGCGGACCTCGCCGACCTCGCCTACGTCGCCGACCTCGCCTACGTCGCCGACGTCGTGGGGGAGTCGGGCCCGGCGCTGCTCCCACCGCTACCGCCCGTGCCGCTGCGTCCCCTGCTCGCCGCCGCGCTCACGTCGGTCTCGACGGCCCTCGTCATCGGGGGCATATTCGACAGCTGGGCGTGTCGATTGCTCGGCGTCTTCGCCGCCCTCGCCGGCATCGCCGGCGTGGCCTTGTCCTTGCGCACGCGGCGGCCGGCGCTCATGCAGATCACGGTCCTCGTCGGTATCGGAGTGCTGGCATCGCTCACGCTGGTCGGCGCACCGGGTGGTCCGTCGCACCTGCCGAGCGTGGTCAATGCCGCCTTCACCGCGGGCCGGCTGTTGCACCCGCCGATCCCCTTCGATGCCGGCTGGCGGCCGGTCATCTTCGCCGTCCTGGCCGTGATCGGCTACGGCGCCGGGTGGATCGGCGCCGGATTGGACCGGCCTCTCCTCGGGACCATCGTGCCGCTGCCGCTGGTGCTGCTGGCGTCGTTCACCCAGCCGCCCAACGGCCAGTTGCTCGTAGCCATCTTCATCTTCATGCCGCTGCTCGCGGCCCTGGGCGTGCTCTTCTCGGCCTCGGGGGTCGGTGGCGAAAAGCTCGACCTCGCGTTCGAGCTGCGGCGGGCATCCAAGGCGGCTGTCTTCGCAGTGCCCGCGCTGGGACTGCTGGTGCTGTTCAACTCGGCGAGCTTCCTCTTCCCGGCACCGGCCTTCAATCCCGACAACAAGCCCCAGAAGCCGCACGCCGTCCCCCTCTCCTCGGAGGTCGACCGAGTCCTCTTCAGCGTGGACGTCCCGCCCGGCTTCGGTGGGCCATGGCGGACGGGTGTGCTGGACGTGTACGACAAGGGCACCTTCGAGCTCCCGGCGCAGACGGCCAGCCGACTGCTCCCGATTCCAAAGGACGGCGTGCTCGACGCCGGCCGCGCCGCGGCGGCGTCGCTGCACGTCAAGATCACGACCGTCGCCCTCGGCAACTCACCGATCCTGCCCACCGTTCCGACCCAAGCCCGCCTGGTGCTGCCGCCGGGTGCGCCGTCCGATCTTCGTCTCGACTCGCGCACAGGTGTGATGCGCGTGACCGCGGGGCGGGCTCCGACCGGCTTTACCTACGAGATCGACCTACCCCCCTATCCCGACTCCGACCAGCTTCTCGCCGCCACCCCCACGCCCAAGACCTCCGCGCCGGCCGACGACTTCGCGGCGCCGTCGGCCATGCCCCCCGGCGTCCAGCGAGTGCTCCGCGACGCACCACCGTCTGGTTGGGCGCGGCTCGACTACGTGCGCCATCAACTGCTCGACCACATCACGGCGTCGGGCGCGGGCGCACCTGCCCCCATGACCGCGAGTCGCGTGGAGGACATGCTCGATGGCTCTCGGAAGGGCACGCCCTTTGAGATCGTCGCCGCCCAAGTACTCCTGGCCCGATGGGCAGGGTTCGCGGCGCGGATCGGCTATGGGTTCAACGGATTCCACATCGAGAACGGTCAAGACGTCATCCGGCCCAACAACGCCGCTCAGTGGCTCGAGGTCGACTTCGACCGCTATGGCTGGGTGCCGCTCCTCGACAAGCCACCGCGGGCCGACACCTCCCTCGACAATCCGAAGCAGCCGGACAAGGACGTGGTGGCCAGCGATCAGGTCGCCGTCGAGCTGTTCCTGCCGCTCGGGCTGCCCCGTCCCGTCCCGCTGTTTGAGCTTGTCCGGGCCCGGCTCCTCCAGGCTCTGCCCTTTGTCCTGATCCTGTTGGCGTTGCAGCTCACCGCCCCGATCGTCGTGCGGGCGCTCAGACGGCGCCGACGCGAGCAATGGGGTCGAGCGATGGGACCGCGCGGGCGGATCGCCGTCGCCTACGCCGAGTGGCGCGACCTCGCCACCGATCTCAACGTCGGTGATCCGTTTGCCACGCCGATCGAGTACCTCGCCAACGTCGAGGTCGACCACGACCACACGGAGTTGGCGTGGCTCGTCAGTCGGGCGATGTACGGCGACCTGGCCGCCGACCCGAGCGAGGCGGACGCCGCCGCCGCCGAAGAGCTCAGCCTCTCGCTGCAACGTCGTCTGCGGGCCGGGCAGCCCACGCAGATCCGGGTGCTGGCCGCCCTCAGTCAGGCGTCGATGCGCAAGCCCTACACCGACGAGGTCCCCAACATGGGCCTCCCCGCGCCCGGGGCCGCCGTCGCCCGCCGACGGGCGACCATCGCCGGCGAGCTGGCACGACGTCGCCGTCGACGCCGACTCCGGCGTGAGGTGCGCGACCGACGGCTCGGCTTCTTGCCGCCGCTGTTCCGGCACTCGGCAGGCGGGCCCTCGGCAGGCGGGCACTCGGCAGGCGGGCGCTCGGCAGGCGGGCCCTCGGCAGGCGGGCACTCGGGAGGCGGTCGGTGAGACGTCTTGGCGTCTGTCTTGCCATCCTGAGCGTGCTGGCGTGCGCGTGCGCGTCCACGCCCCGCTCCCACACCGACATCGGCATGGCCCGGGTCGGGCTCACCGTGGCCTTCTCCAACCAGGCGCTGGCATCGGCACCGGTACCCCCCCGCGTGATCGTGGTGCTGATCCCGGCTCCACCGTCGCTCCTGGCCGAGCGTGTCCCCGACCTCACCCCCTATGTCGCTCCTTCACTCCCGACCGTCGTGCCGACGACAACGCCGCTCCTCCCGCTCGCCCTTTGTCCGCCGGCGCTTCCCGGGGCATCCGTCCCGGGCGCACCGCCCCTGATCATCGACACGCCTCCCGTCGCCGGCACCTACAAGATGGTCAACTCAGGCACCATCAAGGTCACGACTGACGGGTTCACCTTCAACTTCCCGTACCCCCCCCTGACCACGATGGTCGTCAAGGACGTCAAGACCTCGACCGTGGATACCGTCCCTGGCGTGCCGTCGCTCGGCGCCACGTCCGAGACCACCTTCGAGGAGGTGACGACCTTGACGCCGACCGACGTCATCACCGAGACCTACGAATACTCCGCCTCGCAATTGGCGCTCGTGAGCCACTACGAGACCAACGCGGGGAAGACGACCGGCGACACGTTCAGCCCACCGGTCGAGGTCTACGACACCGGTGGGGTCGGCACGTCCTGGGAGGGGCTCGGCGCCGACGCCGCCCGCCTCGAGGCCATGTCGTTCGAGGGTGCCATTCACGCCACGCGGGTGGTCGACGCCTGCGGCTCGCTCGTGGACACCATGGAAGTCACCTCCACCAGCACGCTCGCCGACCTCCAGACCGCGCAAACCTCGGGCACCACCCCCGGAGACTCTGACATCACCGATGTCGCCACCGGTCTCGGCGGACTTTTCGCAGCTCGACACTTCCAGCAGACGGATGTCGAGACCGTCAACAACGCCGCGGTCACCATCGTCTACAACGTGACGTCCAAGCTGGATGGGCTCACGCCGACGCCGACGCCGACGCCGACGCGGGCCTCGGCCCCGGTCGCGGCGCCGGCCCCGGCCGCCGCCGCCGAGGGCACATCGTGAGGCGGGCGCGCACCCTGGCGGCCTGGGGGCTCGTCGCCGGCTTGACGTGCGCGGCGTGCGGCTCGTCGCGGCCGGCGGACGTCGGGGCGCCTCGGCCGGTGCCGGCCTTCCTCGTGCCGGCCGCGCTGCCGAGCGAGGGACTCACGATCCAGCCCAACACCACCCTGGAAGTCCGACAGGCGATCGCATCGGTCGGCCCGCAGCTGCTGGTGAGCGACGCCCGTCTGTGGGAGCTCCACCTCGGTGCGCAACTGGTCGGCGCCCTCCAGCTGGCGACGCTCAAAGAGCGGATCGACCCGGCGCATGCCGCGGACCGCAATGCGATCATCGGGCAGATCCTGCCCGGCGAGACCGAGGAGATCGACATCAACGGTCTGCCCGTGTGGACGACGCCCGATGACGGGTCCGACCGCTCGCTGTTCATCTGGTTCGGCGCGCACATCTTCGGTGTCCTGCAACTCAAAGGTGACGGGGTCGACCCGCCGCGAGTGGCCGACGATCTGATCGGTCACATCGCGGCCGCTCCCGCCTGGCAGGCGCTGCCACCCCAGGCGTACATTCTCAGCTCGAGCGTGTCCGGATCATGAGATCAGTCACTCCTGCGCAGCGGTCGGCCTGGTGCTCCGACGGATTCTTCAAGATCGAGGGGTTCGCGGCCCCGGAGATGTGTGACGCCATGCTCCAACGAGTCGTCGAGATCGTCCGGGAGCCGTCGGAGAGGGAGAAGGTCGGCGCCTTGGTGCTGCCGGAGAACAATAAAGCGGGCCAGGCCGTCGATCAGCCCGAAGACGGCGTGTCGAAGGTGTTCAGGCTCCACCGCGACGGAGTATTCGGTGCCTTCGCCCTCGACTCTGACGTGCTCGACCTGGTGTGCGATCTCATCGCCCCCGACGTAGATGTCTTCCTGTCGCAGTTCATCTTCAAGACCGCGGGGGCTTGGGGCCAGCCATGGCATCAGGACTCGTTTTACTTCCCCTTCGATCCGCCCCGACCGGTCGTCGGCGTCTGGCTGGCCGTGACCGAGGCGACCCTCGAGAACGGATGTCTTCACGTCGTACCCGGGTCGCAGGGCGAGCCCCTGCACGAGCACGTGCGCGACCGCCGGGCCGGAGCCAACCATGGCTACAAGGAGATCGTGGACCATGACATGTCGGGGTCGGTGCCGGTCCTCATGCAGGCGGGCGACCTGCTGGTCTTCGACAGCCACTTGATGCATCGATCGACGGACAACGTGTCCGACGGCATCCGCGCCGCGATGGTGTACCACTATGCGGCGGCGGGCACCGTCGATCACTCGCTCGGGCGCTCCTTCACCAATGACTGGTTGGCGGCCCGCCGCGTCTCCTAAAAGCGGCGTCTCCTAAAAGCGGCGTCTCCTAAAAGCGGCGTCTCCTAAGAGCGGCGTCTCCTGAGAGCGGTTTCGTGGGGTGGGGCTCAGGGTAGGCCAGAGGAATGGCTGATGACAGGCTGGTGCTCGACGCCGTCGACGTCGTCGTGGAGGTCCCCAAGGGCTCGCGCAACAAGTATGAGTACGACCGGGCGAGCGGCCGGCTGCGGTTGACCGGGCGTCTCCAGACGCCCGCCGGCTATCCCGCCGAGTACGGGTTCATCCCCATGACGCTCAGCGCTGACGGCGAACCTCTCGACGCGATTGTCCTGCTCGAGGAGCCCACCTTCCCAGGATGCCTGATCGAGACTCGGCCGGTGGGACTGCTGCCCACCTTGGACGACAGCGGCTATGAGCCCAAGGTGATCTGCGTGCCGCTCGATGAGCCGAGTTGGGACGGCGTCTTTGATATCGCCCAGGTGCCCGACTCGTGGCTGTCCGTCGTCCGTGCCTTCTTCGAGACGTACAAGGACGACACCCCCGACCGGTGGTCCGCGGCCGGCTCCTTCGGCGATGCCGCCGAGGCTCATCGTTTGATCGCCGGGTGTCGAGAGCGCTGCGTCTCGGCGACATAAACATGCCATTGGCTAGTCTGCCCCGATGGCCGCAGAGCCGACCCGTCTCCCGTGACGAGCCCTGCCGCTTCCCTGGGCGGGGAGCCGGGCTCCTCCAAGCCAGGGGGGACGCGCATCCGGGCGATCACCGTCGCCGTCCTCCTGGGATCGGTGGTGCTGGCCGCGGTCCTCTCCTACGGGGTGTGGAGGCTCAACGCCCGCACGGAGGACCGCCTGCTCAGCCAGCAGGCCCGCCAGGCGGGTGCGTTGATCAGTGCGAGCCTCGATACAACCAGGACCCCGCTCGTCGCCGCCGCCGACAGCGCCCGTGTGGCCGGCCCCGCCGCCTTTGTCAGTGTCCTCAGCCCCTACGTCGGGCCGGGCCGCCGCTTTGTCGGGGCTGCGTTGTGGGTGGCCGGCGCATCGAGCCCCGTCGCCGTCCTCGGCACCCCACAGCTGGTCAACGCCTCCCCGGCCGTCCTGAGCGAGTTCGGGCGCAGAGCCGCAGCCGCACCGCAGCTCTCCGTCACGCCGATGCTCGCGTCGAGCAACCCTCGAGTTGGTTACGCCTACACCGAAATGGCGTCTCCGCGCTACATCGCCTACGCAGAGACGGCGCTCCCGGCCGACCGCACACAGGTCCCGCGGCGCAACACCGCCTACCGCAACGTCAACTACGCGCTCTACGTCGGCGGTCAACAGCAGTCGGCCAACCTGGTGGCGGCCAGCACGGCCCATCTACCGCTCGCCGGCCGGCGGGCTTCAGTCGTCACGCCCTTCGGCGACACCAGCGTGCTTTTGGTGATGACGCCGAGGAGCAACCTTGGTGGTTGGCTGTCCGGCAACCTGTGGTGGATTCTGCTTGTCGGCGGCCTCCTACTCGGTCTGGCGGCCGCCGTCCTGGTCGACCGCCTGGCCCATCGCCGGGACGAGGCCGAAGGACTCGTCCGGGAGGTCTCGCGCCTCTACGAAGAGCAGCGAGGGATAGCCGTGACGCTCCAGCGCGCCCTACTGCCGGAGAACATGCCGGTGCTCGACGGCCTCGAGATAGCCACGAGGTACGTGCCGGCCAGCTCGCACTCCGAGGTTGGCGGCGACTGGTTTGATGTCATACCGGTCGGCGACCACGAGGTGATCGTGATCGTCGGGGACGTGTCGGGACACGGCATCGCCGCGGCTACGGCCATGGCGTCGCTGCGCTTCGCCGCCCGCGCCTTCGTGAGTGAGGGCAATGCGCCGGCGCAGGTGCTCGGCAAGCTGGACAAGATCCTCGACATTCGGCGCGACGGCCAGTTTGCGACGGTGGCGTGCGCATCACTGGACCTTCGCAACGGTCGGCTGCGCGTCGCCAACGCCGGGCACCCCGACATGATCCTCGTCGACGGGGCTGGTGGGCGGCTGCTGGGCAGTCAGGCGGGTCCGCCTGTCGGCGTCCAAGAGACGCCCCCGACGGAGCTCGAATGCGTGTTGCCTTCCGGGGCCACGCTGTTGGCTTTCACCGACGGTCTCTTCGAACGTCGCGGGGAGAGCCTCGACGTCGGTCTGCAACGCGTCTGCGACTGCGTGGCCGGCATCGATGGGACCGTCGATGCCATCCTGGGCCAGGCGATCGCCGACGTCGTGCCTTCCGACCACCCCGACGACATCGCCATGGTGGGACTGCGCTGGACACCTGCGGCCACCGCCCGTGGCGCGGCATGACCGGGCCGCTCGACGATCCCGCGGAGCCGTGACCGTCACCCAGTCGTTCGCGGCCGCGCCAGAAGCCGTCGCCCCGGCCCGCCGATTCGTGCAGGCTGCCCTGCGAGGGGAGGGGCCCGACGTGGTGGAGCCGGCCACGCTGATCGTCTCTGAGCTGGCCACCAACGCCGTGCTGCACGCCAGGTCCCGCTTTGACGTCGCCGTCACGACCGACGACGGCCGGATCCGGATCGAGGTGACGGACTTCGGTTCGGGCGCCCCCGAGGTCGGCGAGCTTCGACCGACGGCACCGGGGGGACGAGGACTACGCATCGTGGGCGCCCTGGCCGACGAGTGGGGTTGGGCCGACCAGGACGGCCGCAAGACCGTCTGGTGTCTGTTGACTCGGCCGCGCGACGGCACGACCTCGGGCGCGCCCGCGACGCGAGCCTCCTGAGGCTGACCCTACCCCCGGCCTCGTACCCCCGCCCACGCCCCGGCCCCGGCCCGCCCCGGCCCCCCGCCCCGATAAAAATGAGGGATTGAGTAAATCACTCAAATCGTTTATGATGGGGGCATGGCTCAGTTGCGCAACACCCAAACCGCCGCTCGCAAGGTGCCGACCCGACGGATCTCCTTCGAGGCATCGCTCCAGGAGGTGCCACGGCATTTCGCCGCTGACGGCGACCTGATCCTGAGCCATGTCGCCGCCGGTTTGTCGGCGCTCTTCCCTGACGGCGAGGACTTCTTCGTCCGCTCCGTGCGGCACTACCGGGACCAGATCACCGACCCCGAGCTCAAGCGCCAGGTCGCCGGGTTCATCGGCCAGGAGGCCATGCACGGCCGCGAGCACCGAGCGTTCAACAACCGACTGGCCGAGCTCGGATATCCCACCAAGCAGGTCGAGGCCATCACCAAGCGCGGCCTGGCCCTGCGCGAGCGCCTGTTCCCGGCCAAGGCCAATTTGGCGGCGACGGCGGCGCTCGAACACTTCACCGCCACGCTGGCTGAGTTGGTCCTCACCAGTGAGGAGACCCGCAACCTGTTTGGCAATGAGGAGGTCAAAAACCTCTTCACGTGGCATGCCCTCGAGGAGTCCGAGCACAAGGCCGTCGCCTTCGACGTCTACAAGGCGGTCGGCGGCACCGAGCGGATGCGCGTGTGGACCATGAACTTGTTCCGCTTCGGTTTCGTCATCGCCATGACGGTGCAGGTCACGGCCTCCCTCCTCGGCGACAAAGCGACGTACCGCCCCGGCAATCTGCGGCAAAGCTGGCGCACCTTCCGACGCTCGCCCGTCGTGCAACGCGAGCTCTGGGAGCAGCTGCGCGACTACAACCGCCCCGACTTCCATCCCGACGACAGCGACACCACGGCGCTGGTCGAGCAGTGGCGCACCGAGCTCTTCGGCGAGTCCGGCACGCTCAACGACAAGCTGGTCTCGGCCACGGCCGTCGCCTGACACGGCGCCTCGTGGAACATCTGGACGTCCTCATCGTCGGCGCCGGCCTGTCCGGAATCGGTGCCGCCCATTACGTGCAAACGAAGTGTCCGTGGGCGAGCTACGCCATCTTCGAATCCCGTGATGCCATCGGTGGCACATGGGACCTCTTCCGCTATCCGGGCGTGCGGTCGGACTCGGACATGTTCACGCTCGGCTACGCGTTCCGACCGTGGGACGGCGAGAAGTCGATCGCCGACGGCGCCTCCATCCTTCAGTACATCAAGGACACCGCCGCCGAGTCGGGCATCGACCGTCGCATCCGATTTGGGCACCGGATCATTGCCGCCGAGTGGTCCACTGACGAGGCCCTTTGGAATGTGACCGCGCAGCATGTCGACTCCGGTGACACGTTTTCGCTGACGTGTGGGTGGCTCTTCTCGTGCACGGGTTACTACCGGTACGACAAGGGGTATCTGCCCGACTTCGCGGGCATGGACGACTTCGCCGGCACGATCGTGCATCCGCAGCAGTGGCCCGAAGATCTCGACTGCACGGGCAAGCGCGTCGTTGTGATCGGCAGCGGCGCGACGGCGGTCACCCTGGTCCCGTCGCTCGCCGCTTCGGCCGCACACGTGACCATGCTGCAACGGTCGCCGACCTACATCGTGTCGATTCCGGCCAAAAATCTGACGGCCGATCTGCTGCGCAAGGTGCTGCCCATGCGCTACTCGGCACCGGCGACGCGCTGGTTGCTCGCGCTCACGACGCAGGGGTCGTACTTCGCCAGCAAGCGGTGGCCCGGGCTCGTCAAGCGGGTGCTACGGAAGGGCATCGAGCACGAGCTGCCGGCGGGCTATGACATCGACACCCATTTCACGCCCCGCTACAACCCGTGGGATCAGCGGCTTTGCGCCGTCCCCGACGGTGACTTGTTCAAGGCGATCAGCGACGGCTCGGCGTCGGTGGTGACGGACCGGATCTCGACGTTCACCCGTCGCGGTCTGCGCCTCGAGTCGGGTGCCGAGCTCGAGGCGGACATCATCGTGACGGCCACCGGTCTGGACCTTCTCTTCGTCGGAGGGATGGCACTGTCGGTGGATGGCGTCGCCGTCGACATCGGGAGCAAGGTCATGTACAAGGGGATGATGGTCGAGGGCGTGCCCAACCTGGCCGTCGCCATCGGGTACACCAACGCGTCGTGGACGCTGAAGTGCGAGCTCACCTGCGACCATGTCAGTCGGCTCCTCAACCGGCTCCACGAGTCCGGCCTGCGCCAGGCCACTCCCGTCAATCGCGGCACACCCGTCACAACGGACCCGGTCTTCGGTCTCGCGTCGGGCTACGTGGAGCGCTCGGCCGGTCGGTCCCCCAAGCAGGGGGCGGCCTTCCCGTGGAAGGTGTACCACAGCTACATCCGCGACTACCGAGCCCTGAAGCTCGGGAGCATCGAGGACGATGCCCTGGTCTTGTCCAATCCGGGCCGAGTTGGTCCTCGGGCGCGGGCCCGTGCTGGGAGTAAGACGCGCGGCGAGGCGTTGGCTGCGCTCGATCCGGCAAGCTGAAGGCATGGAAAACTTCGACGGGCGCGTCGCGGCTATCACCGGTGCGGGGTCGGGCATCGGTCGGGCTCTCGCCCTCGATCTCTCCCAACGCGGCACCCACCTTGCTCTGTCCGACATCGACGACGTCGGGCTGGCCGAGACCGTGGCCCGATGCGAGGGCCGCGGGGTCAAGGTCACTTCGACTCGAGTCGATGTGGCCGACCGGGCCGCCGTCTATGCGTGGGCCGATGCTGTGGTTGCCGACCATGGTCGCGTGAACCTGATCTTCAACAACGCCGGCGTCGCCGTTGCCGCCAGCGTCGAGCGGGTGTCCTATGAGGACTTCGAGTGGCTGATGGGAATCAACTTCTGGGGCGTCGTCTACGGCACCAAAGCGTTCCTGCCGCATCTGAAGGCGGCCGGCGAAGGTCACATCGTCAACATGTCCAGCGTCTTCGGTCTGATCAGCGTGCCGTCGCAGGCGACCTACAACTCGGCCAAGTTCGCGGTGCGGGGCTTCACCGACGCCCTACGCATCGAGCTCGACGCCGAGCGGTGCGGCGTGTCCTGCACGACCATCCATCCGGGCGGCATCAAGACCAACATCGCCCGCAACGCCCGCATGGACGAGGGCGTCGTCGCCATGGCCGGGGGCATCGACAAGGCCCGAGCGGGGTTTGACCGCATGGCCATGACCAGCCCGGAGAAAGCGGCGCGCCAGATCCTGCTGGCGGTCGAGCGCGACCGGCGGCGGGCCCTCATCGGGCCCGACGCCAAAGTCATCGATCTGATCTCCCGCCTCCCGGCGGGACTGTACGAGCGGGTGCTCGCCCGGGGTGTGGGCCGAGGGCGCTGACGCCACTCGGTCAGCGGACCAGGCGTTGGAGTTTGACGGCGATCTGATCGACGGTGAGGTCGGTGGCAGCGACGCTGATGACGAGGCTGTAGACGGCGGGGTTGGTCGCCACGGTGACATCGACACCGTTGAGACCAAGAAAGACGGCGGTAGCCACCCACCCGAGCCGCTTGTTGCCGTCGACGAGCGCGTGGTTGTTGACGACGGAGTGGAGTAGGGCAGCCGCCTTGGTCCAGATGTCTGGGTAGGCATCCTCGCCGAACGCCGACGCCTGTGGTCGGGCGACGGCCGAGCTCAACAGGCCGAGGTCGCGGATGGGTGGTGGGTCACCGAAGAGTCGGATGGCGAGGGCCACCAGGTCCTCGACGTTGAGATGCTCGACCGGCCTGTCGATCACCGGCTCAGTCCGTCATCGGCCCAGTCGGTCACCGGCCCAGTCGGTCGAGCGCGTCGGCATGGGCGGTGATCACCGCCTCGGCGATCTCCGCCACCCGATCACGATGCCGGCTGGCTGTCACATAGTCCCTGATTGCTCGTCGGGCGGCCTCTTGCATCGAGATGCCCTCCAATTCGGCGCGGTCGCGTAGCGCGGCTTGCTCGTCGGGGGTGAGGCGCAGTGTCATGGCCATCCGCTGACGGTATCAGATTGATACCGAGCCGGTCGGGCTCACGGAGGATCGCCGTCGTCGTCGTCGTCGCCGTCGTCGCCGTCGTCGTCGCCGTCCTTGGGCGCTTCGGGTGGGTCGAGGCCGTTGCGGAGGCGGTTGTGGAAGCCGCATCGCAGCTCGCCGTTGTCCTGGGTGGTGGGGCCGTTGTCGCGGTAGGGAATGATGTGGTCGCCTTGGCAGTCGGCGCCGGGGGTGTTGCAGTAGGGGTGGGTGCAGTAACGGTCGCGTAGCTCGATGGCGCGCCGGGTGGCGCCTTTGAACAGGCGGCTGGTCTGGCCGACCTCGACGCGGTTGCGAGGGGTGAACACGGCGCGCTGGATGTCGGCGGCGGTGAGCCACGGGACGAGGGCGCCGGGGCTGACGACGGTGCCGTCGGCGAGCTCGCAGATGCGGCCGTGCAGCGTCTCGTAGTCGACGAGGACGCTGAACAAGGGTGCCGGTCGCCGGCTCCCGATGGGCTCGCTGCGGGAGCGGGCGGCCATCTCAACGAGGGCGTCGGCGCGTCGCTGGCCGGGAGTGCGGGCCAGCTCGTGGACGAACGGTTCGCGGCCCAGGCGGGCCTTGGCTTCGGCCCAGTCTTCGTCGAACAAGCCTCGTTCGAGGCGGGTGAGCTCGTTGGAGACGATGGTCCCCGAGATGGGATCGAAGATCATCTTGCCGGCCCACATGCCTTGGAAGTGTTGGTCCAAGTGGACCTGTCGTTGGGCGCGCTGGTCGCTGTCGTCGTCCTCGGCCCCGTCGGGGTCGATGTGCTGCGCCCAATAGGCGACGGACCGGGCGAAGTGCTCGAAGCGCATGGTCTTGGCGAAGTCGACCAGCAGGTGCTCATCACGGGCGAGAGCGTCCTGGGTCGCCGGTCGGCGGACGGCGCCGATCACGCTGACGTGGGCGCGGGTGATCTCACCGGCGGCCCAAGCGGCCTGGCACAGGGGGAGGTGACGGAGCTTGCGGCCCAGGCTGATCCGCTTGCGGGCTTCGCTCATGGGCAGATGACAACGGGTCGCCAGCCAGGCGGCCGCGGTCTGGGCGCCATCGGCGCTGAACGCCTGCGACTGGTCGAAGGCGGCGGCCGCCAACGTCATGGCGGCGTCGACCCGATCGGCGTCGCGTTGCAAGGCGATCATCGCCTCGCCGTCGCCGTCGGGCTCCTCAGCCAGCAGCTCATCCAAGGCATCGGATAGCACGGTTCGCATCACAAGACCATTGAATCAACCCCCTCTGACAGTCAAGCTTTGTGCTACCATGTGGACATCATGCGCTACTCTGTAGGTACCAAGTCTGTAGGTACCAAGTCTGTAGGTACCAAGTCTGTAGGTACCAATTCGGTGGGGATCAGGGAGCTCCGGCAACAAGCCAGCGCCATCCTGCGCCGCGTGGTGGCGGGGGAGACCATCGAGATCACCGAGCACGGTCATCCGATCGCCCGTATCGTCCCGCTCCGGGCGGGGATGCTCGAGCAGCTCGTGCTCGAGGGCCGGGCGACAGCCGCCGACGGCGATTTGCTCGACGCCATGGAGGCGCTCGGCCTGCCTGGCCATCCGGCAGGGGCGATGCTGCCGTCGGAGGCGGTCTCCGAGCTGCGGGACGAGCGGTGAGAGGCTCATGACGGGACGGCTGGCGTATCTCGACAGCTCGGCGTTCGTGAAGCTCGTCGTCCACGAGCCGGAGTCGTCCGCTCTGCGCGCCGCGTTGGTCCGGTGGCCCGATCGGGTGTCGGCGACGTTGCTGCGCACCGAGACGGTCCGGGCGTTGCGGCGAACGGGCAACGAGGCCGATATCCCGAAGGCGAGAGCGCTCGTCAGGAAGGTGGGCCTGATCCGCGTCGACGAACCCCTCTTGGATCGAGCAGGGGACCTCGACCCCCCAGATCTGCGAACCATCGACGCCATCCACCTGGCAACAGCGTTGGGCCTGAGTGAGGAGCTTGGTGTGATGTTCGTCTACGACGCGCGTCTGAGGGAGGCGGCGTTGGCGGCTGGTCTCGAGGTGGCATCGCCCACCTGAACATCGCCGGACTCCGAACGGTGGTCCGGGTCATTCCCCTGTCTGGCCGTCGATCGACTCTCGCAGGAGATCGGCGTGACCGTTGTGACGGGCATATTCCTCCACCATGTGGAGGAGGACCCACCGCAACGACACCCGCCCTTGCCCGTCCCACGCCGAGTGCGACCGGGCCAGGCCCTCCGTCTCGCCTTCCGCCAACTGCGCGTCGACGATGGCTCTCGACCGCTCGACCCGCTCTGCCCACAAGGCCCGCAGCTCGTCGCCGGTGTCGCGGTCGGCGCTGTGCCAGTCCCAGTCGGGGTCGGTCGCCCAATCGATAGCGGCCCACGGCTGGGGCTGCGGCTCGCCGGCAACGACCTGCGCGAACCAGTGGTCCTCGACGAGGGCCAGGTGCTTCAAGAGCCCGCCCAGAGTCATCGACGTCGGTGGGAGCGCGACCCGCAGCTGGGCGTCGCTCAGCCCTCGGGACTTCCACTCCAACGTGGCCCGCTGGTAGTCGAGGAAGCCGAGCAGCGTCGCCGTCTCCCCTGATTCGAGGGGTGGCTCCGGCCGGCCGTAATCGTCGATCTGCGGCTCGTTCATGGGGTCAATCTCTCACGGCGAGCGCCGGGCGGCGAGGTGGTCGAGGGCAACCGTGACGACCTCGTCGACGGAGAGGGCGGCGCCCGTACTCCACTGCTCCGCGAAACCGGCGCCGAGATGCTCTTCGAGGTCAGTGCGGGCTTTCTCGTACACGGTCAGCTCGGCGGCCCCACGAGGAAAGCTGATGCTCTCCCGCAGGCTCGAGGCGGCGGCAAGAAGCAAGCAGGCCGCGGCCGACGCCCCGTCCGTCGTCGCAAGTCGAGCAGTCGCCTCGAGAGCCTCGACGAGGTTGGCCTGATCGTTGAGCTTGTGGTCGAGGGCGACGGCCTCGACCAGCAGCGGGGCGGCAGCATCGGGGTCGCTGTCGTCGAGTGCCAGTGTGGCGAGGCAAAACAACAGGTAAGGAAGGGCCTGGGTGGCACCCGAGCCTCGGGCCTCATCAAGCGCCTGGCCGAAGAGTCGGCGTGCTGTCGGGAGGTCACCTTGCTGTTGGGCGACGGCGCCGAGCAGGTTGACCATCTGCATGGCCAACTCCAGGGAGCCCGCCTCGCGAGCCAGCATCATCGCTTCGCCCGCCCGCTCCGCGGCATCATCCAGATGGCCTCGCAGCAGGGCCACCTCGGCGAGGTGGGCGAGCGCCAACGAGATCGGGAGGCGGGGGCGGCGTTGGCGGGCGACGGTCAACGCTTGAAGGTAGAGCCGCTCGGCGGTCTCGAGGTCGCCCCGCCGGGCGGCGACGGCACCGAGATCACCGATCAGGATTTGGGCGGCATCCTCACCGTCGAGATCGCGTCGCAGATTGATCGCCTGCTCGAACAGCGCCGAGGCGGCGTCGGAATCGCCCTGCATGAGCGCCAGCTCAGCCGTCAGGCCGAGGACCTTGGCCCGCGCCGGCACCCCCATCTGGGCGGTGGCGTCGAGGGTGTGTTGGGAGAGCAGCCGTCCCTCGGTCCACCGACCCCGCTGGACCCAGTACGTATGGAGCGGGGCGACCAGATCGAGGGCGAGCGGGGGGTCATGGTCGATAGCCCATGTCAGCGACGCGGTGACGTCATCGTGGATGTGGTCGAGGCTGTCGCTGCGGCCGGCGACGGGCTCTGCGTCGGCCCTGAGGATGTTGCCGGCGAACCAGCGAGCGTGTCGCTCGAAGACGGCGGCGGCCTCGCCCGTCGCCTCGAGTTGGTCGCGGGCGAAGGCGCGGATCGACTCCAGCAGCCGGAAGCGTCCTGAAGGTGTGGCCGCCACCAGTGACTTGGCGGTGAGCGTCGCGACGAGCGCGACGACATCGAGCGCGCCGTCGCCGCAGACCCCGCCGACCGCGTCGAAGTCGAACTCGGCAGGGAAAACGCCCAGACGTCGGAACATGCCGCGCTCGGGCTCGTCGAGCAGGGCGTAGCTCCAGTCGATGGCGCCCCACATTGTCTTTTGTCGGTCGAGGGCCGTCCTGCTGCCGCGCGTCAAGAGCTTGAACCGTTCGTCCAGCTTGCTGGCGATCTCGTCCAGGCTGAGGGTCGTGATCGTCGCGGCCGCCAACTCGATGGCCAACGGCAGGCCGTCGAGACGCCGTGAGATCGAGACGGCGGCCTCGCCCAGGTGAGGGGTCAACTCGAATTCCGGCGAGAGCAGTTGGATCCTGTCGACAAGAAGTCGGATGGCCTCGATAGCCATGGGATCGTCCCCCTCGGTGGAGAGCGGGAGCACCGGCCAGACACGCTCGCCGGGGATGGCGAGCGGCTCGCGGCTCGTGGCCAGCACACAGATGCCGGTGCCCGCTCGCAAGATCGCCTCGACGGTGCGGGCGGCGGCGTCGATCACGTGCTCGCAGTTGTCCAGGACGATCAGCACCTCACGGTCGCGGAGGTGGTGGACCGTGGCTTCAAGGATGGTCTTGCCCTGTTGTTCGCGTACACCCAACACATCGGCGACGGCAGCGGCGACCGTCGCATCATCGGACGTGGGATCGAGCTCGACAAACCAGGCGCCGTCTCGGTAGCGATGGAGACGTTCGTGGGCGAGGCGCAGCGACAGACGGGTTTTGCCGGCGCCGCCCGGGCCGAAGAGGGTGACCAGGCGGTCGACGTCGAGATGGCGGTGCAGCTTGGCGAGCGCGTCCGTCCGTCCCACGAAGCTTGATGCCGGCACGGGGATGTTGTTGCGAAGCACGTCCTGGCTGCGGACTCGGGGGAACTCGCGCCGTAGGTCATCGACGACGACCTGGTACAGGTGCACTTCTGCGGGCAGGTCCTTGAGGCGGTGCATCCCGAGGTCGAGGACGCCGACCTCCTCGGGCAGGTCGGCGGCGGCATCCAACGTCGCCTGGGTGAGCAGGATCTGGCCGCCGGAAGCCGCCGACTCCACTCGCGACGCGGCGTGGACGGTCAGGCCGGCGTAGTCGCCCTCATGCAGGGTCGCCTCCCCGGTGTGGATGCCGATGCGCACCTGGATGACCGGGTGGGGTCGCCAATCCTCGTCCCGCAACGCCCGTTGCATGGCGACGGTCGCTTCCACCGCCTGGGTCGCCGACCGGAAGACCACGAAGAAGGAGTCGCCCGATGTGTTGACCTCGACACCCCCGTGGGCGGGGAAGGTTCGGCGGAGCACTTCGTGATGCTGAGTCAGTAGCGAGGGCCAACTGTCCCCCAACTCGTGGGCCAGGCGCGTCGATCCTTCGATGTCGGTGAAGACGAAGGTCAGCGTCCCGTCGGGGAGGTCGGTGGCCATGGCGCCACACGGTCTACCCGATCCCAGATGGCGTCGGGGACCAGCCGCGGGCGACGCGCCGGCGACGTGGGCCGAGTCTGGCTATCAGTCGTTGAGGAGCGCTCCGAGGCCGGCCAGGCTGGGGAGATTGAGCGGATCGCAGCTCGTGAATCCGAGGTACAGGTCGACGTAGCCTTGCGGCCCGCGACCCGGGCTGACCTGCGGGGTCTCCAAGGAGAGCTCGGCGCCAATCACGGTGATCACATGGGCGACGCTCGTCCCGTCGTAGTAGTACCCGGTGGTCTGGTCGTTGAGGGCGAGGACTTCGCCATCGGGCAGCTGCTCGATCGTGCCGGGCGGCGGGGTGTAGACGCTCCCATTGTCGTACAAGATGCTCGTAGTCGCCGTCGCGCCGGCGGCGTTCCATACACAGCTGGTGGAGAGGGCCTCGATGTCGGTGCCGGGGATGTGGACGCCGGTCAACTCGGTGCTGGAGGCCGCGAAGGGGTCACCGTAGAGATTGCCGACCGTCGAGACCTTCACGGCGTCGACCGTCACCCCGTCCTCCGTCTCGCCTGCGGCCTGCGCAACGATCGGAGTCGCCGACCCTGAGCTCGGCAGGGTGACGACGGATTCGGGCTCGTATGCGTACACGCCGTACGTGTTGGATTGGGTCAGCGTTTCGAGAAGTTTTGGCGCGTTGGCCTGGACGTACAAACCGATCCCACTTGCGCCGCCCCCAACCGAGCTGGCCAGAGGTGTCGTCGAGTCGGCGTGTGCCGCCGTCGACGTCGCTGCCAGACCAAGGGGGACCATGAGACCCGCCAGTGCTACCGCAACTGCCGCCCGCCGAACCATCACGTTGCGTCTCCCCGCTTGATGTCGTTGCCCCAAGTATCGCAGAGTGCCCTGGGGCACTCAATGTGTCACTTGTCACACCGGGTAGAACAGTTGTCACACCGGGTAGCATGAGTGTCGATGCTGAGGGCAAAGCTCCTGGGGCGCGTTGCTGTCATGGTGGCGCTGACGACGACGGCGTTGTTCGTCGGACCGGCGGGGGCGCAGGTTGCGCCCGTCGGACCAAAAGCGCAGACGCAGTCGACGGGCTTGGCTCCGGAGTACAACGGATACACGGGCGTCAGCTATTCGGCCCCCGCCAACGTGGCCGAGCTTCCCCTCGGGGCCGCGCCCAGTCTCGACATCACCAAGGTGTCGTACGGCTATGACGGCCAGTACCTGCGCTTCACCATGACGCTGCAGGACCCGAGCAACACGGCGCCGGCCCCCTTCCAGGAGCAGGACTTCGCCTGGCGATTCACGGTCGACGGCACCCAGGTCGTCGTCGAGCTGTTGGACTTCTACCTGCTGGGCTTCCAAAACCAGGTCGACGACCCTGACAACATCGGGATCACGGCCGATGACGCCGACACGCTCGAACCGTGCCTCACCTGCTACGCGCGCCTCGATCCCACCACCGACGAGATCCAATTTTTCGTCGACCTCACCGACTTCAACACCGCCCTTGATGTCGCCGCTCCCTCGCTGGCGGAGGTGGGGCCGGGCTCCGTCTTCCACCTGATCGAGGCGGACACCTACGCCGACATCGGCCCGGATCTCGAACAGTTCCCCGCCGACACGGCTGCGGCCCCGAAGAAGGACACGTTCAAGATCGGGCCGTGCCAGCCGGCCTTCTGCGATACGGGGCTAGGTACCTAGGACCCGACGAGGTCGCGGACGTGGTGAGTCGTCGGGTCGATGTCGGCTCGGACACTTTCCGGGGCCTTGGGTGCCCGGACGCCGGGCGCCAAGGTCAGCACGGTGCCGTCGGAGAAGGTGAGGGTCGGTCCACTGACCCGCGTCAGCAGGCCGAAGAAGAGCACGGTCGGCGTGGGAAGATCGACGACGGCGCTCAGGGGCTCGACCCAATCAACCCGTCCGTGGCGGGCGCCGATCAGGGCATAGCGCCCGACGGCGCCGGCGAGCGGGGCCAGCTCCAGGCTCCCCGGAGTGAAGACGATCAGTTGCGGGTTGACGCCATAGCGACGCTTCCCGTCGAGGACGATCTCATGGCGATTCCCGACCGTCACCACGCCAGCGTCCGTCGGCGGGTGCGGTGAGCCGTCCAGCGAGATCGGCTTCGGACTGCCGCTACAGGCGACGAGGAGGAGTGCGGCCGCCGCGGCCGTTGCGGCGATCGGCCCCCGCCGGGGGCGGCGCACCTCAGCCCTCGGTGGAGGGTGGCCCGCCACTGGCCGGCGCGGTGGTCGCTGGGGTGGGCGTCGTCTCGGCGGTGCTCTCCTCGGAGCCCTCGCTCGGCGTCGCACCCTCGGGCGGCTCCGTCGTGGAGGTCGTCGTCCCGGCCGATGCCGCGCCCCGATTGACGAGCACGTCGAGCGGCCCGACAACGGCGTTGGCCGGCAGCGTGATGTCGTCGGCGACCACGCCGGGATCGATGATCTGGTAGTCCATCAAGCGGGGGCGGATGGGCGTGTTGCCCTGCCCCACGGTCACTGCGTTGATGGCGGCGAGGGCCGCGGCGTCCTGCTGTTGGGTCGTGCCGCTGAGCGAGAGGGAGTAGTTGCTCTTGATGTTTTGCAGCCGCCACGTCAGGTCGATCTGCTCCATGATCCGGATCACCCGACCGTGCTCGACGTAGACGACGAGCTTGCGGAAGTCGGCCGTGCTCGGGACGGCCTCGTTGCCTCCGGATTGTTGGGTCTTGGTCGGGACGGACGGGGCGACGAGGTCGTAGCGGGTGATGGCCGAGCCGAAGGCCGGCTTCGGGAACGGATCGTCCTGCGGCTTGTACGCCGGCGAGATCGACTCCGAGTCGTATTTGACCATCGTCACGCCTTGGCTGATGGCAGTGAGCACGTAGGAAAAGACGTCGCGGGCATCAAAGATCGGGTCCTGACCGATCGGGTGCGTGCCTACGCCGCTGTAGACATCGGCCGCCCCGGTGGGGTCGACGACCCACCGTTGGCTGGACAACGCTTGGAGTACCGACAGGCCGTCCGCCGTCGGCGCAGTCGCATCGGGGGGCGGGGGCAGGAGCTGTCCGCCCGCGGAGCGGCGAGCCAGCAGCGGTACGGCGTTGGGCACGAGGAAGAGATCGGCGACGGCATCGTCGACGTCGACCTCGTCCACGACAGGGGTGCCGTTGACGGCCAACTCCGACTCGTACTTGTCGTCGTCGGCGACGACGCCTTTGACCACCGTGTCCGTCGTGGCCGTCTTGTCCTCGTAGAGAAACCGCCCCGGCACCTGTTCGGCCTGGAGCAGCATGTTGTCGACCTGGGTCTTGATCTGGTCGCCGTTGCTCTTGCACGCGGTGAGGCCGACGGTGCTCAGCATGACGACCACGCCGACCCCGACGCCGCGACGCCACCTCATGTCTGCACCATCAGAAGCTGGCGGAGCAGCGAGCGCGGGGTTTGATAATCCTGACGGCAGGCGAGCACAAAGAAGAATCGGTTGGCGAACCACACATAGATCCGTTGCCGGTTGCCTTCGGTCAGGTAGACGGTCGTCCCGGCGACGTCGAGGGTCACGGGCAGCGCACTGCCGATCTGGTCGACCATCTCCAGGCGGAACTGCTGGCGCGTGTACACGTTGCCCGGGTTGAACCGGGCGACCTGGAAGGTGGCCTCGAGCAGGTTGTCCTGGCGGAGGCCGTAGAGCACCAGCGAGTCGACGTACGTGCGCGGCGTAGAGGCCACGGTCTGGGCGACGTTCTCGGACGACAGGGTGAGACCGAGCACCGTCGGCGGGACGGTGACGTTGGCTGCCGCGGCGATCGCCGACCCGTTGGTGCCTTTGAGCTCGGGGTTGGAGCCGCCGCCACAACCGCTCACCAGGATGGCGACTGCAACCGCAACAGGGGCGATCCGGGCAAGTCTGCGGGGTGTCACGGCGGGGTCACCAGCTGGAGCTGCGCTACCGCGTAGGGACGGGTGCCGTCGTGATAAGAGATCTGCCGCGGTGCACCACTGGCCGTCCAGGTGTACGACCCCCCGGGCGGGATCGACCCCGAGTCGAAGCTGGAGCCGTCGTCGGAGACCACCGAGCGGGCCACGACGTCGTCGTTGATCCACTTGACGGGCGTGCCGGGATAGACCGTCTGCACCGAGGGGACGAAGGCCGAGGAGCTCGCGCCCTCGATCTTGATCACGGCGGTGATGGCCTTCTGCTCAGCCGGGCTGATGGTGGTCGTCGTGTGCCGTGGAAGCGTCGTGACGGGAGCGGGCCGCGTCGTCGGCGGCGCGGTCGGCGGGGCTTGACCGGGCGGCAACGTCCCCGATATGGGTTGGGTGGTCGTTGCCTCAAAGCCATCGCCTGTCTGCTGCTTGATGTTGAGCAGGTTGCTGTTGCCGACCTTGGTGCTGGCCGTGCACGCGGCCAGCACGAGCATCACGAGGATGAGCAACGACCGGGGCATATTCAACGGAGCGGAGCGATTCATGCCAGACCACCCGATCGCTTGACAGCGGCCTCGGAGGTCCCCAGGTAGGACTCGATGACGCGTTCGTCGTTCAGCACTTCCTCCGGTGTGCCGCGCAGCAGGACGCGTCCCTGCTCCAGGGCGACGAGGTCGTCGGACACCGCCGAGATGAGCGGCATGTCGTGCTCGATGATCAAGATGCTGCAGCCCGTCTCGAATCGCACCCGTCGCAGTAGGGGAGCGAGTCCCTCGGCTTCGGCTTGGGCGACGCCGCTCGATGGCTCGTCGAGCAGAAGCACGCGCGGCTCGGCGGCGAGGACGCAGGCGAGGTCGACGATGCGACGCAAGCCGGTCGAAAGCTCTTTGACGAATTTGTCCCGGTAGGAGTCAAGATCGAGCAGTTGGATGAGGCGTTCGGCGCGGGCCCGAAGACGCCGCTCGGCCCGTCTCGACGGTGGGGCGCTGATGGCGGCGAGCGCCGTGCTCTTGACCTCGTGCTTGAACTCGAGGGCGACGAGCAGCGTCTCAAAGACGGTGAGCGACGGGAAGAGGCGGGCGTCCTGGAAGCGGCGGATCAACCCGTTTTGGGCCCGCTGCTCAGGACCCCACCCGCTGATGTCGACCCCTTCGTAGAGGATGGTGCCGGCGTCGAGCGGTTGGTAGCCGCTGATCAGCTCGAAGAGGGTGGTCTTGCCCGAACCGTTGGGTCCGATCACACCGAGGACCTCGCCGTCGGCGAGCGTGAGGTCAACGCCGTCCACGGCGAAGATCCCACCGAAGTGCTTGACGACACCGTTGAGCTCGAGCACGGGTCGGGCGTCGGTGCGGTCAGCGGTCCGGCGAGTCGCCAATCCTGACGACGGGTCGGTGAGGGCGCCGGTGCCCTTGACGTAGATGGCCCGCAGGATGTCGGGTCGAGCGAGCAGGTCGGCGGTCGGTCCGTCGAACTTGATCTCGCCCTTCTCCATGAAGATGGCGCGCTCGGCGATCTGGAGGGCGACGTTGACGGATTGCTCGACCACGATGATGGTCGTGCCGAGGGCGTGGATCTGCCTGACGATCTCGATGAGTTGGCCGACCACGACGGGCGACAGGCCGAGGGAGAGCTCGTCGATCATCAGCAGCTTGGGGTTGCCCAGGAAGGCTTGGGCGAGCGAGACCATCTGCTGCTCGCCACCCGACAACAGGTTGGCGGGGGCGTCGGCCCGGTCGCGCAGCACGGGGAAGAGGTCGAGGACCTGATTCATGCGCACCTTGACCTCGGCAGGATCGTCGATCATCCATGTGCCGAGGAGGAGGTTTTCGCTGACGGTCAGGTTGGGGAACACGCCCTTGCCGCCGGGAACATTGATCACGCCGCGCTTGGCGTTCTCATGCGGTGGGCTGTGCGTGATCTCGCGACCGTCGAAGACGATGGCGCCGTTGGTCGCCTCCTGGGTGCCGCTGATGGCGCGTAGGAGCGTCGACTTACCGGCGCCGTTGGTCCCGAGCAGGGCGATGATCTCGCCTTCGTCGACGACCAGGTCGAGGCCAAACAGGATCTGCACGCTTCCGTAGTGGACGTCGACATCGGTGCACACAAGGAGCTGGCTGCTCCCGGCCGCCTTGGCCGCGCCCCACTTCTCGCGGGCGATCATGGAGGAGCGGGCCCGCCGTCGATCGGACTCGAAGAAGGGGGCGGCGCCCGCGAAGACGATGCCACTGATGACGTAGAAGGGCATCAGGTAGTAGAAGGTGTCCGTGTAGCCGTAGTAGTGCTGGACGATGAAGGCGACGGAGAACCCGAACAGATACCCGGGTATGGCGGCGAGCACGCCGATGGAGAGGGCCTGCGAGCGAATGTTGGGGGGGATCACCTGGGAGATGATCGCCAACTGTCCGATGCTGGCCACGGCGGCGGGGATGGTGAGGACGCAGGAGACGACCACAAGGACGGCGATCGGCGGGTGGAGGGCCAAGCCGAGCAGACCGACGACGGAGAGGGCCTGGGCCAAGCCAAACAGGTAGGTGACCCGCTCGGGTCGGTCCCTCCCGATGCGGTCGATGAGGCTCCCGCCGTAGAGTCCGGCCACCAGGCCGACAGCGGTGGCGGGGGTGGCGATCAGCGCTCGCCCGAGTAGTCCGAGGCCATACTTCTCGGCCTGGAAGAGGGGGACCAGCAGGGCGAGGGGGGCGTCGGCGAGGGTGCCGATCATGCTGGCGACGAAGAAACGGCGGAGGGTCTGGACGGCCCAGGCGCTGCGCCAGGCCTCGCCGAAGCTCAGCGGCTCCTCTTCGATCAGCGCTTGGGCCTCGTCGGCCCCCATCTCCAGGCGCTCGAAATAGCCGCGCGACGGGTTGCGGAGGACGGCGAGGACGAGGATGCCACTGAGAGCGATGGTGGCGCCGATGATCTCGAAGCCGCGGGCCAGGCCCAGATGGATGAACAGCTCGGCGGCGGAGACCGACGCCACCAGACCGGCGATGCCGGTGAGGGTGCTGGTGAAGGCGAAGGCCCTCCCCCTGGTCTCCGGCGGGTAGTAGTCGGCCAAGAGCGAGAACTGCGGGGCGCCGGCGGCGTCGCTGGCGACCGTGTCACCGACGCGGGCGATACCAATGGTCGAGGCTTTGAAGCGGATCGCCGAGCCCATGGCCGCGATCCCGGAGATGATCGTGCCGATGCCGAAGAGTCCCACCCGGTTGCCCCGGTCCGAATACCAGCCGAGGTAAAGGCCGGCGCCGATGCCGACGAAGCCGATCTCCTGGCTCAGGGTGACAATGGTGGCGACCGACAGACCGTGCTTGAGGAACTCCGGACCGGCGAGACCCCAGGCGGCATCGTCGAAGCTGCCGATGAAGCCGACGAGGGCGATGATGAACACCGGGGCGAGGCCGTAGGGGGTGTGGCGGAGTAGGCCGAAGCCGCGCAGGTCGTCCCAGGCTCCGCCGAAACCGCCCCGCCGCGGGCGGATGAGGGCATGACCGCCGGTCTCGGCCAGCGGGAGGTCGCGGGTCGCGGTTGGGTCGGCGGGTGGCGAATCTTCGACGCTGGTCACTCGTCACCTCTCGGTGCGGCGGCGGCTGCGGCGCCGGCGAAGGTGCCGGGCGCAGTTGTGCCGTTGGACTTGCCGTTGTGGATCGGGGGGACGGTCGCTGGCGGCTTGGCGTAGAGCACCGAGCGGCGGCGATAGGTGACGCCGGGCGCAACCTGCTGCGGTCCCCCTTCGACGATCGGCTGGAGCGGGATCAGCCGCCGCTCGAGAGCGTCGGGGTCATAGTCGGCGAACAGGCTCGGCACCACGATCTGGCGGCGCTGGGCGACGATGCGCAAGAAGCTGTCTCTCACCAGCTCGAGCACCCCCACCAGCCCGCCGGGGAATGCATAGAGGACGGCGAGCGGCAGGAACCCGACGATGACGGCGAACACGATGTTGGTGTTGCCCGCCCGCGTCAGGGTGAACTGGGCGACCTGGCCGAGGATGGCCCCCGCCACCGAGGTGATGCCACCGATCAGGGTGAAGGCAAACAGGTTGAGGCTCTGGGCGGCGGTGAAGTTGCCGGCGTCAACGCCCCGCTGCTGGACGGCGAAAAGTGCGCCGCCGAAGCCGGCGATGGCCCCCGACACGGTGAAGGCGGCCAGCTTGGTCCGCACCAGCGGCACGCCTGCGGCCTGGAGGGCGGGCTCGTTGTCGCGCATGGCGATGAGGACGCGCCCGAAACGGCTGCGCCGCAGGTTGACGACGATGACAGCGGCCAGAAGCAGCGCGCCGAGGCTGAGGTAGTACATGCTGCGCTCGTCGGCGAAGTCGAGGACCAGCAGACGAGGGCGGGGGATGGTGCCGGGCTGGAGCCAGTTGACGTAGCCCTTGTCGAAGAGGAACGTGTCGGCGGCGATGCCGAAGGCAAAGGTGACGGCGGCGAGGAAGAGGCCCTTGACCCTGAGGGCGGGTAGGCCGACCACGAGGGCGACGGCGCTGGTGATGACGACGGCCATGGGGACGGCAAACCAAAAGGGGACGCCGACCTTGGTGATGAGGCTTCCCCCGACGAGCGCGCCGACGGCGGTGAAGCCGAGTTGGCCGAGGCTGATCTGACCGGCCCAGCCGGTGAGCACAATGAGGCTGAGGGCGGTGATGCCGAGGATGAACGACGTGGCGGCCAAGTCGCTGAGCCGGACGGGGAACAAGAACGGGAAGAGGACGGCGGCCAGGATGGCGAAGGCGATGAGGGCCCGCCTCGTGTTGCGCACCGTAGGGACGCTGCGGAGCTCAGCCGGTATGGGACGGATCTCATCGGTGGACTCCCACCCGCCCGCCGTCTGTGCTTCGGAGCGGAGCAACGACTTTCGTTGCAGCAGCAGCCCGGCGCAGAGCAGGAGGAAGAAGAGGGCGGTGATGAGAGAGCCGGAGGTCGCGTAGCTGTAGCCGACGGCGCCTTCCATGATGCTCAGCAGGATGGCGGCGAGCATGGCCACACCGAAGCTGCGCATCCGGGCCACGACGGCGGCGACGAGCGGGATCAGGAGAAGGTTGATGGCGGCGTTTTGATTGGCCGAGGTCGCCGTGGTGCCGACGGCGCCAATGGTGAGGAAGGCGGATCCCAGGAAGGCGGCTGCGGACAGCGCGCCGGCGATGATCCAGATGATGGTCGACAACTTCCGGGTGCTGATGCCCAATAGCTCGGCCCGGTCGGGGTTGTCGGCCAGTCCCCGCACCGCCGTCCCCGATGGGGTGTAGCGAAAGAAGTAGGCGAGACCGGCCAGACAGATGACGATCGTCCAGAGCGCGAATATCTCGCCGAAGCCGAAGGGCAGACCGAGGCCTCCGACCTGGAAGTGAAAGCCGGGGAACGGCAGCCGGGGTCGCAGCGGTATCAGGAGTGCGGCCGGGTTGATTGTGGCCCTCCTGGGAAAGATGGGGAGGCCCTGGATGTAGCCGAGCACCACCGTCGTAATGAGGGCGGTCGCCAGCACGGTCATGACGGTCAGTGTCAGGCGGGGCGCGTTGAAGAAGCGCCGGATGAAGACCAGCTCGAAGAGGGCGCCGAAGCCCGCTCCTACGACCAGCGCAGCGGGCACGGCGACGTAGAAGGGGCAGGGGGTCAGGCGGATGAGCAGGACGCCGAATGTGCCACCGGCCGCTCCCAGCGATGATGCCGCGAAATTGAGGAACACCTGGACGCGATAGATCAACACGATCCCGCATGCGACCAGCCCGAGCAGGGCGCCCTGCACCAAGAACTCGAAGAGGATGGCAAAGGGCGTACCGCGGCCGCCTGCGCCCTTCGGACTGGGGAGGGCGAACTCGGTCAGCAGGAGCGACACCCCCACAACGGCGATGACGGCGATGGCCATTCGCACGCGCGGGTTCGCGGGCAGAAGCCGGTCGAGCATCACGCTGTCCCGGGCGGAAGCGGTGAGGGGTGCTCCTGGCCGATGGCGTCGTCCACCGTCACCGTGCCGTAGATCGAGCCCGTCAGCGTGTGCTCGGCGATGGCGATATTGCCGAGCTGGGGGGAGTAGATGTCATCGATCTGAGTTGTGAGAGTGGGGTCGAGCAGGTCGGGGAGCTCCGAGGTGAGCCCGGGGCCGATCGCAGGCGGCTGGACGACTTCCTCGGTGCCGATGACCTCCCAGCCCTCGACGATCGTGCCGCAGGCGTCGACGCGTGCACGGCGCAGGGCGGTGGCTTGGACGACGACGACTTCACCGGTCGCCGGGTCGGCGGCCGTGCTCTCAAACTGCGCACCGGGCTCGATCGGGAGAGGCATGAGGAGGAGCGGCAAGGCCGGGTCGAAGAGAGGGGTGATGCCACCGGTGGGACTCAGAATGTCCTCGGACTTCAGCGACAGGCCCGCGTCCGAGCTCGTGACGTACGCGGTGGTGGTGCCGGCCGGAGCCTGGTAGTAGACCTGCCCGTTGTTGTCGGTGCGCACCTGGTACGTCGTCTCCAGGATGTCGCCCTTCGTGTCGTAGGGCTGGAGCTCCTGAAAGGTGTAGTCCACGCTGCCCGGTGCGTCCGTTGCGATCGTGGGGATGGGGGTTACCCGCCGGATCAGGCGCTCCTCAAACCCGTCGACGGGGACGATCGAGATCCCCTGGGCCTGGTCGCCGCCGAGCTGCCAGAGGTACTCGCCCACCGACGGCTTGTTGGTCGAGTTGATCGGCGCCGTCTGATCGGGAAAGGCGTCGAGGGCTGCTGTCGGGCATTTGCCCGCCGGCAGCGGCGTGTTGGTGTAGAGCCCGGGGAGACTTGGTAGGAGCCCGGGATTGTTGTAGCCGAAGTCGATCGTGATCGGGGGCTCCTGCTGGAGGGGGGTGGTGAACTGAGGCGAGGTGGATTGACCGGGGGTCACGCCGGCGGGGCTGGTGGGCTTGAGCCCGAAGACGATGTTGGATTGGAGAGCGTCGACGCGGACGGTCGGCGGGGCTTGGTGGGCGCAGGCCGCGCACACGAGTGCCGCCCCCAGGGCGGACGCGAGCATCCGGCTAGACGAGTTGAAGTTCACGCTCTGTGTCCTTTGTGGCTTCCTTCGGGGGCGAGAGTGTCAAGACGTCCGGGGCGTACGGGCTGCGGAGGCTGAGTCGTGAGAGGGCGGCGACGAAGCGAAGTGTCGGCGGTTGGGCTCCGCCCAGTCGGCGTTGGAGCGAGCGGGACAACCCTTCGGCAACGATCGCCATGCCGTCGGTCAGCTCCTCTTGGAAGTCACCCCATTGGGCCCGCGTGACGAGCCACGCCAACTCGGCGTGCTCGTCGTCGGGGGCGACGCGGTCGAGGAACATGAGCGGCGTGTCCGTTTGGTGGCGGAACCCGAAGTCGGTCGCGTAATCGCGGAATTCGGTGTAAGCCAGACCGATCCGGGCCCGGGGTCCGAGCGTCATGGCCAGCTTGCGGCGTTTGCTCCGCAAACGGGCCTTGCGGACGCCTGGGTAGAGGACGTAGATCAGCAGGAGCAGGGCGATGATCGGGATGGCCAGCAGCACGTCGTTGCGGAGTTGGGCGAAGAAGGTGCTGTGCGGCGGCACGATGACAGGTAGGAATACCTGCACGGAGATGTCGTTGGACGCATGGGTGTTGGGGTTGTTTTGCTGCTCGTTGGCCGACGCGACCGTCGGTCTGGCGAGGCGAGGATCGCCGATCACGGGGAGCCACTCGAAGCCCGGGAAGTAGACCTCAGGGAAGGCGACCCCGTCCTTCGGGCGGATCTGGTAGGCGCCGTCGACGATCTCCGGATCGTTGGCGTCGATCCTGAAGCCGTAGCCGATCCGGCTGGGGATGCCCACCCATCGGGCGAGCAAGGCCTGCACGGCAACGATCTCGAACGGGGAGGCCCCGGCCTTGGGGTCGGCGAGGATCGCTTGGACCCGGCTGATCGGGACCGAGATCGGGGTACCCAGCCCGCTGGCGACGACGTTGTCGAGGACGTACAGGCGCAGTGCGTTCCACTCGTCCCACTTGTCGGCGTGGGTGACTTCATTGATCAACGCGACGACGGCGGGTGGTGGCGGCCCGATCTGGGCGAACTGTTGATCGGGCACGGGGATCGGTGCCGTGACCTCACGAAGCTCGGTCTCGGTGGGAAGGGCCTCGCCGGTGATGGTGTATTGAAGGCCGGCCTGGACCTGGCCCTGCGCCACCCGGATGTTGTCGCTCCTGCCGTCGTAGGCGAGCTGGGGGCCGTTGGCGACGATGCCGACTGGATTGGGAAGGGTCGGCAGGACGGCTCCTGTCAGCCCCTCGATCGTGATCTCGGCCTCGACTCCCGCGGTCACCGTCTGGTCGATGACGCCGCTGGACGGAACGTTCGTGAGACGCGTGTCGGCGAACGCGGGCAGGAGCCAGTCGGTGCCGTCATAGATGTCGAGGCTTCCCGTCCGCAACGGGATCTGGGGCTCTTTGGTCTGGACGCTGAAAAGGACCCGGTCGGGCGCCTCCGACAGCGGGGTGACTTTGGGCTTCTGGGGCTTCTGGGTTGGGTCGATCGCCGGTCGGGGAAAGAGGAAGTTGGCCTGGGCGGCGAGGTAGAGCAGCGCGAGCACGGGGATGAGGACGGCGATTGACTTGGCCGTCTTGCGGAGCTCGTATCCGATCGGAAGTTGTTGGTCGTCCTCGCCGACGGCCTGGGCGCTCGACAACACCGCGAGCCCTACGGCAAAGAGGCCCAGCACGGCCAAGCCGCTGCCGACCTGCTGGTCTTTGGGGACGCTGATGCCGGCGATGGCGGCAATGGGGAGGGGCAGGATCAGGCCGAGCGACGGGCGCTTGACGACGACGGCGATCCACACGGCGGCGAATCCGACGATGCCCATCATCCAGCCGACGATGGCGACCCATCCCGGCGTCAGCGGGAGCGGCGGTCGTAGCGCCCTGCCGCTGTCGGCTGCTGCCTTGGCGAGGGCCTGCACGTTGAAGACGTTGCTAGCGCCGGTAGGCAGCACGACGAGCAGACCGATCGCCAGCAACCCGAGGGCGATGACGACGTTGAGCACCGCCGATCGGCGTATCCGTCGAGCGAGGTAGGCGAGACCTACTCCAAGGAGGGCGGCTACGACCGCGTAGACGCGCCCGGCGACTCCTTGGAAGACACCGCCGACCATGACGGCGGCGGCGATAGCGGGAAGGGTGGCGGCGATGGCGACCCGACCGGGGCTGCGCTCGGGCTCGAGGGCCGGCTCGACTGCCGCGTCGGCGGCGAGCTCGACGTCGGCCTCGACCCGGCCGGCATCCGAGTCGAGCCGGCTGAGGGCCTCGTCCTCGATGCCGGCAAGCTCCGACGGCGGCTCGGTGGTGATCGTCATCAGCCGACCCCCGCGCTGATCTGAGCGAGGGCGCCGCCCATGTCCTGACCGGGGTGAACGCCCACGACCTGACAGCCGAGCGATGCGGCGATACCGAGCGTGTCCGCGTACTGCTCGTCCCAGAGGAGCGCTACGACGAGGATCGACACGCCGGTGTTGAGGAGGAGCTTGAGTTGGGCCGCCTCGGTGCTCGTCAGCCGTGGCGTGATGAACACGTTGTGCGCCCCCCGGCTGGGCGAGGCCAGCAGCCGTGTGATCGCTCCGGTCAGCGGTGTCCGGCTCGTATCGACGCGGGCGAGAGCGTCGAGCAGCGTCAGCTGGGCCGTGCCCTTGCGCAGCGGCCGGACGAGCGGGCCGGCGTTGGTCTCGATGGTGACCTCGTAGCCCTCCCGCAGATGACGGATGCCGAGGGATGCTGCTGCTCGGACGCCAGTCTCGAAGGAGTCGGAAAACCCGGCGCCGTCGTGGCTGTGGGCGACTCGGTCGTTGTCGAGCACGATGGTGATCCGGTCGGTGATCCCCTGCTCGGCCTCTCGCACCATGACCTTGCCCGTGCGAGCCGTGGCCCGCCAGACGATCCGTCGCAGATCGTCGCCGGGCTTGTACTCCCGCATGCCGTAGAACTCGAGCCCGGACGGCCAAGGGCGCGAGACAGGTGGACGGATGGGCGGATCCTCAAACTGGCGGGTGAGTGGCCGGTCGTCCACAAGGTCGACGCGGGGGTGGACCAGCAGCTCGAAGGGCTCACAGACGAGGGTCTCCCGCTGGGCCAGACCGAGCGGATCGCTCGCGATCGCGACCAATGGTCCGATCTGGTAGGAGCCACGCCGCTGGCAGCGGACGCTGTAGAAGTGGCTGACTTCGGCACCCCGGGCCAGCTTTGTCACGGGCACTCGTACCGGCTGCCCGAGGCGCTCAGGGACGCGCTCTTCGAGCACGAAGGTGGTGACCCGTCGACTGGCAACCAGCTTGAGCTCGACCTCCAACCGGTCGCCTTCCTGCGCACGCGGGAAGAGGCCCGTCCGTTCGCCCACGAGCTTGAGTCGACGGGGGGCGAGGAAGTAGGCCAGCACGAGCAGGAGCACGGCGCCGTAGGCCACGAGATACATGGCAACGCCGGCGATCACCCGGGCGGCGATCCAAAGGCCGACGGCGCCCAGCAAGGCGAGCTGGCCCGAGCGGGTGATGCCAAGTTTGCGCTGGAGACCCAGGAACTGTCGGCGGACGGCCGCGGGAGTGAGCGCCTCACCGGCGCGCGACGCTCGATCCTTGAGGTTGTCGGTCCTCGTGTGGCTTGTGCTGGCCCGACGGACCTTGGCTGCTTGCGACGCCTTGGCCTCGCGCCGGAGACGGGCCATGGAATCAGCTCACCGGGGCGCGAGACGCCGGCCTCAACCGACAGCCTCGCGGCGGGCGGACAGGGGGGCCTTGACGCTGCCGGCGATGCGGTCGAGGACGGCGTCCGCCGTCTCACCTCGCAGAATGGCTTCGGGGTTGAGCAGCATGCGGTGACCCAGGACGGGCTTCAGCACGGCGCGCACATCGTCGGGATAGACGTGGCGACGGCCATCGGATGCGGCGAGCACCCGGCAGGCCTTGAGGAGCGAGATGCTGGCCCGCGCGCTTCCACCCATAGCCACGGCGGCGTCATCGCGCGAGGCGTGGACGAGGTCGACGATGTAATAGCCGACCTCGGGGGACACCTCCACCGTGGCTGCATAGGCGATCATGGCCAACACTTGCTCTGTCTCGATGACCGACCCAAGATCTTCGATGGACAGGCGCTCGGCGTTGTCGAACATGACGTCGAACTCGGACTCGCGGCCCATGTACCCCATGGAGAGCTTGAAGAGGAAGCGGTCGAGCTGGGCCTCCGGCAACGGGAAGGTACCCGCCTGCTCCACCGGGTTTTGCGTGGCGAGGACGAGGAATGGCCGAGGCAATGCATAGGTCGTGCCGTCGGCCGAGACCCGGCGCTCCGCCATGGCCTCGAGGAGGGCGGACTGGGTTTTGGGCGTAGCCCGGTTGATCTCGTCGGCGAGTAGGACGTTGGTGAACACAGGCCCGGGTCGAAACTCGAACTGGCCGATGCGCTGGTCGAGGATGGACGAGCCTGTGATGTCACCGGGAAGCATGTCCGGTGTGCACTGGACCCGGGACACTTCCGCATTGATGCTCTGGGCGAGAGCCCGTGCGAGCATGGATTTGCCCGTACCGGGAACGTCCTCAAAGAGAATGTGGCCTTCGCTCAAGATGGCGACGAGCGCCAGACGTACGACCTCGGGCTTGCCCTTGATGACCGACTCGACGTTCGCGGCCACGAGGTCGAAGAGCTCCTGAAACGTCGCCGCGTCCAGTCCTGGCGCAACGGCTCTCGGGCGACGGGTGCGCATGTTCATTGATCGTTCCCTTCCGGCATACCGACCCGAGGTTCGACGCGCTCAATCTGTGCCCCGCGGAGGGCCCAGCGCCTCCCCGGCCGGCGATTGCGCACCGTAGCACCAGGTGATCTGTCAGCGACGGCCCGCAACAAAGCATTAACGTGCAGTTTTGCTTCACACGTGGCTGATGGGTCGCCGACGTGGAACAGTATCGGTAGAGGTTATGACTGTCATCACCACAGACGCCGGTCGGGTTGGGTCCGACTGGTCGCGCCGCTACCTTCCGTTGATCCCCGTGATCATCGCGCTACTCATCGCGCTCCTGGTCTTGCCGTCGGCACTTAATTTGCCTCAGAGCAACCCGACGCAGACCGAGGAATACGCCCCGGTGCCCCCTACGCAGAAGACGCAGCCACAACAGGGCAATGTGTCGAGCTTCAGCCTGGGCAACCAGGCCACCATCGGAGACACGGGCAACGGCACGCCGCCACCACCGCCGCCGGGACACCAACTTGGCCTTCCGCCCAGCCTCACCTCGATCCTTCAAGGCAAGACCCCCAACACCAAGGATTGCGTGTATGACGCCAAGGGGGTGCTCCGCCAGACCGAAGACCCGCTGTCACCGCCGTGTGTCGCCTACTTCTCGGGTAACAACTTCGGCACGACGTACCAGGGGGTGAGCGGCCAGGAGATCCGCATCCTCGTGTACTTGCAGGGTGACATCAACGACGTCAACACGTGCAGCACACCGGACGAAATGCAGCCAGGCGGCGTCTACTACGACCTGGCCCTCCCCCCTCAGCGCCAAGAGGATTGCTATGTCAGCGCCCTGCGCGTCTGGCAGCAGTACTTCAACCAGCGCTACCAGACGTACGGCCGGTTTGTGCACTTCTATGCCTACGAGTCAGGCACCGCCGACGCGCCCGAGGCCCGGACGGCGGACGCCGCCGACAACTTCGCGACGGTCAAGCCGTTCGCGGTGATCTCGTTCGTCTCGACCTATGAAAACACCTACCTCGAAGCCATGGCCCAGTACGGGGTGCTCAACTTCGGCTCGTTCACTGGCCGAGACAACGCCTTCTTCAACCAGTATCCAGGCCTCATCTGGGGATATGCGCCGTCGCTCGAGCAGCAGGCCGCCAACTACTCGTCGTTCATCTGCCAGAAGATGGCCGGCCAGCCCGTCGACTTCGCCGGGGCCGCCTTCAACGGCAAGCCCCGGAAGTATGGGCTGATCTACACAACCGACGCCGGCCACCCGGAGCTCCGGGAGTTCAAAGACCTCGTCGTCAAATCGCTGGCCCAATGTGGCATCAAGTTCGCAGCCACCGCCACCTTCCCGACGGACGGCATCGCCGTCTGCGGGGCGTGCGCGACCTCCACGTACTCCGAGCAAAACATGGCCGAGTTCAGCGCCGACAAGATCACGAGCATCATCTGGGCCGGCGGCATCGAGACGAGCCAGTCCGTGGCCGCCGCCGAGCTCGACTATGACCCGGAGTGGGTCCTGGCCGGTGACGGCGGGTACTCCGACGGGTTCGGTACCAACACGTTCCAAAACAGCGGGGTTTGGTCGCACGCGTGGGTCATCACCTTCGAGCCGTACGACCCCGTCCTCGCGCAGCAGGTCTGCTACCAGGCCTACAAGTCGGTCGATCCGGCTGCGGCCAATGTCGACGCCCAGGATGGCGGCTGCTCCAGCTACGACGAGCTCCGCCAACTGTTCACCGGGATCCAGGTCGCCGGTCCGAAGCTCAACCCCACGTCCATCGACCAGGGCTACCACGCCATCCCGCCGCAGACGAGCTTCGATCCGCGGGTGCCCGCCTGCTTTTACGAGGTCGGCGACTACACCTGCATCAAGGACGGCGTGGCCGAGTGGTGGGACCCCAACGGCGTGCCACCAGGCGGCACGCAGCCCGGTTGCTATCGGGCCGGCAACTACGGCCAACGCTATGTGACCAACGCGTGGCCCGCGGGGAATGTCCTCACCGAACGGCAGGCCGAAGACCCCTGCTCGGCGTTCGGCCCCGACTTCTTCGAGCAGGCATGACGCGAAGCGCCTGGGCTCATAGCGCGCGGCGGGATCCGGCCCGCAGGGCCGCGAGGCAGGCGGCGCGCGCCAGGAGGGCGGCTGTGCTCCTCCTTGCTCTTGTCGTGGGGGCGGTGACGTCCGTGGGCACCTTCGGCAGTCGGGCGCATGCTGAGGAGGCTCAGACGATTGCGTTCACCGTCACCCAGCCACAGACCGTCCACGAGGCCGGCGCGGTGGCAGGCAACCCGCTGAGCACCGGCGCCGGCGAGCTCACCGACCCTGGGCCGCTCATGTGCTACGCCTACCCCTCCTGCGTCTTCATCGTCATCAACGTCAACTATCCGGCGGGCGTCGACTACAACACCAAGTACTTCACGACCCTCACGGCCAACGTCTCGGGCGGCGGTAAGTACACGATGGAGTTGTTTTCCGATCCCTTCGGCAACGCCAACCAGGTGGCGGAGAGCGACGCGGAGACGGCCACGGAGTCGCTGTCGATGGTGACCACGGGTGCCGACCCGATCCAGCAGTTTGGCCTTTGCATGAACGAGTTGGACGGCGGTCCCTCGCCGTTTGTCCTCTCCTTGGTCGGCTCCCTCTTCCCGCCCACCAATCCCTACGCGGGCTTGACCCCCAACTCGCCGTTCACCACTAGCCCGCCACCAACGACGCCCGTCACCCTGCCCTCCCCGGCGACCACATTTGCGCCGGCCCCGACAGCCACGTTGCCACCACCCGTCACCGAAGCGCCGTCGGCGCCGCCGCCGGTCACGACGCCCGATGCGTCACTGGGCGGATCGTTTGACAACAGCGGCGGTTTCTCCGCCGCGCTCGGACCCGTCAGCGGTCCGACGCTCTTCAAACCCGTGGCCGCCACCAAACCACCGGCGTCACCCAACACGGTCGAGTTGATCCTGGCCCTGGTGGGCCTACCGCTGGGGATCCTCGTGATCATCCCGATCCTCATCATCCGCCGCCGTAGAGGGGTACCGATCTGATGCAGCACGCTTCACGCTGGGGAGCGGCTGTGGTCCTCATCGCCGGGCTCCTCTTCGCCGCGGGCGCCGCCGGCGCTGATGCCGGCCAAGGGTCGGTCCTTCTCGCCGCGCTTCACCCCGTGAGCATTTGCCCAACCCTGCCCGGCGGCATCCGCTGCGACGCCATGGCCATGGCCAACGCCGGCGGTGGTCTGGCGTACAACCGTCTCCCGGTCGGCTACGGGCCCGCCGACCTCCAGTCGGCCTACGGTGTCACGGCCGCAGCCAAAACGCGGGGTAGCGGACAGACCGTCGCGATCGTGGCGGCCACCAGCGATCCCACCCTCGTGTCCGACCTGGCGGTGTACCGGTCCACCTTCCACCTGCCTCCATGCACCGAGGCCAGTGGGTGTTTGAGGATTGTCGACGAGAGTGGTCTGCCGGAGACGACCCTTCCCACCCTCGGCGCCGAGCTTGGGCTGAGCCTTGCCGTCGATGTGTCGGGCGAGACATCGCTCGACGTCGACATGGTCTCGGCGGGATGCCCGCTCTGCCACATCCTCGTCGTCGAGGCCTACGCCCAGGACCCGACTGTCTTGGTGGGTCTCGTCGGTCTCCCCGACCTTGCCCACGCCGCCAACGAGGCCGCCCGCCTCGGTGCGGACGCCGTCAGCACCAGCTACGGGGAGCCGGAGGGTTTCAGCGGCACCGAGGAGTCGATCGAGAGCGACCTCTATGACACCCCAGGCACGGTGCAGTTGGCGGGGAGCGGCGACGGCGGCTACGGGGTGAACGCTCCGGCGTCGTCGCCCAACGTCATCGCCGTCGGGGGCACCACACTCAACCGCTACCCAGGGGGCCGAGGATGGACCGAGACAGCGTGGGACGACGCCGGGTCGGGCTGCTCATCCGTGGAGCCGAAGCCATCCTGGCAAACCGACAAGCTCTGCCCCAACCGCACCACGGCCGACGTCTCCGCCGATGCCGATCCTGACACGGGCGTGGCGATCTATGACACCGACGGTGCTCCAAACGGCGACGGGTGGCTCATGATTGGTGGGACGAGCGCGGCATCTCCCTTGGTAGCGGCTCTGATCGGCCTCGCCGGCAACGGCTCCACGATGGGCGTCGGGGCCCGCTACATCTACGCCCACACCAACGACTTCTACAACGTCGTCAGCGGTCCTTCCAACAAGAAGGGCTGCGGCGACTACACCTGCCGGCCACAGCCTGGCTACAACGGTCCCACCGGCTGGGGCTCGCCCGACGGGCTCGCCGGTCTGTAGGGCTCGACAGGGGAGGGATGATGGAGTTTCGCAAGCTCGGGTCGCTCGAGGTGAGTCTGGTCGGTCTGGGATGCAACAACTTCGGGCTTCGCTGCGACGAGGCGAAGTCTGCAGCCGTCGTCAAGGCCGCATTGGACGCGGGGATCAACTTCTTCGACACCGCTGACGTCTACGGCGGCACGCACTCCGAGGAGTTCCTCGGGCGCGGTCTCGCCGGTCACCGCGACGAGGTGCTGATCGCCACCAAGTTTGCTGCGCCGGTGGACGCCGATCCGCTCCATCGGGGCGCCAGTTCGCGCTGGATCACCGAAGCCGTCGAGGCTTCGCTTCGGCGGCTCGGGACCGATCACATCGATCTCTATCAGCAGCACCTCCCCGATCCGGAGGTGCCGATCGAGGAGACCCAGGCCGCGCTCGACGGGTTGGTCCGAGCCGGCAAGGTGCGCGAGATCGGCAACTCCAACTTCTCGGGCGAGCAGATCGACGCGGCGGCGAAGCTGTCCGCCGATCAGGGATGGGCGCACTTCGTGTCGGCGCAAAACCATCTCAACCTGCTCGTACGCAACGCCGTCGACGAGGTCCTTCCCGCGTGTGAGCGCAACGGCCTGGGTTGCCTGCCCTACTTCCCGTTGGCCAGCGGGCTGCTGAGTGGCAAGTACACCCGGGGGGAGCCCGCTCCGGCTGACACCCGTCTGGGGGCGCTGCCCCCGGAGCGGGTCGGCAATTGGCTGACCGACGCCAACTTCGACCTGGTCGAGGCGCTGGCCGCTTTCGCCGATGCCAGCGGTGGCCACACCATCTTGGAGTTGGCCTTCGCCTGGCTGGCTGCTCAGCCGGCGGTGTCGTCGATCATCGCCGGCGCGACGTCGCCGACCCAGGTGGCGGCGAATGCCGCGGCGATCGCGTGGACACTCACGCCCGATGAAGTGGCCGCCGTCGATCGGATCCTCGCCGCCGGCTAGCGGAAGAAGTGCGTCGTTGGGCGCTTGAGCAGTTGGCCGTCGACGAAGGTGTCGACCTTCTCGTTGTAGAAGGCGATGAGCCCGGCGATGGGCAACAGCTCACGGGTCGGGAAGTCGTAGGCCCACGCCAGATCGGGCTGCACCGTCCCGCCGACGTCAACGGCCCAGTAGCCGCTCGTTGTCCCCTTGTACGGACACTCGGTGACGGTGTCTGTGGGGATCAGATGGGTGAAGTCGATGTCCGTGCGGTTGAGGTAGTAGCGCGTCGGCAGGCCGGTCTCGAACACCATGACCGGTGAGGACGATTGCGCCAGCACCGTCCCTTCCAGCTCGACGCGGACCGGGCGCGTCGATCGCAGGGCATCGACGCGCACATAGGGGTTGCGAGGATGGACGAAGACCTGCTCGTCCTCCTCAAACCAGGCGTCGAGCGCCGACCAGTCGAACCGCACGGTGCCGCTCAGACCCTCGATCGGCGAGTCCCGCAGGATCTTGACGCTGTGCGGTCGGCGGAGGTCACCGATCTGGAGGGAGTTGAGCTCGACGGCGCCCCGGGGGCTGTGTTGCGTGACGTCTTCGGAGACGAGCAGGCCGGCCCTCACGTCGGTCAAGGGGATGTAGTACTGCGGGTAGTTGGCCCACTCCCAGACGTAGACGGCGTGCGTCGTGTCGACGACGAGTTGGCCGGCGGCGAAGGCGCGCACGCGGCGCGGCACGGGCTCGACGTGGTTGACGGGCACGATCATGGCCGGGTAGTCGTTCACCGGCTCATCGTCGCGCAGGGGCTCCGGGATGATCGGGCGCCAACCTCGTCCTGACAATTGTCAACTTAGTTGCCTATCCTGGAGCGCATGCGATCATCCTCCCTTCGAAGGTGGCGGACTCTGTCGGTGGTGGCAGGTCTCCTTCTGGTCGTGACCGGCCTGGCCGGGTGTCGCGTCCGGAGCCACGTCACCGTCCACTACGACGGGCCAGCGCCGACGCCGGCCGGCGTCGGCCACACCATCCCGGTGGGCTCCTCAACCCAGGTCATCACCGTTGATGGGCTGCCACGAACGTTCCACCTCTTCCGACCCGCCACCCTCCCGGCCATGGCTCCCCTCGTCGTCATGCTGCACGGCGGCTACGGGAGCGGCCTTCAAGCCGAGGGGAGCTACGGGTGGGATGCCGAGGCTGCCCTCGGGCACTTCATCGTCAGCTACCCCGATGGGATCAACCACGTCTGGAACGCCGGCGGGGGCTGCTGCGGGGAAGCGGCCCGGGACAACATCAATGACGTTGGTTTCATCACCCAGATGGTCGCGGCCATCGAGCAGGAGGTCCCGATCGACAAGGCCCGCGTCTTTGCCACCGGGATCAGCAACGGCGGGATCCTCGCCTACGACCTCGCGTGCAACACCGAGATCTTTGCCGCCATCGGTCCCGACTCGGCGACCGAGCTGGCCACCTGCCCGTCGCCCGCACCAATCTCGATCATCCACATCCACGGCACCGCCGACCCGATCATCAAGTATGACGGCGGACCCGGTCAGAACGTCGGGGCGGTGATCGACGGGCCGGCGATCCCCGCCCTCAATGCCAGATGGCGAGCGATCGATCAGTGCGCGCCTCCCGTGGTCAGCGTCTCCGGCCTGGTGACGACCTCGATCGCCGATTGCCCGTCAAATCGCCAGGTCGAGTTGATCACCATCGCCGGCGCCGGTCACCAATGGCCCGGTGGGGCACCCAATGCGCTGGGCCAACGGATTCTTCACACCGCTCCGCCGTCGACCGCCCTCAACGCCACCGCCGTCATCTGGCAGTTTTTCGCCGCTCACGCGAAGGCGTAGGTGACCGGCAGGTGCTTGACGCCCGAGACGAAGTGAGCACCTGACCACTCCGCCGGGCCGGACATCTCGATGTGATCCAGCTGCGGTAGGAGTTGGGTGAGCATGGTCCGGATCTCCCGCCGGGCGAACTGGGCGCCGAGGCAGAAGTGGCGCCCCACCCCGAACGACAACAGCTTGTCGGCATCAGGTCGGCTGACATCGAAGGTCATCGAGTCAGCGAACACGTCCTCGTCCCGGTTGGCCGACGGATACGAGAGCAGCACCCGACCGCCGGCCGGGATCGGCACGCCTCGGATCTCGGTGTCCTCGGTTGCATACCGGAGGAAGTGGCGCACCGGCGAGGTCCAGCGGATCATCTCATCGGCGGCATTGACGACCAGGTCGGGGTGGTCGCCGACGGCGCGCAGCTGAGCCGGATCGCGCAGCAGCGCCTCCATCCCGCCGGCAAGGGCAAACGACGTCGTGTCGTGGCCGGCGGTGGCGACGATGATGTAATACCAGAGCCGCTCGATGTCGCCCATGGGCTGACCGTCGATCTGGCCGTTGGCGATCACGCTCGCCAGGTCGTCACCGGGATGGGCGCGGCGATCCTCGGTGAGCTCGTTGAAGTACATCACGAAGCGCATCACCGACTCGAGCACCTTGGCGCCCGGGTCATGAGCATCACCGAGATACTCCGGATCGGCGGCGCCGAACAGGCCCTGCGTGAGGGAGAGCATCAGCTCCTCGTCCTCCTCGGGCACGCCGTAGATGTCCATGATCACCCGCAGCGTGTAGGGGGTGGCGATGTCCTTGGCGAAGTCGCACGCCCCGCCCATGTCGCGCATCCGCTCGACGAACAACGCGGCCAGCTCGTCGATGCGCGGCTGCCGATGCTTCACCGCCGCGGGCTTGAACCACTCGTTGGTGACCTGGCGGTGGGCGGCGTGCTCATGCCCATCGAGCTGCACCAGGCTCTTGGGCTCGGGCATACCGCTGGCCAGCATCCGCTGCCACTCGGCGTCGGGCCCGAGAACGGCGCGAGTGGTGTTGAGCCACCGATCGTTGTCCCGCGACACCGCGAAGACATCCTCGTGACGGGTCAGCACCCAGAAGCGCTCGAACCCCTCGATGTCGACCTGGAGGACAGGCTCCTCGCGCCGCAGCTCAGCCACTTGCGCGTGCCAGGCGTCCATGTCGGCCCATCGGAAGCCGTCCAGGAACAGCCGGCCCGCGGTCGCATCCTCAATCATGCAGGCGAACGTACCCCCGTGGCGCCCAGCCCGCGCTGCGGGTACCGTCGCCCGTCGTGCGTATCGCCGCGCTGGTCAAGCAAATTCCGGAGTTTGAGGCCATGCAGCTGGGGCCCGACGGCCGGCTGGTCCGCGACGGTCTGGCCCTCGAGCTCAACCCCTATTGCCGGCGCGCCGTCTCCGAAGGGGTCGAGTTGGCGCGGACCCTGGGCGGCACGTGTACGGCGATCACGCTCGGGCCTCCCACGGCTGAGGACTGCCTCCGCGAGGCGATCGCGTGGGGGTGCGATGACGGCATCTTGATCACCGATCCGGCCTTCGCGGGCTCGGACACCATCGCTACCGCCCGAGCGCTCGCAGCGGCCTTGGCGCGACTCGGCGAGTGGGATCTGATCCTCACCGGGCGCAACTCGGTGGACGCCGACACGGGCCAGGTCGGTCCCCAAGTGGCCGAGCTCTGCGACATGGCATTCGCGGCCGGCGCCAAGGAGATCACAGTCCTGGACGGGAGGCTGCGCGTCCGCTGCGAAGAGGATGACGGTTACAGCGATCGCCTCGTCCGACTGCCGGCCGTCATCTCCTGCGCCGAGCGCCTCTGCGAGCCGGCCAAGGTCGATCCCGATGGACGCGCCGCCGTCGACGGGTCCCTCCTCTCGGTGCTGACGGCGGCTGACCTCGGCTCCGGGCCGTGGGGTCAGGCCGGCAGCGGCACCACGGTGGGCGAGGTGCGCGTGCTCGATGTGCAGCGCGAGCGGCGGGTGCTCACCGGTTCGGCCGGGGCGCAAGTCGCCGAGGCCGTTGCTCTGTTGGTGAGCCGCGGCGCCCTCACCCTCGGCGACGCCGATGGTGGCGCGACCCGGCTGCGTCGGGATCATTCTGTCGTTGCTGAGGGACCCGTGATCGCGGTGGTGATCGAGCCGGAGCGAGCCAATGTGGCGCGAGAGCTGCTGGGTGCGGCCGATGGGTTGGCGGCCGAGATCGGCGGCGCGGTCGTGGCGGTAACGGCCACATTCCCCGCCATCGAGCCGGACATGCTCGGCACCTGGGGGGCTGACGCCGTCGTCGCCGTGGAGGGGGCCGGCAGTGAGGAGGATGTCGCCGCCGCGCTCGCGGCCTGGGCCTCGGTGGCCGCGCCGTGGGCCGTCCTCCTGCCGAGCACGACCTGGGGTCGTGAGGTCGGCGGGCGGGCCGCCGCCATCCTGGGAGCGGGGCTGACCGGCGATGCCGTGGAGCTCGAGGTTGAGCGTGGCTCGCCGCCCCGGTTGGTGGCGTGGAAGCCGGCCTTCGGCGGGCGGTTGGTGGCGGCCATCCACTCGTTGTCGCCGGTGCAGATGGCGACCGTTCGTCCCGGCGTGTTGAGGCCCCCGATGGCCCGGCCGGCGGGACCTATTCCGACGTCGGCGTTGGCGGCTGCGGTGCGCGGGCGAGTGACGGTCACGTCATCGGTTCGCGACGACGACGTCGACGTCTTGGCCATGGCGCCGTTCGTGGTCGGCGTGGGCGGCGGCGTCCCACCCGACGAGTACGGCGTGATCGAAGCGTTGGCCGACACGTTGGGCGCCGAGCTGGCCGCCACCCGCAAGGTCACCGACAAGGCGTGGCTGCCCCGGGCTCGACAGGTCGGGCTGACCGGGCGGTCGATCGCGCCGCATCTGTACATCGCCATCGGACTATCGGGGAAGTTCAACCACACCGTCGGTGTGCGGGCGGCGCGCACGGTGCTGGCCATCAATCAGGACCCGACGGCTCCCATTTGGGATCACGCCGACATCGGCATCGTGGGCGACTGGCGCTCGGTCGTGCCGTTGCTGACGGCATCGCTGTCGGCCGCGGTGGCGGTGGCTGCGTCGGTGGCTGCGTCGGTCAGATGATCTCTCGCCGCTGCGCGTCGGGAAGCGTGGGGAAGGGTGCGAGCGGGAGGGTCTGATACCAGTAGGCGACCGTGGCGATGTCGTCTTGTAGTTGGAGGTATCGCGGGCCGCGACGCCAGCCCAATGCTTGCATCGTCACCCTGAGATCGGTCCGGAACCTGATGGGGTCGGTCAGATGCCAGCGGTAGAGGCCGAAGCGCTGCTGGGAGCGATACGTCCCGTCGGGTCGGAGCACCTGAGGCATGCCCGCATACGGGGTGGTGAACTCCGTGTACTGGCCGCCGACGTCGAAGTTGTACGAGCCGCAGAAGTAGTCCTCGGTGCCCGTGCCGCAGATGGTGGGGAACTCGCCGTCCCCATCGATGAACCACTTGAGCTCACCTTCGCCCCACCAGCCCGAGCTGTTGACTCCCCACGCGCAGTAGGTGCCCACGTAGTGGCCCCGTCCCTGGACGCCGTCGAGGATCGTCACGACGTCACCCTTGGGGAGCGGGTTGATGCGCCGGAACTGGGCGCAAAATCGTGCCGCGTCCTCGGGGACTTCACACAATGAATAGGTGATCTGGTAATAGAGAAATCGATCCTCAGGGCTCTCGTTGGTCAGCGTGATCCTCGCCCGGCGTGAGAAGGGCATCTCCCAGTAGCAATTGAACGCTCGACCGGGGTTGACGCACACGGCCAGGGACGACACCTGGGCGTACTCGCCCCACCCGCACGCGAAGAAGTCCCCGACGGGGCACTCGACGGCAGGCTGCGGATCGTCGTCCCAGTACATGCGCAGGATCTGGTCGCGCCATCCGCCCGTGGGGGTGAGCCAGATGTGTTGGATCGCCCCCGACCCCTCAATGTCGGCCAGGACAAAGGTTTCCTGGGCGCCGATCTTGACCGACGGCGAGATCTTCCACCCGAGCCCGAGATCCTTCCCCGGTATCTCGCCCGTGCCTGCGGTGGCCATACCGCCGCGGCCCTTCTCACCGGTGAAGTTCTCCGGGCTGATCGACCGCGTCTCAGCTTCGGCCAAGCGCCAGAGATTGCCGAGTCCGACGCCCAAACCGTTCCAACCTTGGTGCTCCGTCATCGCCGCTCCGTCATGGCCGCTCCGTCATGGCCGCTTGTCTACTCGCTATCGTCACCGCCGGCATGCCCTCTGACCCCCGTCTCATGGTCGGTACGCAACTCGCCCGCGACATCCTCGACCGCACCGCCGTTCGCGCCGCCTCCTTCTTGGCGGCGACCGGCGCCAAGCCTTGTCTCGCCGCGGTGATGGTCGGGGACGACCCGGCATCGGTGACCTACGTGCGGATGAAGCGCAACCGGTGTCGTGACGCCGGCATCGACTCCCGACTCGTTGGGCTGCCCGCCGCAACCACGACCGCCTCGCTTGTGGCGGCCATTGCCGAGCTGTCCGGTGACCCGTCGGTCCACGGGATCCTCTTGCAACATCCCTCGCCGCCCCACATCGACGAGCGGGCCGCCTTCGAGGCGATCGATCCGGCCAAGGACGTCGACGGGGTCACCATGCACTCGTTCGCGGCGATGGGGTTTGGCTACCCGGGCTTCGCGTCTTGCACGCCGGGTGGGATCATCCGTCTCCTCGACCACTACGGCGTCTCGCTCGCGGGCATGCACGCGGTCGTCATCGGGCGCAGCCCGATCCTCGGCAAGCCGGTCGGGATGATGCTGCTGGCGCGGGACGCGACGGTCACCTTCTGCCACTCCCGCACCGTCTCGTTGCCGTCGGTCGTCGGGACGGCCGACATCATCGTCGCCGCCGTCGGGAGGCCCAACTTCGTGAGGGGCGACTGGGTCCGCCCCGGCGCCGTCGTGGTGGACGCCGGCTACAACGAGGGCAACATCGGCGATGTGGCCTTCGACGAGGTGGTCGGTCACGCCAGCCTGATCACGCCCGTTCCGGGTGGGGTCGGGCCCATGACTATCGCGGTGCTCCTCGAGCAGACGGTCGACGCCGCGCTCATGGTACGTACGGTTTAAGCCTCCGCAGGCCTTAAACCGTACGTACCATGAGCGCTCGCGGCCGCGGCGGGCCGCTCAGGAGGTCATGCCGCCGAGGCCGACCAGCCCCCGGGCCAACTCGATCTCGCCCATGTGACGAAGTCCGTGCTGGTAGATCCAGCACTCGACGGCATCCAACACGGTGATGCCCTCGGGCCCCGCCGCCCGGGCGCTGTAGGTGCTGGCGATCTGCGGAGGGAAGGGGCGAGGGATCACCAGTCGGGTCAACTCCTCGGGAGCAAGCGCGTCGAGCCAGTCCTCGGTCCTCGCGAAGACGGCGCGCTGGTAGGCCTGAAACTCGGCGTAGTCCCCGATCCGCTGGTTGACCATCTCGTCCACGGTGCGGTGCTTGCCGTGATCAGCGATGCCCATGCGGACCCGCGCCTGCCACTCCTCATTCCAGATGGGAGGCGTGCCCGTGATCAGCATGAATGACGCGTCGATCATGTTGGTGATGTGAAACAACGAGAAGGCGATCGGCAGGACGCCTTCGCGCTCGAAATGGTTGACATGGCTGATGTCCATGGACTCAAGCGCTTGCTCGTACAACGAGTGCATGGCCCGCACCCGGCGTTGCAGGGAGTCCAGGATCAGGTCGGTCATGCCGACGCCGCGGCGGCTGCCGCTGCTCCCTTGGCGAATGGTCCGTCGGGGCCGAAGGCCAATGCGGCGAAGCGCTCGCCCATGCGCTTGTAGCCGGCCGGGTTGGGGTGGAGGTCGTCGGGAAGATCCGCGGCGTCGTTGGCTCCAAACAACTTAAGGCCGTCGAGGTAGTGCAGGTTGCTGTCTCCTCCGGTGCGGCGGCTGGCGACCAGGGCGGCCTCCGCGGCGCGGATCTTGGTCAGGGTGAGGCAGGTGGCCCGGCTGTCCTCCATGCCATCCAGCGTTGTGAAACGGCCGTCCGGGGCGGGCACGCTGGGTCCGGGTTTGTTCTCCGCTGACGGGCAGAATATGGGCGACACCAGCAGGATCGGCGTGTCGGGGTGGCCCTCACGCACGGTGTCCAAGAAGCCGTTGAGGGCGGGGCCGAACGCCCGGTCGCGCATGGTGTCTCCGTTGACGAGGTTGATGCCGACTTTCAAGCTGATCAGGTCGGCCGGTAGGTCACGGATGGTGCGGGCGACGAACTGATCGAGCATGCACTGCCCGGCGAGGCCGAGGCTCACCAACTCGACCCCGGCCAGACGGGAGGCCACCGCTGGCCAGGTCGTCGTGGGGGAGTTGGCCTCCAGGCAGTGGCTGATCGAGCTGCCGTAGTGGATCCACTGCCGCCCGGCCGGAGCGGGAGCGGCCTCGACGGTCGCGCCGTCATCCACCCGGAGGGAGCGCAATTCGACCGAGGCTCGATGTGGAAGCCACAGCTCGATCAGCTTTCGCCCCGGAGCGAGCCCGTCGAAGCGGATGGTCGTCGGCTCCCCGAGCGCGAACCCGAGGCCCCGCGGGTCGGCGGGGTCGATGGTGATCACGCTGCCCACCGTGGTGCCGGCTTCGCCGGCGAGGACCCCGTCCACGACAAGATCGAATGGGGC
>Ga0302325_10002162_pt1 | contig 48309 bp, 39 predicted proteins | sample Palsa_T0_2_FD_201948 | JGI IMG/M metagenome (GOLD analysis project Ga0302325, IMG submission 201948) | Peat permafrost microbial communities from Stordalen Mire near Abisko, Sweden - Palsa_T0_2 | ecosystem: Environmental > Terrestrial > Soil > Palsa > Peat permafrost | place: Sweden: Abisko...
TTTGTCAAAGACGGGTTCAGAAGCGAAGCGGCGCGTGCCCCGGCAGGATCGCGGCGAGCGGCGCGTGGCCGAGGTGCTGGAGGCGGCGGCGCAGGTGATTGGCGAGCGCGGGTATGAAGGCGCGACGATGACTGAGATCGCCGAGCGGGCTGGGGCTTCGATTGGGGCGCTTTATCAGTACTTTCCCAATAAAGAGGCGATAGCGCAGGCGCTGCGGCGGAAGTGCGCGGAGGATATGCGGGCGCGCTGGGCTCCGCTGGCCAGAGAGGGCGCGGGGCTGGGCGTGGAGCAGTTGGTGGAGCGGATTCTGGCGGTTCTGATCGACTTTATGGAGAACCGGCCGGAGTTCTTGCCGCTGTTGAATGCGGCGGTGAAGGTTCAGCGCGATCCTGCGGCGCGAATCCAGTTGCGCGAGGCGTTTGCTGCGCTGTTTCGCGAGAAGCGGCCGGAGCTGACGGCGGAAGAGGCGTTTCGCATGGCCAATGTGGCGCTGCAGGTGGTGAAGGGGCTGCGGCCGCTCTATGCCGAGGCGGCTGCTGGCGAGCGCGAGGCGATTGTGCTGGAGTTCAAGGTGCTGCTGACGGGTTATTTGAGCGCGCGGCTGCAAGGCTGATCGCGGTTTGCTGAACGGCAACAGCGGATTCCCGTGGGGAATGACAGAAAGAGAAGCGAGGGCAACAGCCGAAGCAAGTAGGTTGCGAAATGGCTTTACGCGGGTCTTTGGGTGTATTTTGCTTGCATGACGCGGATACCGAATTTGAAGCTGCTTTCTTTGGCTGCCCTGCTCGCTGTGGCTGCTCCTGTTTTTGGACAAACCCCGGCAGCGGCTGATACTCAGCCTGCGCCGAAGCCGGAGGATACCGAGGTCTGGCAGCCGGTGCCGAAGGTGGTAACGCCGGGGCCGGCGGTTGAGGCTGCGCCGCCTTCCGACGCGATTGTGCTCTTTGACGGCAAGAATGTGGACGATTGGGTTTCGGTGAAAGACAAGTCGCCGGCGGCGTGGGTGGTGGCGGATGGCGTGATGACGGTGAACAAGGCCGGCGGAAGCATCGAGACCAAGCGCAGCTTTCACAACTACCAGTTGCATATCGAGTGGAAGATTCCCACTAACATCACCGGAACGGGCCAGGCTCGGGGCAATAGTGGAGTGTTTCTGGCTTCGACAGGGCTGGGCGACGCGGGGTATGAGTTGCAGGTGCTGGATGCGTACGAGAACAAGACGTATGTGAACGGGATGGCGGGAAGCTTGTACAAGCAGGCGATTCCGCTGGCGAATCCGGCGCGGAAGCCGGGCGAGTGGCAGAGCTACGATGTGGCGTGGACTGCGCCGCTGTTCAATGCGGACGGGACGCTGAAGTCGCCGGCGTTTGCGACGGTTTTTTATAACGGCGTGCTGGTGGAGAACCACTTTGAGCTGCAAGGCGAGACGCGGTATATCGGGAAGCCGTTTTACAAGGCGTTTGACGGCGCTCCGATCAAGCTGCAGGCGCATGGGGATAAGAGCGAGCCGATCAGCTTCCGGAATATCTGGGTGCGGGAGTTGCCTTAAGCCGCGGGTTTGCGCAGGACCCAGGTGGTCATGCAGCGGTGATTCTGGACGATGGTGGTTTTGAGCGGGTCGACGAGCGTGGCGTTCCATTGCGCGGTCTGGTGCATGAGCATGGCTTCGTCCACGAGGAACCAGGCGGAGCCGTCGCCGGTGCGGTAGAGGCCGCTGCCGAGGGGTTCAAAATCCATGCCGATTCTTGAGCCGATGCGGGTGAAGAGCAGGCCGCCGGGGCGCAGGACACGCCAGAGCTCGGCGAGCATGGCCTGGAAATGGGCTTCGTCGCGCGAGAAGTGCAGCACGGAGCTGCATAGGACGACGTCGGCGCTGCGATCCGGAAACGGCATCTTTTCGATGGCTCCGACCTGAAAGTTTTCTGCGGGCAGGCTGAGATTGAGCGACTGAGCCATGTGGCGCACGTGGTCTACGCCGCCGGGATCTGCGTCGAAGGCGAGGATTTCGCAGCCGTGACGGAGCAAGTAGACGAGATTGCGGCCGTAACCGCAGCCGGCGTCGAGGACGCGCATGTTTGGGCGGATGTTGCCGCGCAGAATCTGGTCGAAGACGTAGATGTCGATCTGGCCGAATTCTTCTTGCAGGTTGGAAGGAATGGCGCTGCTCCTGATGCCATTTTAGATGCTCAGGCTACTGGCATTTCGTCGTGGACCACTTCTAAAACATCCTCGTGAAAGCCTACAACACGAACGCTCTCTTTTTCCGGGACGGGGGCGCTGGCGGTGGCTTGCCAGATTTCGCCTTGGACGAGGATGCGGCCGATGGGCAGGGTGTTGCGGGTCCAGATGGGTTCCATGGCGGTGCCGAGGGAGCCGACCAGCGCGGCTGGGCCGGTGAGCGCCTTGTTGCGGCGGGCGGCTAGGGCGAAGCGCAGCAGGATGAGCGTGATGACGGCGAAGGCGATACAAAGGCTGATGGCGATGGCCGGCTGAATGGCCATTTCGGGGATGGGCGCGTCGATGAGCGTGAGCGTGCCGAAAGCCAGACAGACCGTGCCGGCGAGGGCGAGGATGCCGTGGCTGGCGAATTTCAGTTCCAATACCAGTAAAACGGCGGCGGCGAATAGGAACAGGACGGCGGTGTGGCGGATGGGCAGCAGGTCCAGCGCGAAGACGGCGAGCAGGACCATGACCGTGCCGAGCGCGCCGGGAACGATGGTGCCGGGAACGTTGAATTCCAGATAGATGAGCAGCGCGCCGCCCACCAGCAGCATGAGCGCAATGTTGGGGTTGGAAAGGTAGCCGAGGACCTCTTCGCGGATGGTGGGCTGGAGGGTGACGATGCGGGCGTTGCGCAGGTGGAGGGTTTCGCTGGTCGCATCGCCTTGATTGAGACGCGTGATCTTGCGGCCGTCGAGGTCGTTGAGGAGCTGGGTTTCGTCCGGGGCGGTGAGGTCGATGAGATGCTGCGCAAGGGCTTCGTCGTCTGAGAAGGACTTGGATTCACGGACGGCGGACTCGGCGAGTTCAACGTTGCGGCCGCGGCGGGTGGCGTAGGAGCGCAGGAAGGCGGCCGCGTCGTTTTCCATCTTCATCTTCATCACAGGGTCGGGCGTGCTGCCTTCGAGAACGGGATGGGCGGCGCCGGTGTTGGTGCCGGGGGCCATGGCGGCCACGTCGGCGGACTCCAGGATAAAGAAGCCGGCGGAGGCGGCGCGGACTCCTGCTGGGGCGACGTAAATGACGACCGGGACTTTACTGCCGAGGATGGCGCCGACCATCTGGCGGGTGGAGTCGAGCAGGCCGCCGGGGGTGTCCAGCTCGACGAGGAGGGCGGCGGCGTGGTCGCGATTGGCCTGGTCGATGGCGCGGATGAGGCGTCCGGCGCTGATGGGCTGGATGGTGTCGCGGATTTCGACTTTGTCGACCAGGGGCTGGCTGGCTTCCGGTGGAGCGGGCGGATTCGCGGCTAGCGAAAGCGCTGCGGAGACGATGCCGAGCGCCGCTAGCCCCAGGAATTTGCGGAAGACCGAGAATGAGGGGGCAGACATTCGGCGCTCCTATGGCGGGATAGTGTTCTTATTATGCGCTCATTGCCAGCAGTTGTTACCAAGGGACTCCGGGTTGCGGCGGATGCGTGGATCATTTTGGGACTTTTGCGGCGGGTGTTGGGGGTTTGAGGATGGCTCGGCAGCGTCTGGAGTCCTGGCCGGCGCTGGGTTCGATTTGGACGTTGGATTGGGTGCAGATTTCGCGCTGCCAGTCTAGCGCGGCTTTGCCGGTCAGTTTTTCGACTCGATCAGCGCCGGTGGCTGCGTCGATGGAGTAGCGTTCAACGTCGTCTTCAAACTTACCCGTCGTTTCGTTGCGCGAGTGCGTCCAATTCCCTACTGCGAAGCCACTGTCCGGCTGTTTGACGATTGCGTATATCTGCTCAGTGCTCTCGTCGAACTCGCCCTCATCTGCATAAATCAGTACCGCGCCTGGTAGCGGACGGCCAGCATCTGTGGGTTTACCCGGCCAGCGTGCTCTCCATCCTGTTCCATTGACAAAGTGAAAGGTGGTGAATAGGGTTCCGGCCTCGCAAGCCCAGCAGTCGTAATAGGTGATAGCCAATTCGCTTGGTGACGGTGGAATCCAATCCAAAATCTTGACTCCGTAGCCGATCGCCAACACGCGGCTCTTGCCGGAGTTTAGCGCGACGTTATAGATGGTCCATGTGTCATAGTCCGGAGTTGGGTCTTCCTTATCGCGGGATGCGGTCATGACGAGGGCATAGCCGTCTTCTACGCCTACTTCGCGGATGGCGGTGATATTCGGGTCGTGCAGCGCGCGGCGGACGAGGGGCATGACTTTCTGATCGGATTCGATGTTGATCCAGGTGAAATTGGCCGGGAGTTGGGCGTAACTCAGCGTGGTTAGAAGAAGGAGGGATGTTAGCAGGAGTGTTTTGGCTCTGTGCATCGTGGCCTTGGGTGGATGCCTTGATTGGGAACGGTTTCATTATGCATGATTTGTGGGTTGGACGCGATGGGAACAGCAGATTCCCGTAGGGAATGACAGAAAGAAAAGCAAGTGCAAGAACACCGACAGGCATAGGTTGGCGGTACCCACATCCTCGCTGGGTTGCCTGCGGATGACGCTCAGGTCAGCACGACGGCATTGTAGATCATGTGGAGCAACACGCAGGGGTAGAGTTTGCCGGTTTTTTTGAAAAGCCAGGCGTTGGTGACACCGAGCAGGCCTACGGGGAGCCAGGCGAGGGGTTGGTGGTAGATGGCGAAGTATGCCGCGCTGGCCAGGATGGGCAGCCAGCCATGCCATTTATCGTGCCATTCTCGATCCAATGCGCGGAAGAGCAGGCCGCGGAAGAGGAATTCTTCGGCGAATGGGGCGAAGAAGACGGCCATTACGAAGTAAGAGACGCGCAGGTCGGGGTTATCGGCGAGGGATTGCTGGGCTCTTTGCAGGATTTCGTGCGTGGCGGGCAGATGCAGCAGCAGGATCTGGTAGCCGCGGGCTAACATGCCGAGGGTCAGGCCGCCTGCCGCTCCCATGAGCAGGGCGGGGATGAGCTGGATGTCCAGGAAGCCGTAGCGCTTGAAAAATGGCTCGGGCGGCGGGGCGTAGAGCCAGTCGTATTTGCCGGGAGTGGGTGCGGGCGGAGGATCGGGCTTCCAGAGCCAGACCTGGTCGGCGGTGACTTCGCGGTTGGAGAGGAAGTGGGTCATCCCGATCATGACGCCGACGGCGCAGACGCCGTAGCCGAAGGCCTGGGCGATGGCGATGCTATCCCGGCCGAGGACGGCGAGACTGATGCCGGCGACGATGGCGCCCACCTCGATGAGGATGGAGATGGCGATCATGGCGTGCATGAGGGTGGGCGGTTTGGGGAGGGTTTCTCCCCAGGGGTCGTAGAGGAACGGCAGGCGCGCGCGGAAGTTCTGCCACATGGCGGCGGCGGTGATCCAGGAGTAGACGATGCCCATGACGGCGATGTGCCACTGCTGGGTGCAGATGCCGATGGCGAAGGTCAACATGCCGAGTTGCGCGGCCCAGCGGCGTCCGGAGGGGATTTTCTGCACTTCGCCGGACTCGGAGGTGACGGTGACCAGGGTGACGGATTTCTCGGCCATGCTGCGGCCGAAGAAGTACCAGGCGACGGCGACAAGGGCGATCTTCCAGATTTCATGCGGGAACAGGATGCAGGCCAGGACGAGGATGATGGCGACCAGGCCGGAGGAGATGAGCGTCCAGAGCCAGGCCTTGGCTTTGAGCAGGGATTCGAGGCCGCGCGGCCAGGTGAGGGCGATCCAGAGGGCGGAGCCTTCGCTGGCCAGGGATTTAGGGCCGAGCACCCAGAGAAAGTAGGTGCCGAAGAGGATGGCTGCGCCGCAGAGGTAGTTCCAGGCTTCAGCGGCGTGCTGGGCGAAGAAGCGCATGTTGAAGGCCTGGTAGCCGGCGACGGTGAGCGGAATGAGAATGGTCTGGACGATGGCGCTGCGGTCGCGGATGAACCACAGGAATTCTTTGCGGTAGAGCGGTTCGCGGCCGAAGCGCGGCATGCCTTTGCGATTGGCGGAGGGCCCGGCGTCGGCTTTGGCGAACTGGCCGGCGAGGCCGCGTTTGGTTCCCCAGACGCTGAAGGCGACGGCGGCGGCAATGATGCAGACGGAAATGAGCCAGCAGACGGCGATACCAAGGGGGAAGGAAAACCGACCGCCGGTGTTCTGACCGAGAAAAATGCCGAGCCAGGGATACGGGACGAAGGTAAAGAAATTGACGAACTTTGCCGCGCCGGCGATGAGGATGGGCAGGAAATAGAGGGCCACGAAGAAGAACATCATGGTGGCGTAGCCGGCCCAGCTCATCAGTCCGACGAGCCCGCCACGGGTGCGGGGCGGGAAGCGCAGGATGATGGCGATTTCAATAGCTTTGCCAAGGCAGGCGGCGGCGAGGGTGATGGGAATGCCGATGAGCGGGGCCGCGCCGAGGCCGATGAGCGGACTGCGGTAGGCGATGCCGAAGAGAAAGCCGGCGAAGAGCGGGCCGGTCCAGTAGATGGGGTTGGCGGCGAGCGGGGAGATCATTTCCGAGAGGAAGATGGCGCCGGTAGGGATGGGGTGGGAGTAGAGCCACTCCCACATGGGATGGCGGCGGCGCTGGATATCGAGTTCGAGGCCTTCGCCCTGGAAGACGAGCATGGCGAACCAGAGGAAGAGGATCGCAGAGCCGATGAGAGCGGGAAGCCGGCCGGATTTTGGAAGCCCGCTGAGACCGGGGGCAGCTTGCTTTTCGGTAATGAAATCATGGATTCCGTGGCTCTGCTTTGCGTTCCTCAGACTCTGTTCAACAAACTCCTGATTTCCTCTCCGCTTTCGAGCAATGCTCTTTGCTTCGGCAGAATACGCGGGCTCGAAGGTGTCTTTGGCAAGTTGCGGAGATCGGAGAGCGATGGATTCGCTGAGAATGGCCGCATCGAGGAATACTTGGCTGACGACGATCTTCCCGTGGAGTTCGGCATCAGCGCGCTGCGCTGCCTCGACCGCGAGGTTCACGGCGAAGGCGGCCATGATGTTGATCGCGGCCATCATGATAACGCTGAGGAAGACGCCGAGGACGCTCCAGTCGGTAGTGCTCTTTTTGGCGCGGTTGTTCATCAGCTCCTGCTGGCGGCGCTGACGGCCCATGGCGCGTTTGCGCGAGGTGCGCAGCAGGATGCTGACGGTTTGCCAGAAGCTGGGCGGGTTGGCGGCGGGATTCATGCGATTTGCGGAGCCGTCCCTTGAGCTGGCCGCGCGGTGAGTTCGAGGAAGACTTCTTCGAGCGTGGCCTGGCCGTGGGCGGCGGAGAGTTCCGTGAGCGAACCCTGGGCGACGACCACGCCTTCGTTGAGGATGACGGCATGGGAGCAGAGGCGTGTGACGTGGTCCATCAGGTGGGTCGAAAAGAGGACGGTGGTGCCCTGCGCGGCGACCTCGGAGATGATTTCGTAGAAGAGGTGGGTAGATTCGACATCGAGGCCGTTGGTGGGTTCGTCGAGAACGAGAAGCTTGGGCTGATGGAGCAGGGCGAGGAGCAGCCCGAGCTTCTTCTTCATGCCGCGTGAGTAGTCTTCAGCGTAGTTGTCGATGTCGTCGGCGAGGCGCAGGCGGGCGATAGTCGGCGTGAGACGCTCCATGGCTTCCGGAACGTTAAGTCCGTGCATGGCGGCGCTGAGTTCGAGGATTTCGCGGCCGGACAAGTAGGAGTAGAAGACTGGCTCATCGGGCAGGAAGCCGATGAGGCGCATGACGGTGACGCGCTCGTCGAAGCAGTCGTGGCCGTCGATGCGTAGCGATCCCTCGGTGGCTTTGAGGATGCCCATGAGCAGGCGGAAGAGCGTGGTTTTGCCGGCGCCGTTGGGTCCGAGCAAGCCGCAGATCTGTCCAGCGGGAACGGAAAACGTGATGCCCTTGAGAGCGGTCTTATCGCCGAAAGTCTTGACGGTGCGGTGAATCTGGACGAGGCCGGGTTCCGGTTCTGGAATCGCTTCAGAGGGCAGCGCGGGAGGATGCGCGGGTAGGACGGCGGGTTCGGATAAGTTTAGGTAGCTGGGAGCCATGATGGGCTGTAACTCGAAGTGAGTTTGCTTGCCTTACTACGGCTGAGGATACCAAAGGAGTTCCCTGTCTCGGAAAATACTTTACGACGACTACTTTGGAGCGGCCTCGAGAGTACCGGCGCGCTCGTGAACCTGGCTCAGGCCGGCCTTGGCTTCCTCGCTGTAGGGGTCGGCAACCAGAGCGGCTTGAAAGCCTCGTTCGGCTTCCAGAAGCAGTCCGCGGTTGAGTTTCTCGCGGGCAGACGTTACCAGTTTCTGTGCGCGTTGCGGACCGGGGAGCGCGGCGAGGCGGGCGTCTTCCACCTGATCGAGCATGAGGGCGGCCTGGCGGAAGGCTGCGCCGTTGTAGTTGCGCTTGATGCGTTCGAGCGGGTCGGAGGCGGCGGAGTTCGACTTCCAGGCTTCCTGGGCGGATTTGGCTTCGCTGTCGCTGGGGTGGAGTTGGATGGCTTCGGCCAGTTCGGTGAGGGACTCGGCCTGGTCGCCGTGGCGATGCAGGCTGACGGCGAGGTTGAAGTGGTAATCGGCGTCGGTTGGATCGGCGGCTGTGGCCTGGCGAAAGAGCGGGATGGCGCCGGCGGCGTCTTTGCTGCGGCGGCTGAGGGCGACGGCCTGGTTGTTGACGACTTCCGGCAGCGGCAGGACGCGGGCGACGGCGGCGAAGGCTTCTTCCGCGCGGGGATAGTTGCCGGAGTACATCAGCGAGAGGCCGCGGTAGAAGCCGGCTTCGAGAGCGGAGGGATCTGTCTTCGTCACTTTGCTGAACGAGATGGCCGCCTGCTCGTACTGCTGGCTGGCGAATTCCAGCTTGGCCGTGACCAGCCAAGCTTCGGTGAAGTTGGGGCTGAGGTCGGTGGCTTTTTTCAGGTGCTGCAGGCGGTCGGCGGGGTCGGATTCCGTTTCGCCGCGAATGTACTGCTCGAAGGCATCGAGCCGCAGGCTGGTACTGGCGGCGCGAAAGGTTTCTTCGGCAACGCTGAAGCTGGGGTCGAGTTTGCGGGTAAGCTGCCAGGCGAGCGAGTTGAGCAGAGGAATGAGGTGGTCGATGGGACCGGTCTGCGTGATTTCGTCGGAGAGGCGCAGCTTGGCCACATCGACAATGCGGGACTTGAGGGTAAGCGTGCCGGCGTTGACGCTGTAGCTGCCGATGAGGATGTAGTTGGCGTCGAGGATTTCGGCGATCTTGAGCGCGGTGGCGCGGCTGGGCTGGAAGGTTTCGGGCAGCCCAAGATGGTCGAGAGCGTAGAGGCGGTCTTCGCGCGTGAGTGGGAAAAAGCCGGCGGAGGTGAAGCGGCTGTTGAGGATGTCGGGTACGGCTTCGCGAATCCAGTCGAGATTTGCGGCGTCGAGGGTCGCTGGCGCGGGATTGGTGGCAGCGGTAGCGGCTGGCGCGGGCGTTGTTGCCGCGGCTGGGGGGGTGGTGAGGTTGTCGAAGGGCAGGACGAGAAGGATGCGTCCCTGGCCGGCTTCGGCGTCCGGATTGGTCGGAGTCTGAGCGTGTAGTGCGATGGGCAACAGGAGCGCGGCGGCAAAGAACAGTTTGAATTTGCGGTGGGCGCGGGATGGGGCGGAATTGGTCACTTCTAGCCTGATTATAGGTGTAGACGGGTGGGAATCCGGGTTGAGAGCGGGGTCGCAAGATTGCATGGACGGATAGTTCGGGCCTTCGGCCCTTCGATCTCTCAGTTGGCGTTCAGTAACCTGGGCGTTGCCCAGGGCTGGGATGGCGTCGCGCCTTTGCGCTTGGGACCGCTGGGACTTCTGGCAGCTTGTCCTGTCACTTCTCCAGTTGAGCTTCCACGGCGCGGTGAAAGCGCAGAACCGCGGCCCACTGCAGGCCGTCGCTGGTTTGCCAGACCAGATCGCCGTCGAGCTGATGGGCAATTTCCGGGGCCGATAGGTCGCGGTGCAGGCCGAAGTATTGCTCCTCGGTCGCCGGGCTGTTTAAGTGAAACGGGAGCGTGGCCGGCTGCTCTTTGGTCGAAAAGACGAGCGCTGAGGAGTATTCCCAGGGAGTTTTCGAGGCGCGGTCGATCTGCGCAGCGGTAAAGTCTTCGATTCTGTCCACATCCCAGGCTGTCTTGACGTAGCCGAGTTCGGGGCGGGTGAGTTCGTCGGAAACGGGCCACGCGGTGAGGACCGTCGAGCCGGGAAATTTTGCGGTGAGCTGACGGATAGCCTGCTGGTGCAACCGGATGACGTGGGCGTAGGTGAGGTTGTCTTCGGGTGCGAACCCATAAGGCGGATTGATAAAGAGCGCGATGAGGAAGGCTGCCGCCGAGAACGCCGTGAGCAGTTGCCAGTAGCGCACGCGGCGGTGGAACGTGGAGACGGCGACCAGCAGGACGAGCGGGTACATGGGCAGCAGATAGCGGGTGAGCAGCGCTCCGCCAAGGACGGAAAAGGCCAGCGCGTTGGCCAGCAGAACGGCGTAAATGCGGGCCTGGGCGGGAAAGCTGACGCGGGCAAGCGTTTGTCCGCGCGCGTCCTTGACGGGATCGAGGACCATGGCGGCCAGGGTGCAGAGGACTGGGACGAACATGTTCATGTGCGCGAAGAGATGCAGCAGCCGGTGGCCGAATGCGGCGAGGACGCGCACGGGAGCAAGCGTCGATGTGGCGTTGTAGCGCAGAAACTCCGGGTTGCCGAAGAGGAAGCCGGTCTTCGCGTAGTGCCAGCCGTACCAGGCTGCCAGGGGAATCAGACAGGCAGAGTAAGCCGCGGCGAGCTGGTAGCTGCGGCGGCGGATGGGCTTGGCTTTGTGGAAGCCTGTCGTCAATTCAAAGGCGGCGAGGGCGATGGGGGTGACGATGGCGGTCTCTTTGGCCAGAGCGGCGAGCGTAAACCAGAGCGCTGCGGCCCGCCAACTGGCGCCGGGCTTGCGGGCATCGTCCGGAAGTGCGTAGACCAGCGCCCAGAGCGTAGCGGCGGCGGCGAAGATGTCGGCGTGGGCCAGGGTGCTTTGCGCGAACCAGATGGGGTAGAGCGCCGTGAGGACGAGAGTCCAGAAGGCGACCAGCGGGCTGGGATTGAGACGTTGCGCGAGCTTCCAGACGGCCAGCAGTCCGGTGGCTGCCACGGCCAGCACGGCCTCTCGCGTGACCTCAGGATAGAAGCCGCATAGCTTCCACCAGAGCGCGAGATAGATGGACGGCAGCGGCGGATGGGCGTTGCTGATAGTGGTGCTGGGGATCAGCGAGCCGGTGCGGAAGAAGTCCCATGCGGCGGGGATGTAGTAGCCGGCTTCGTCCCAGTAATACGGCAGGCGCAGGAGCGTCCAGTGGGTGAGGTAGAGCGCGGCGAAGATGACCGGAAAGATCATCCACAGGGGTAGAGGCGCGTCCGGCTTGGGAAGCAGATCGGCGAAGAAACGCGAGAACGGACGCGGCCTGGACAAGTTATCCATCCGCTAGTTGACAATGTTGGAGGGGAAGTTGGGGCTTTGCGGCTCCAGATTCAGCTCGCCGAAGGCCTGCTCGTACTGGTGCAGGTTTTGCCCGAGCACGTTCCAGAGCGCCTTGGCCTGCTGAGGGCTCAGGAATATCCCCTGATGGTTCTGGATTGTGAGCTGTTCGGGGGTCTCGGAGTTGGCCTGGCCGAAGACGAGATGAAAGTCCCAGACGCTGACGCGAATCTGCACGCTGTTGGCGTAGGTGTCGCGGTAGCCGGGGGCCTGGGAGAGATTGACGCGGGGCTGCTGGTTGCTCTGGCTCATAGTCTCAACAGATTACTCCGCGAGGCGTTGGGAAGGCGACTCAGGCGGCTGCGGATATAGTGGCAAGGAGCGCGAAAATCCCTAATGGATGCGAGGAACGATGCGAAGTCTTGTTCGAGTGAGCTTGTGGGCCGCGGTTTGCGGATTGGCGATGAATGGGTTGGCTCAGGCGCCGGCGGCGCTGAAGCCGTTTGTGGCGGAGGATGCGCCGTCGCTGGTGCTGGAACATGTGCGGGTGATCGATGGCACGGGCGACGCGGCGCGTGAAGACCAGCGGGTCGTGATCTCCCACGGAAAAATTTTGAACGTGGGTCCAGAGTCGGACGATGCCAAGTATCCGGAGGGCGCGAAAGTGCTGGATTTGACCGGGAAGACGGTCTTTCCCGGCCTGGTGGGAATGCATGAGCACTTGTTTTATCCGCTGCCGGAGGGAGGGCCGGGGCTGTTGCCGCTCTATGGAGAAATGGCCGACAGCGCGCCGCGGCTGTATCTTGCCGGTGGAGTGACGACGGCGCGGACGGCGGGCAGTCTGGAGCCGTACACGGATATTTCGGTGAAGCAGGCCATTGATGCGGGCAAAATCCCGGGGCCGCGCCTGTTCCTTACCGGGCCGTATCTGGAGGGCCAGCCTTCGATCGGTCCGCAACTGCATGAGCTGACCGGCCCCGAGGACGCGGCGCGCCTCGTGAACTATTGGGCTGAGGAGGGCGCGACCTCGTTCAAGGCATACATGCACATCACGCCGCAGGAGCTGAAGGCCGCCATCGACGCGGCTCATGCGCGCGGGCTGAAGGTCACCGGGCATCTGTGCGCGGTCGGCTTCCAGGAAGCGGCGGCGCTGGGCATCGACAACCTGGAGCATGGTCTGGCAGTCGATACGGAGTTCTTTCCGGGCAAGAAAGAGGGTGTTTGTCCGGGGCAGAATCCGGGGCAGGCGTCGCTGGCCAAGCTGGATGTGGAGGGGCCGGAGATTCAGGGGACGATCAAGGATCTGATCGCGCATCACGTTGCGGTGACTTCGACTTTGGCGATCTTTGAGAGCTTTTCGCCCAACCGGCCGCCGATGGGGAAGGAAATGCGTGTGCGGAGTTCGCTGATTCCGGAGAGTTGGGCGGACTATGCGACTACGCGGGCGGCGATTGCCGAGCGTGGTGAGGGGCCGATCTGGCCTGGGCTGCTCAAGATGGAGTTTCAGTTTGAGCGCGACTTTGTGAAGCAGGGCGGCCTGCTGATGGCCGGGTGCGATCCGACCGGCTACGGCGGCGTGTTGCCGGGCTTTGGCGATCAGCGCAATCTGGAGCTGCTGGTGGAGGCGGGGTTTACGCCGGTGGAGGCGATTCACTTTGCTACCGAGAATGGCGCGCGCTGGCTGGGCGAGGAAGCGCATTTCGGCACGATTGCGGCTGGCAAAGACGCCGATCTGGTGGTCGTGGATGGCAATCCAGCGGCGAAGATCGACGATATCGAGAAGGTGACGCTGGTCTTCAAGGACGGCGTTGGTTACGACCCGAAGAAGCTGATCGATTCGGTGCGTGGGCTGGTGGGGATCCGGTAAGGGCGCGCCGGAGAAGCGGCGGTCTTGGCGGTCTGGGAGCCGGTATACTTTGGCAAGCTGGAGTGGAGTGCGGATGGCGGCCGGGTTGCAGACATTTCGGATCGATGCGGCCCACGGTGTGCGGCGCAGAATCGCCGGCATCTACGCGTTGCTCCTGGTCTTCAACCTCGGGGCGTGGGCGTGGGCGCTGGTGGCGTTTCGCGGGTTTCCGGTGCTGTTGGGCACGGCTTTTCTGGCGTACAGTTTTGGATTGCGGCACGCTGTCGATGCCGATCACATTGCGGCCATCGATAATGTGACGCGCAAGCTGATGCAGGAGGGCAAGCGCCCGGTCGCTGTGGGATTTCTCTTCTCAATGGGCCACTCGACGATTGTGGTGCTGGGGTCGATTCTGATTGCCGGGACTGCGGTCGCCATGCAGCACCGGTTTCTGGCGGCGCGCGAGATTGGCAGCGTGATTGGAACGCTGGTCTCGGCGCTGTTTCTCTTTGCGATTGCGATGGTGAATCTCATCGTGCTGCGGTCGGTCTGGCAGACGTTTCAGCGCGTACGCGGCGGCGAGCCGTACGTGGATGAGGATCTGAATCTGCTGCTGAACGGACGCGGCCTGCTGGCGCGGCTCTTTCGTCCGGTTTTTCGCATGATCCGCAGCAGTTGGCACATGTATCCGCTGGGTTTGCTGTTTGGGCTGGGGTTCGATACAGCGACGGAAATTGGGCTGCTGGGGATTTCCGCGGCCGAGGCTTCGCGCGGGCTTTCTATGTGGTCGATTCTGGTGTTTCCTGCGCTCTTTGCCGCCGGCATGTCGCTGGTGGATACGACCGACAACATCCTGATGCTGGGCGCATATGGGTGGGCCTTTGTGAAGCCGATCCGCAAGCTCTACTACAACCTCACCATCACTTCGGTTTCGGTGATCGTGGCCCTTGTGGTGGGCGGCATCGAGGCGCTGGGGCTGCTCTCGGACCGGCTGCATCCGCAGGGCGCGTTCTGGAGGCTGGTTGACGAGCTGAATGGCAACTTCGGCGCGCTCGGGTACTTCATCGTCGCGGTCTTTGCGCTGAGCTGGGTGGTGTCGATCGCGGTCTACCGGTGGCGGCGCTTCGATCTGCTGGAAGTGGAAGAGTTCGTTCCCTAAGAAGAGAGCCGGACAGCTCGTAAGGGGTTGGTGCGGAAGAGGGGACTTGAACCCCTATGGATTGCTCCGCCAGATCCTAAGTCTGGTGCGTCTGCCAATTTCGCCACTTCCGCTCGTACATCCGTGCCGGATGCGCGCATCGCATCGTCATTTGAATTGTACCGTGGCCCCTCAAATCGGCGACAGAACCAGTGTCTACACCGGCCATCGCGAGCCCAGACGCGAACGCGGGCCAGCCACAAACGCCCTGGCGCGCCAAGGTATAAAATCCCAGCATGATTACTGAGCTTGAGTTTTTGGACGGCACCGGCTCCGAGAGCATCGCGTCGAATATGGAAGCCTACGAAGGAGAAGCTCCTTGTATTGGCGACCTCGTTCACCTGGATGCCCAAGGTCAATGGCAACGCTTTCGAGTGGTCGATAGGGTTTTTTACTTGATGCCGAGCGCCAAACGGAAGATAGCGCTGTACTGCCATCCGGCTGAAACGGGAAACCTCGGCCACTAAAGCCGGGTTCTTTCTGCCCATCGCAGGAAAAAGGGCGTTCCGCGAACGGAACGCCCTTTGAGTGTTTCAGGTTGCGGAGCAGTCTACGGCAAGTAGTAGCGGAAGCTGGTCCAGACCATGTTGTCGATGCCCTTGGGCGAGACGTTGCCGGTGGTCAGAGCCAGGTTATCCCAGATGAAGCGCTCTGCGTAGCTGTACTGGATGCCCTGGCGCAGGCGGCCTTTGGGGCCCTTGTAGAAGTCGTACCAGTAGCCGATGGTGCTCTCCTGGATGTCGCGGGTCTGGCCGGTGCAGTTGCTGTTGGACGCGGGAAAAGTGGGGCCGGTAGGAATCGGCTCGGTGCCGCAACCGGAGAAGGCTTCGCCCAGGCCGTAACCATCTTTCTTGCCAGTCTGCGAAAGGTAGATGGTCTTGCCGACGTAGTCTCCGCCGTAGTTGGCGTAGATGTCGAGGCGCGGGGTGGCGTGGAGTTCCAGGGTGCTGAGGCCGGAGAAGGTATGCAGCGGCGAGAAGTCGCCGTTGGGCTTCACGGTTACGTCGGCGATCGTGGAGTCGCCGTAGCGGCCTACGCCGGTGCCCCACAGGCCCTTGATACCCACATCGAGCTTCTTCTGGAAGAGCGGAATGCGGGCGCTGCCTCCGAGACCGCCGCCGACTTCGGTATCGTTGTAGGCGTTGCCAACGGTGGCGCCGGTGTCGACCGACGAGGTGCAGGAAGTTGCGGATTTAGGGCAAGTGTAGTTGTAGACACGGTCGCGGAAGAAGCGCGCGATGCCGAAGATTTCATAGTGGCCCAGGCCTGGATCGAAGGTGGCCTTGGCGAGGAAGTCTGGAACCGGGTTGATGGCGTAGGTGGTGACCAGGCCGGGGGTGGTGCCGTTGGTGGTGTTGGCGGCGCTGTTATACAAGCCGCCGGCCGCACCGGGCTGGCCCCAGAGATAGGTGGTGAAGGGGTTCAGGTTGACCGAACCGCCAGGCGAAAGAACCTGGGGATTTTCCGCCGCGACGCCGATGGCGAACTTGGGGAAGGTCTTGGTGACGCGGAAACCGTACTGACGGGTCCAGACAAAGCCGGCCTCGTAGTTCGGGTCGATGGTCATCGGCAGCTTGATGTCGCCGGAGAGGTTGGAGATGCCGACGCCATCCTCGGTGGCCAGCGACCAGAGCTGACCGCCGGTGAAGGCCCAGCCGTTGTTCAATTGCGCCTGGCCCCAGAGAACGCGCTCGCGCAGGACGTAGCTGTTGGACTGGTTGTTGTTGGAGGTGACGCCGGTGCCGAGCCAGTCAGCTTCCCAGTAGCCGCGCAGGGTGCCCCAGTCGGTCTTGCCGGTGGCCATGAGCGAGATACGCGATTGACGGGCTCCGCTGTACCACTCGCTCAGGTTCGCAGCGTTGGTGCCTTCAAACGGAATGGCGGTGAAGGGGGTGGCGATATCGCCGCCGGTAGCGCGGCTGCGCCAGATTGTTTCGGCCGCGATGAAGCCGCCCGGAGTAAGGTCGATGCCCTTGTAGTGAAGCGACTCGGGACTCTCGATGGCCTTCTTGATCTGCGTCTGGTTGTCGGAGACGGTGTTCACCAGGCTGACCTGGTTGGTCTTCAGGTCGGTAACGGTAGACTGCAGCGTGGTCACGGCGGCGGCGTTTTCCGTCACAGCCTGCTGCTGGGAACTGGCGGCGGCCGCTGCGCGGTCAGCCGAGGCCTGGGCGGCCTGCGCGGCATCCTGAGCCTGCTTCAACTGCACGTCCTTGGAGGAGAGCTGATCCTTGAGCGCGTTGATCTGCGACTCCATCTCCTGCTTCAGTTCCTGCAGCTCGGCAGCGGTGGCTGGCGGAGCCGGCTTGGGCTTGGGAGCCGGCTTGGCGGCGTGCTTCACCGGTTTCTTCGCAACTGGCGCTGGTGCGGATTGCGCGCTGGCAGCGTAGGAGCCGGCCGTAAGTCCCACGGCCAAAACTGCCGCGGCGATCGCTTTTGTATGAATGTTCATTGAGCCTCTCTGAGTAGATTGCATTGGTATGCGGCAAACATTTGCGCCCGGTTGAAAGCACCCTTTAGGAATTCCAGAAATTGGCGCATTGTCCAGGTTCGCGGTCTTGCCTTCCCTTGCACTCTCCGGGGGATGGAGAGTGCGTCAGTTACAGGACTGTTAAAAATTGCATGGGTTCGAATCTCGTTGTGTCGCATCTGCCAGGCGCGCGCAGCGCAGCATTTCGTACGCATAGCGATGAGCACGACTTGAGAATGCCAGATCTATGTGAATATTTAACGAACTGGGGCCGGGTCCATGTTTCAGTTGTATGAATTTATAATTATTCGCTTATCGAGTATTAAAACTCCGTGAATTTGCAGTATTTCTATGGCACTTATCCGCCTATAAGTGACCGTTTAGAGCATTTTCCCAAGATGACTGTCTATCTCGTTCAGGCAGGCTTCTTGGGTCTGGGTGTGAGACGGTGAAGGCGATAGGCCGGGCCTTCAGCCCTCGAAATTCTTGCTACTGCGGCCCCTGGGGCGCTGCCCCAGGCTGGTATAGTGCGGGCCTTCGGTCCTAAAGGCACGTCGCCTGAGCAAGCCAGCGCGGGTTAGCGTTGGCTGATCTGGCAACGAAGACCTTCGGTCCTGAAGGCAAGCCGGCTCACTTGCCGCTCCGGGGAGCGCTGAGCAGATTCGCAAGAATGCGATAGGAGCCAGGAACGAGTTCCGGAAGCTGGCGATAGAGCGCGTAGGCCATATAGACATAGGTGCCTTTGCCGGGATGGGCGACGATCAGGCCGCCACGCTGCGGGTCCTCGCCATGGTCTGCCGTCTCGGTAAGGGCGACGTATGCGGAATCCCAGGAATCGAGGAACGAATGGCCGCGCTCTTCCACCCAGCCATCGAAGTCGTGGGAAGCGATTGGATTGGGAAACGTAAGCAACGCGTTTTCCGGGACAAGCAGCTTCACCGGAGCATCTTCCTCGACGACGCGCTCCGGCGTGCGGCCCATGGAGAGCGGAAACGGCGCCGGGAAGTTGCCGCTCTGGTACTGAACGATGAGTGTGCCGCCGGCCTGTACAAAGGCGTTGAGTCTCGGCTGCGCGGCGGTGAGCTCGGGGCGGTTGGAGTAGGCGCGGATACCCACGACGATCTCGTCCCAGACGGAGAGATCGGCTGAGGCGAGCTCGGCGGCGCTAAGAAGATGAGGGTCTGTGCCCGTGAGTTCGCTGATCGCTTCCGGGACGTCGTCTCCTGTGCCCATGACGTAGGCGATCTTGAGATTGGGCGCGACCTTGACGTCAACGGCGCGGGTCTTCAACTCGGCCTGGCGGTAGATATTGTAAGGGCGCAGGCCGGGGTATCCGACAGTCTTCCAGCCGCTCTCATACATCTTGCCGTTGGAATCGGTAACGGCCTGAATGGAAAATTCCTGGCTGGAGTGCAGGGCTTCGGGGGACGGCTTGACCTCGAAAAGCATCGGCTCGCTGTCGCCGGGCTGGGTGCGGTTGATTTGTATTTCAGCAGGCGTGGCGCTCCAGCCTTCGGGCAGCTTGAGGCGCAGCATGCCTTTCGCGGCAGCTTCAGTGTGTACGCTCACGCGTACCGGCAGCGGACGGCCATCCAGCGGGAGGATGCGCGCTTCCGGCTCAAGGCGCAGGCCGATCGGCGGAGTGACGACCAGCGGCTCCAGAATGCCGCCCGGGCCGGTGACGCGCTGCATGGTCTGGACGACTTCGCCGAGGCGGATGGGGACTCCCCGGTAGTCGAACTCAGCCCAGGCAGCCAGTGGGTAGGGTGCGAAGGAGCGTCCGCTCCAGGCGGGATTGGAGACGTCGTAGTAGGGCTGCTCGATGCCGGGACGGGTGAAGTAGGGCTGGGTGGGCGCGGCGTCTGCCGGGACGGTAGCTTTGACGATTGGGTCGGCATCGGGATGATCGACGGGGGTGGTTTTCCAGTCGCCTGTCTGGCCCTCAAGCCAGACGCGAGTGAGCTTCGCCTCCCCGGTAGCGTTGCCGGTATGGATGTGGACCTGAACGGTTGCGCCGGGAGTAACCGAGCGCGGAGATTCGTCCGTTCCGCCGCCGAATGGGCCGTTGTTGCTGGACCTGCCGGCGACGCTGAAGGCTTGCAGGTCGAGTCCGAGCGCCTGGGCCAGTGCGGTCTGCAGTTGTTCGATTTTCAGGTCCAACTCGAATATGAGGGTCGCCTTATCGTCCCGACCGAGACTGCTGGCTTGCACCCCATCTCTTAATCCGAGGGCCTTCTTAGAAGCGTCCCAAAGCGGAAGGGCGACGATCTTGGGATTCTCAGGACGATAGATGCTGTTCGCGCGGGCAATACTGTCCGAGATATCCCGAAGTCCAGCCTTGAAGGACATCGGCAACTTGCCATTGAGAACAGCTTCAATTCCTTCTAAGCCAGTCGGAATTCCTTCAAAGAAGCTCTCTTCTTTCGTTTTCTGGTCCTTCACCCGCGAGCCATAGCGATGGTATTCGTCGCCATCGCCGCCGGAGAGCGTGGGATTGGAGCCGCCGTTTTGCGACTTCTGCATGCCCCAGCCTTCGCGGGCAATCTGCGAGTAGCTGCGCCCCAGCACGGGATCGTACTGGCTGGCGGGAATGTCCACATCGCCGGTGGGCGCGGTGGTCGACCACTCCTTGCTCACATAGTTGTAGAAGCGAGCCGGCGCCCATTTGCCTGTTGCGTAGTCGAACATGCCTTTTTCGGAAACCGGTGCGAACGGAACCCGCGCGTAGACCTTGACCGGCGTCCACGGGCGCAGTCCGGCGGCGATCTGTTCCGGGCAAACCTTGGGATCGCCCGCCTGCATGTACGCCTCCTGAGCGATCTCACCGGAGACCTGGTGCTGGCCGTGACCGTCGGTAATGCCTCCGACAAACGTGGCTACCAGCACCAGCGGCCGCTCCTCGCGAACGGCGAGAATCGTGTCGCAGAGAACGCGTTCATGGCCCCAGCGGGCAAACGACTCCTCTTGCGTCTTGGAAAATCCGAAATCGGCCTCCGTGCCCCAGTACTCCCGGATGCCGTAATATTCGTCGGCTTTGAGCAGCTCATTGGTGCGGATCACGCCCAGCGCGTCGTAGGTGTCGGCGTTCATGGCGTTCTGGCCGCCTTCGCCGCGGGTCAGCGTCAGCAGCGAGGTGCGCACACCCAAGCCGCGGCTCTCGTAGGTGAGCATTCCGCCATCCTCATCGTCGGGATGAGCGACGATGTCCATGAGGCTGGCCCAGGTGGCGAGCCGTTTGAGAGACAGTTCCAGCGCGGCGGCTCCGCGGTCTTCCGGCAGGGGCAGGGCAATCTCCGTTGCCTCAGCGTGTGCGCGCGAAACGGTCGGTTGCTGCGCGGAAAGAGAAGACGGAAGAACGCTGGCGATCGCCAGCCACGCTGCGGCCTGCTTTGCTCGTCGTAAAGGAACCATCATGAAGCTCAGTGTACAATCCGGGGAGTCCATTGGCGCATTCCGGCCGTTTGAGCACTCTGCCCGTTTGCCGCATCGACTCTCTTGAATCTATGACGTCTATTCCACCTACCGGCGCGCGCGCCGCTGTTCAACCTATGTCGGGCCTGGCCCGGCGCATCGGCCTGCCCTCCGCCGTCGCGCTCAACATGATGGACATGATCGGCGTCGGGCCGTTCCTGACGCTGCCCTTGGTCATCGCCGCGGCCGGAAGCCGATTTGCCGTCTGGGCCTGGGTGCTGGGCGCGGCCATTGCCCTCTGCGACGGCCTGGTTTGCGCCGAACTGGGCGCGGCTTTTCCGGAGGCGGGCGGATCGTACGCATTTCTGCGCCAGATTTACGGGGCGCAGGGCGCAGGACGCTGGATTTCCTTCCTTTACGTCTGGCAATTGAGCTTTTCCGCGCCGCTTTCCATCGCCTCCGGATGCATCGGCCTGGCGACCTTCCTGGCCTATATATGGAAACCGCTTCAGTTGGCTCCCGTAGCGTGGCTACCTGCTCTGCACGGAACCAATCTGGTAGCCGCTGCAGCCTGCCTGCTGGTCACGGCGCTGCTCTACCGCAATCTCAGCTCCATCACGCGCCTCGCCTGGCTGCTCTTCGGAGGGGTGCTGGTCACGCTGGCCGCAGTCATCGTCTCAGGCGTCGTCACCGGAAATCAGATCGCCGGCACGGCCAACCATGCCGGCAGTTGGCAGTTGCAGAACCTCATCGGCTGGCCCGGACTGACGCTGCTTCCAGCCCTCGCCCAGGCCACCCTTTTCACCTGCTACGACTTCTGGGGCTACTACAACATTTGTTTTCTCGGCGCGGAGGTGCGCAAGCCGGAGAAGACCATTCCGCGCGCCATTCTGATCTCGATTCTCGTCGTCGCCGCGTTTTATGTCGCCATGAACCTGGCAGTGCTGCCGGCCATCGGCCCGGTTTCGACGCAGGCCGCTGCGACCATCGCTCCCTCGCGGCTGGCGCTGGTAGCGGATATTGCGCAGTCCGCCTTCGGCCACTTCGCCGGCCAAATCCTGGCCACGCTCATCCTGTGGAGCGCCTTTTCTTCCGTCTTCTCGCTGCTCCTCGGCTATTCGCGCGTGCCGTATGCGGCGGCTCGCGACGGCAACTACTTTTCCGGACTGGCCGCCGTTCACTCGCGCCATGGAATTCCGCACCGCTCGCTGGTGACGCTGGGATTGGTGGCGACCTTCTTCTGCTTCTTTTCCTTGAAAGAAGTCATCACCCTGCTGGTCGTCGTCCGCATTCTCTTGCAGTTTCTGTTGCAGCAAATTGGCGTGATCTGGCTGCGCTGGAAGCAGCCGGAGCTGAAGCGTCCGTTCCGCATGCCGCTGTTTCCGCTGCCGCCGATTTTGGCCATGGCGGGATTTCTCTTTGTGCTGGCCTACCGGCCCAATCCGCTGAAAGAGTTGAGCGTGGCGGCAGGGATTGCGGCCAGCGGCACGGCAATCTATCTCTGGCGCTCCCGGCGCCGCGGCGAATGGCCGTTTCAGAACCGCAGCCGAATCTAAGCCTTCGAGGCGCGGTAAGCGGCGATCATCTCCGTGACCGCAACGCCTTCAATCGTCATGCCATCCATCAGGCAATCTGCGATGACTGCGTTGCGCAGATCGGCATTCGCGATCTTGATGCCAAAAAGGCTCGCGTCCTGAATGCTGCTTCCAGCCAGCGTCGCATTCTGAATCTTCGCGCCCGACAGATTCAAGTTGTCAAAGCTCGCTTCCGAGATGTTCACGTCGTTGAAGGTCGAGCCGGAAAGGCAGGACTGCGTGACTTCAAGACGTTGATCCACCTGATTCAATTCGACGGTCTGCCGGGCTTCCATGTTCAGCTCCTTACAGTGATAGAGACATCGTATACGGTCGTTTCTACAGACGTGATTGGTCTGTACTTCCGCAACCGTGCAGCGCTATCAAATGCAATCCGGCCTTTTTCAACGCGGATACTGGCGTGGCGTTGCCGCCGTGAAATACAATTCGCTCGCCTCGCGGCATTGCTCGCGCTCGACTCCGAACAGTGCAGGCCGGGTGAACAATTCAGACAACCTTCACAACGGTCGACAACGGATCGACGACGCTAGACAAACTTTTGATCCCCGTCTGCCCTGCATTCGGTCGAAACAGATCGAATGTCACCTGAACAGCGCCCAATTCCGGACCCGGATCCAACTGCCGGTGAGGGACCACACTGCAAGTCACCCGATGCCTGTGCTGAACGTACTCGATAGGGAAGAGCGCTTCGCGAAAGTACGGAGCGCCCGGAATGGACTGCGCCTGAATCGAGTTCCCCTGCGCAGATTGCGTCAAACACACACCCAAAAATAGGAGATAACTGTGATTTCAAAGGGCATAGCAAAAGCAAGTCTCTTGAGCAGGCTGTGGTATTGCCTGCTGGCCGTGATGCTTCTTCCATCCAGCTACTCACTCGTGGCACAAGGCACCGCTGCTGGAGGCCATTTGGCCGATGAGGGAATCGGGTTCGGAGCAATTCACCGTCAATTATGTTTCGCAACTGCCGATTGCGGGAACGTCGACCCGGGTGCTGCAACTGGCACCGCTCCCATCGGTATTGGCAGCTTCACACTCAGCCCGCGCAGTGCTCCAACGTTGGTCTTCGATGACTCGGGCGCCAGAACATCCGCCGGAAATCCGATCGACGTCTTCACTTCCAACAGTACCGGTGCGCAGGCATGGTCCGTGAACAATACCGGCGTAACGCCGTCCGGCTTCTATAACTTCGCCACACTCGGTCCATTCTGCGTAACCGCCTCGGGAAGCACCAGCGGTTCGGCAGTGGTCTTGGATCCCTGCGCCGGCACGCCCGGACAAGCCTGGGATCCGGTGCTGATTGGCACTGCCTATGAATTTCAGCCCGCGAACAGCACAAATCTTTGCCTTGCTGCCAGCGGGACGGACGCGGGAAGCGCCGTGGTCGTGGAGACATGCACCGGCGCTCCCAGTCAACTGTGGTCGCTTGGGGTGGAAACCAACAGCAGCAATACCGGGAAAGGTGGCACCTCCGCCAGCCCCTGCACGGGGATCGGCGACCTTTCGGTTGCGGGAGTGAGCTACAAGCCGACTTGGTGCCAGGAGTTCGATGGTCCCGCACGGCCGCCATCCACCGAGGCTTGGAACTTCAACCTCGGAAACAATAACGGCTGGGGAAATGGCGAAGCGGAAGTTTACTGCGGGCCTCCGGGCGTCTTGGGCAACCCGAGCCAATGCCCGACCAAGTTCAGCACGGACACGGCTCCGGTCTACATCGATGGCAACGGTCATCTCGTGATCCAGCCCAGAAATGTAAATGGAACGTGGATCTCGGCTCGGCTGAATACCGATGGAGGGCAGACCTTCCAATACGGCATTCTCGAGGCCAGGGTCACTCTTCCCGATCTCACCAACCAGGGAATCTGGCCCGCTTTCTGGGCACTGGGCAACAACATCAACAGTGGCGTTCCATGGCCCACCGCCGGCGAAGCGGACATACTCGAAGACTGGTCGCCGCAAGTGTTCAATGGAGCCGGCGACGCAGGGGAGAACTCCACAATCCACACCTTCCTTACCGGCGGAGACGGACTTTCGGATCGCTTCTTATTCCCCAGTGGAGAAGCGGTGAACACAGCCTTCCACACCTACGGGATCATTTGGTCGCCCGACCAGATCCAGTTCTTCGTGGATGACCCAACCAAACCATTCTTCACAACAACGCCAGCCAGCCTCCCCCCGGGGGATGTGTGGCCGTTCAATCAACCGATCTACATCCTCTTGGACGAAGCTATCGGCGGAACCCTCGGTGGATCGATCGCCAACCTCAAAAACCCTGGGCCGATGACCGTAGATTATGTTCGCTGGTACACCGCGCGGTAAAGCGCCTGCGCCCTCGAACGGGTTACAGCATTTTCGCTGCAAGTGGTTACAGAAACCACGCTGTAAAGTGGCGATTTCCTTAAGAAATCGCCACCCTGACGGAGGGGCGAAACGTAGGGATGTGAAGCGAAAATGCTCTAGAATCTGCCGGCGGTGGAATTCATCTCCACCGCCGGCCGAGATGCTGAAAAGGTATCCGGACCCGTAAGCCGGCCAGCGCCCAGCCATCACACGACTCCCGCACTCCGACTGCTGCGTTCGAAAACACTCCTTGACATCCGATTGCGCATACCGGACCTTTATTCGCGCAGTTGACCTGAGAGCCACGCGAAAAAGGTATTCTGAAGAGAAGATTCGTCCGGTTGCTTGTCGTATATGGGCAAGGATCGAAAAGGAAGCTACGTGTCTGAAATCCCGGTAATCGAATCCAGCATCCCCGCTCAGTTGCCCAACGTGCGCATCGCCGTGCTGGGTACCGGCAAGATGGGCGGCATTTTGCTGCAGGCCTTTCTGAAGCAGAATCTCTTTGCGCCCGACCAGATTCACGCGACGGTCGCCCATGCCGAGAAGGCGCTGGCGCTCTCGACGCAGTGGGGCGTGGATGTTTCGACCGACAACCTGGCCGCCGCGCGGCAGGCCGATCTGATTCTGCTGGGCGTAAAGCCGTTCCAGGTGCCGGATCTGGTCAAGCAGATTCGCCCCGCGCTGACGCCGCAGAAGACCATTGTGAGCTTTGCCGCGTCGGTGAAGACCGCGGCCATTGAAGAGGCTGCGGAGATGGAGATTGGCGTGATTCGCGCCATGCCCAATACGCCGTCGGCGCTGGGCGCGGGCATTGCCGGCCTCTGCCGCGGACGCTTTGTAACCGACACGCAGATGGAGCTGGCCCAGCGCATCTTTGAGACTGTCGGCCGCACCGTCACCGTGGACGAGAAGCACATGGACGCGGTAACCGGGCTTTCCGCCTCTGGCCCGGCGTTTATCTACATCATTCTGGAGTCGCTGGCCGAGGCTGGCGTAAAGGTCGGCCTGCCCCGCGATACGGCGACGCTGCTGGCCGCACAGACCACGTTCGGTGCCGCAAAGATGGTGCTCGACACCGGCTACCACCCCGCCCTGCTCAAGGACGCCGTGACCACCCCCGCCGGCTGCACCATCGACGGCATTCTGGAGCTCGAAGAAGGCGGTCTGCGCGTGACGCTGATCAAAGCCGTGATGCGGGCCACGCAACGTGCCAAAGAACTGGCAGCGGGATAAGGGGCAAATGAACATTCTCGAAGGATCGCGGCGGATGCAGCATGGCGGGCGCAGGATTCTGCTCGGCTCGCTGGCCTTTTTCGCCCTCCTGGTCGTGCTTTTCGAGGCCTGGGTCTTTCTTCGCGACTCGATCCATCCCGACATTCTGGCCCAGGGATTGGTGCAATTTGTCTTCTTTATGATCCCGGTCACGGTCGTTGTAATCTTGCTGAGCGCGATGCTGTGGCTGGCCGGCTGGATTCTGGCCGGATTCGCCAAGCACGACGCCTCGGAATAAATTTGCCCGATTTGTCCATGCAACGTCCCAACTGGCTGCCGGCGTACATCCCAGAGTTGCAGGGAATGCGCGGTATCGCCGTGCTGGCCGTGGTCATCTACCACTGTCATGCGCGGCTTGAGGGCATGTGGGTTCATTACGCCTCGCTTTGGGGATGGGCAGGGGTCAATCTCTTCTTCACGCTCTCGGGATTTCTGATCACTTCGATCCTGATCGAGTCGCGGGATAAACCGCATTATTTCAAGAACTTCTACGCGCGGCGGGCGCTGCGCATCTGGCCGGTGTACTTGCTGCTGCTGATCGTCTGCTACTCCGTGCCGGAGTGGTTTCTGGGCGATACGCTGGCGCACCAGGCGGGCTGGAAGACGCTGGTAGCCTACGCGCTCTTCCTGCAGAATCTGCGCCACGCACCGTTGCCCGGCACTCTGGGACCGACTTGGTCGCTGGCCATCGAAGAGCAGTATTACCTGGTCTGGGCTCCGGTAGTCTTCTTCTGCCGGGGCCGTCTCCTGCGCTGGCTGTTGCCGTTGATTCTGCTGGCCCTGCTGGCGGTTTCGCCGCTGGTGCGCCATCTGCACCCGCAATGGCTCACCGGCACGCACACGCTGATTCATCTGGATGGAATTGCGCTGGGCAGTCTGCTGGCGCTGGCGCTCCATCGGTTTGCGTGGCAGCGGCGCGTCTGGTTCTGGATGGGGATTGCCGCGGCCGTGGCTGGATTCGCGCTTACGGCGACGATTGCCGGTGGGACTTCCCTGCTCGACTCGGCTCTGGCGCTGGCCTTTGCCGGGGTGGTGCTGGCGGCTGTGGCCGGCACCGGCGCGGGCTGGATGCTTGCGCTCCGGCGCGGGCCGCTGGCGTATTACGGCAAGATCAGCTACGGCATGTACATGACGCACATCCTGGTCTTCGTCTATTTTGGCAACTTCGACGCCCGGCTGGACGACAAATACCACGTCGGCGTGGCCGGAAATCTGGCCATCGTGGCCCTCCGCCTGGTGGCTTCAACGCTGGTGGCGACGGCGCTTTGGTACGGGTTCGAGTCGCAGATATTGAAGCTCAAGCGGTATTTCAAGAGTACTTAAGTGCTGTATTGGCAGCGGTCTCACGTCTTGAGACCGGATAGTTTTCACACTCGCGCGGGCAAGTTTTTGTACGCCTGCAACAGGCCATCGAATACCATCAACCTATATGCGTCCGACCGTCATTTTGCTTTCCTTCAACTCCGAGGACACTCTGGGCGCGACCCTAACCCGCGCTCGCCAGGTTTCAGACGAGATTTTTGTAGTCGATTCCTTCAGCTCAGACGGCACCGTGGCCCTGGCTGAATCCTTCGGCGCGAAGGTGGTGCAGCACGCGTTTGAGAACTACGGAGCGCAGCGGAACTGGGCGATCGACAACCTGCCGACCACCCGCAAATGGCAACTGCACCTGGACGCCGACGAGGTGATGGACGACGAGCTGGTGGCTGCCATTCAGGCGTTACCTGAGCAAACGCCTCACTCCGGATATTTTGTCCCGCGCTATGTGAAGTTTCTGGGCCGGGTGCTGCGTCATGGCGGCATGAGCCCCACCTGGCATCTGCGCCTCTTCCTGACCGGCGTGGGACGGTGCGAAGACCGGAAGTACGATCAGCATTTCCTGCTGGTTGAAAATCGAGGGGGGCCGGGAACGACCGGACAGCTCCCCGGTGTGATGATCGACGACATCGCCATGAGCCTCTCCGAATGGACGGCGCGGCATAATCGCTGGGCGGACGGCGAAGTGGCCGAGATGGACGCGAAAAACGAAGCCGGGCGCCTGGTGGCCGATCCAAAGGGCAATCCAGCGCAGCGCAAGCGGGCTTTGCGCGAGAAATACAACAACCTGCCCCTGTTTGTGCGGCCGTTTTTGCTTTTCGGCTACCGGTATTTTGTAAAGCTGGGTTTCCTGGATGGGACGGAGGGATTCATTTTTTGGGTCTTGCAGACCTTCTGGTTCCGTTTTCTGATCGACGCAAAAATTTGGGAAAAGCGGAATCTGCGATAGATCTAATTTGGGGCTAAGCTTGAATCAGGTTATCAGGCGGCGAAGTACCTTTTGAGGGTGCTGTCATCGCAAAAGACCCTGGAGTGACGACCGGGGTCTTTTGCTGTCTGCGAAATTCCTACCCCGTCCATCGACTCCGACGAGTTCGGCCATCGCCCCGGCGCCTGTGAGCGATATCACACAGATTTGTAATCTACTGCTGCTAGCATCCTTCTCAGACGGGCCATGAAGCGATTTCCCCCAGATTCATCGGCTCCGGGAGGCAATGCATGGCGGAAGAGACGATTCTCCAGGAAGTTAAGGAAGAGGAAGAGGCATCGGCGGCCCCACTCAACCCTGAATTGCTGGCCAAAATGAACGCCTATTGGCGCGCGGCCAATTATCTCTCCGTGGGCCAGATCTATCTCAAGGACAATCCGCTTCTCAAGCAGCCGCTGACGCTGGAAGACATCAAGCCGCGTCTGCTGGGCCACTGGGGCACTACGCCGGGACTGAATTTCCTCTATGTTCACCTGAACCGCGCCATCAACGAGCGCAACCTCAACATGATCTACATCATCGGCCCCGGCCACGGCGGGCCTGGGATCGTGGCCAACACCTACCTCGAAGGCTCGTATACGGAGCTTTACCCGGCGGTCGAACAGAATTCCGACGGAATCAAGCGGCTCTTCCGGCAGTTCAGTTGGCCGCTTGGGATTCCCAGCCATGTTGCGCCGGAGACGCCGGGGTCGATCCACGAAGGCGGTGAGCTGGGCTACTCTTTGGTTCATGCGTATGGCGCGGCCTTTGACAACCCGGACCTGGTGGTCGCCTGCGTGGTGGGCGATGGCGAGTCGGAAACCGGACCGCTGGCGGCGAGCTGGCACTCGAACAAGTTCCTGAATCCAGCAACAGATGGCGCCGTCCTGCCCATCCTGCATCTGAATGGCTTCAAGATCGCCAACCCGACGATATTGGCGCGCATTCCGCACTCGGAGCTCGAAGAGCTGATGCGCGGCTATGGCTATGAGCCCTTCACGCTGGAGGGCAACGATCCCGAGACCATGCACCGGCAGATGGCCGTGCTGCTCGATACCATGCTCGACCGCATTGCGGCCATTCAAAAGGCGGCGCGCGAGGAAGGCAATACGGCGCGGCCGGCGTGGCCGATGCTGATCCTCAAGACGCCCAAGGGCTGGACCGGGCCGAAGTTTGTGGATGGCAAGCCGGTGGAAGGCACCTGGCGCGCGCATCAGGTGCCGTTCTCTGAAATCTTCGAGAAGCCCGACCATCTGAGCCTGCTGGACGAGTGGATGCGCTCTTACAAGCCCGAAGAATTGTTCGATGAAAAGGGGCATTTCCGCGCTGAACTAGCCGAGCTTGCGCCCAAGGGCGAACGGCGCATGGGCATGAATCCGCACGCCAATGGCGGCCGGCTGCTCAAGCCGCTGACCGTGCCCAACTTCCGCGACTTTGCGGTAAAGATTGCCGACGACGCGGCGCGCGGACAGAAAGACGAGGAATCGACCAAGATTCTGGGTTCCCTGCTCCATGCCGTGATGCAGGCCAATCTGAGTTGCAGGAACTTCCGCGTCTTCGGTCCAGACGAAACCGCTTCCAATCGAATTCAGGAAGTGATGGTCGGTGTGGGCAAGGCGTGGATGGCGGAAGTGCTTCCCGTGGACGAAAATCTCTCGCAGACCGGACGCGTGATGGAAGTGCTGAGCGAGCATCTCTGCCAAGGGTGGCTCGAAGGCTACCTGCTCACCGGACGCCACGGCTTCTTTTCCTGCTACGAGGCCTTCATTCACATCATCGATGCGATGGTGAACCAGCACGCGAAATGGCTCAAGGTCACGCGTGAGATTCCCTGGCGCAAGCCCATCGCCTCACTCAACTATCTGCTTACCTCGCATGTGTGGCGGCAGGATCATAACGGATTTTCGCACCAGGACCCCGGCTTTATCGACCATCTTTTGAACAAGAAGGCCGACATCATCCGCATCTATCTTCCGCCAGACGCGAACACGCTGCTTTCCGTAGCCGACCACTGCCTGCGCAGCCGCAACTACATCAATCTGATCGTGGCCGGCAAGCAGCCCGCGCCGCAGTGGCTCACCATCGACGAAGCGGTGCGGCACTGCACCACCGGCCTGGGCGTCTGGCAGTGGGCGTCGGATGATGGCGAGCCAGATGTGGTGATGGCCTGCGCCGGCGATGTGCCGACGCTTGAAACCCTCGCCGCCGTCCAAATGCTGCGGCAGGAGGTTCCGGATATCAAGATTCGCGTGGTCAACGTGGTCGATTTGATGACATTGCAGCCCAGCTCCGAGCATCCGCACGGGCTATCCGACGAGGAATTCGATCTGGCGTTCACCAAGGACAAGCCGGTCATCTTCGCATTCCACGGCTATCCGTGGTGCATTCACCGGCTCACGTACCGGCGGCACGACCACGACAATTTCCATGTGCGCGGCTACAAGGAAGAAGGCACGACGACGACGCCCTTCGACATGTGCGTGCTCAACAACATCGACCGCTATCAACTTACGCTGGACGCGATCGCGCGTATTCCGCGGCTGGACGGCATCCACGAAGCGGCGCATCAGCGGTATACCGAGCAGATCCAGCGGCATCGGCTTTACGTGGCTGAGAATGGGCAGGATCTGCCCGAGATTCGCAATTGGAAGTGGGCTGCGCGATAGCGTTTCTCTTGAGGATGATTCATGGCAGATTTGCCTGTTCTGGTGCTCAATAGCGGATCTTCATCGATCAAGTTTTCCGTCTATGAAGCGGGCGAGACGAAGCGCCGCAAGCTGCTGGAAGGCGCGGTGGACGGCATCGAAACCGATCCGGTGGAGAAGCTGAGCCGCTTCTGGGTGAAGAATGCAGACGGGCGCAAACTTCGCGATGCGTCTCCAGAGCTACCCAACCTTGAAGCGGCGTATGCGATGGTGGCGGAAACGCTGAAAACGCCACCGTTTCCGCGCCCAGCGGCGATTGGCCATCGTATGGTCTGCGGCGGCCCGACGGTGACGGAAAATCAACGCATCACGCCAGAGCTGATCGACGAGATGGAGCGATACACGGCCTTCGCGCCGCTGCATACTCCGACGGCCATCTACATCATGCGCCAGGTGATGAAGGAATTTCCGGATGTGCCGAATTTCGTCTGCCTGGACAGCTACTTCCATCGCAATCTGCCGAAAGTCACGCAACATCTGCCCATTCCGGAGGAGTATTCGGCGATGGGCGTGCGGCGCTTTGGCGCGCACGGTCTGTCTTACGAGTCGATTGTCGCGCACCTCAAGCCGTACGTGCCGCCACGGCTGATTGTGGCGCATCTCGGCAACGGCGCGTCGATCGCGGCCATTCGCAATGGCGTCAGCATGGACACTTCCATGGGGCTTACGCCGACCGGCGGGATCATTTCCGGCTCGCGTACCGGGGACATCGATCCCGGTGTGCTGCTCTTTATCCTGCGCAAGCTGGCGAACAAGGCTCCCAATACGCAAGAAGCTGCCAATCGGCTGGAGAAGATCGTCAATCGGCAATCCGGCTTGCACGGCGTGAGTGGGCTGACCAGCGACATGCGCGCCCTGCGGGACGCGATCGCCCATGGTAACGCCGAGGCGCGGCTGGCGGTGAATGAGTTTGTGTACGTGCTGCGCAAGTACATCGGCAGCTATATTGCCGTGTTAGGCGGGCTGGACATGCTGGTCTTTACGGGCGGCATTGGCGAAAACGATGCCGCCACGCGGGCCGAAGTCTGCGCCGGGTTGGAATTGCTGGGCATTGTGCTCGACGCGGGGCGCAATAGTTCACGCGGAGAAGCGACTATCTCATCCACTAGCTCGCGGGTAACTGTGCGGGTGATTCCTCCGGCAGAAGATTTCATGATTGTGGAGCATGTTCGGCGGCTGATGCGGTAAAACGCTGCGGACGGGGATAACTCGAACTAAGCACGCCCCAGCATGGCTTTGAAGGACGCCATGCGCATTTCCATGGCATTCCTGCGAATGTCCGCCAACTGGGTTCGGCCGGGGATCTCCGAATCGGAATCGCCGTTGCGCTCGGCATAGTCGGCCATTTCCATGGCCACGCGCGCGCTTTGCAACCGGACCCAGGGACTTCCCGAGTTGCCCGGATAGCGTTGCGATTGGGCTGTCAGGGATTCCCACGTTCGCCGGTTGCGCCGGTGCAGATACGCCTGCCGCTGCCAAAAATATCCCATCAGAACCATGCAAACAGCAACCTGAGTGGTGAAAAACATCTGGGGCCCCTTGGTCACTCTCAGGTGCCGCGAGTTAACAGGACAATGGGAAATTTTGCCTGCAGTGACTCCTCCATAAGAAACAGGATTTGCCGGAATGCCAATACAACTCTTAGGTGAGTGATGAGGCAGGGTAACTATAACTCACCTGACATGGCGGGGCAGCGCAAGCACTTTGAGGGATTTACCTAGCTTGTCAAACTCCGGGTCGGCGGTGACCAGCGTAGCTCCCAGGCGCATCGCCAGTTCCGCGGCGAAGCAGTCCGCCAAGCCAAGTTTATACCGGATGCGAATTGCCGCAGTGTCAAGGGCAACTTGATCGTCCACAGGCATTGGTTCGACTACCGCACAGGCGATCTGGATCATCTGAAGTGCCTTATCCTGCCGAAAATACTTGGCAAGGACGTAGAGTACCTCAGCCAGGTTCACAACAGAAACGGCGAGTGAGACTTGCCGGGACTTGCCCCTTTCGACAAGCTCGCGAACGGTGGCGTAGCCCGGAGTTCGCCGGTAGTAGCGCACCAAGGCGTTTGCATCGAGCACGTAAGACTTCACTTAGCGTCCTCGCGCTCCCGCTCCTTGCGTTTCTCTTCCATCCACCATGCCTCAACATCTTCTTCGATATGGCTCATGACACCGCAAAGGGCCAGCATTTCGTCATATGGGTTTGGCGGATCGGGCGTGATGGTGATCTGCCCGTCGCGATCCTCCACCTTGACGCGGCTACCGGCCTTCAGCCGATATTTCGCCCGAATACGGGCCGGGATCACCAATTGCCCCCTCGAACTGACCGTCGCCATCGTCATGCGTCTTACCTCCGCGTCTTACTTTCCTCTGGCTTCATCCTACGCCCGCCTCGCCTTCGGAACAAGCGAAGCAGGCACTGTTCTACACTGAAGAGTCGATTCCGAGGTCTGCTCATCGTGACTACCGCAACCATCCACATCTTCGACCGTATGCCCTCGGCGGCGCTACGCCGCTTTGCCTGGGGAGTGCTTGGCTTTTTCGTCGTCACTATTTTGTGGGGCGCGGTGGTGCGGGCGACCGGTTCCGGCAACGGCTGCGGCGATCATTGGCCGCTCTGCAACGGCACCGTCTGGCAGCAGTCGCCTACGCTGCACACGATGATCGAATTTACCCATCGCATCTCTGCCGGAGCCATCGACTCGGTTCTGGTGCTCACGCTGATCGTCTGGACCTGGCGCAGGACCATGAGAGGCCATCTGGCGCGTTGGGCTGCCGGTGCAACACTCTTTTTGACGGTGACCGAGGGCGCGCTCGGAGCGGTGCTGGTCAAGTTTGGGCTCACCGCGGAGAGCCGTTCGCCGATGCGCGCTCCTGTCGAGGCGTTGCACCTATCGAACACGCTGCTGCTGCTTGCCGCCTTGGCCATGACCGCGCATTTCCTGGGCCGCAGGATCGGCTACCGCTGGCGCGATGTGCGCATCAGCGCGCCCATCGGAACCACGGCCGGCATGGTCGCCATCATGATTGTCGGAGTGACCGGTTCGCTGGCGGCGCTGGGCGACACGCTGTTTCCCGCAAGCTCATTGGGCAATGCCATGCAGCAGGATTTTGCCGGCCACCTGACCGGCGAGAGCACCTGGCTGCTGCGCTGGCGATGGACGCATCCAACGGTCGCCATCCTGGCCAGCATCTTTCTCATCTGGCTGCTGATTCGCGCCGCGCGCCGCGGAGGCCCGTGGGATAACCGCAAGCTTTCCGCGCTGGTCGTAGGCTTGCTTGTGGTGCAGTACGTACTCGGCGCGCTGGACGTATGGCTGCTGGCCCCGGTCTGGATGCAGGTCGTTCATCTGCTCGGAGCAGACGCGCTGTGGACCGCGCTGGTGGTGCTGACGGCGCGGCTCGCGCTGGTGCCCACGCTGCCGAAAGCGTAGCGCCTTAGAGGATCAAAACGCCGGTCGCCGGATAACTCTTGCCGTTGGCGCTCGATGCAAGTGCAGGCAACTCGGGCGTGGGAGTCAGCAACTCGATCCGCCCGTCGCGCAGCAGTACGGTATCTTCCACCTTGCCGCCGCGAATGCTTGGGTTCCACGCAAAAATCTGGTTGTTCACGACCGCTTCTCTGCCATCCGGAGTGGCCACCCACTCACGCTCCGAATAGCCCGTCGCGCCGCCCTGATGATGCATCTGTTCGTCGCCTGCGAAGCCCTCGCGCACGTAAGCATCGGCCGCCACGCGAAACAACTCTGCCGACGTGGCGCCAACGCGCGTGGCGTCGAGCAGCGCGGCGTTCACCTGCGCCGACGCATGAAAACGCCCTTCCAACTCGGCCGGAAGCGCGCCGAAATGCGCAAATCGGGTGATCGAAACAGTAAGTCCCCACTTGCGCGCGCATAGGTTCAACATGCCGTATTTTTGCAGCCGTTTACCGCGTGCCGCAGCGTGTTTGTAGTTGAAGATACGCTCGTCCGCGGCCATCAGGTATACCGACGGCAGGATGCCGCGACTGAGCAGAGCCTCAGCGACCTGCCCTTCCATCTCGTACTCGGTCACGCCGGGCTTCAGACGCTTCAGGACTTCAGTCGTCGCTTCTGCAGTCTGCGCGCCCAGCCAGCGGAAACGCGCAATCTCCGTCTCCTGCAACGCGGTACGCAGAGGATAGATGTGCGCCGGATAGCTGCCTGGAAAGGCCGTGTCGGAGGCGACTTTGCCGCGCGTCAGCTCAATCGCTTTGTCTGTCGTTTCATCGTCATACCAGGGAGAGATGACCGGCTCGAAATCCAAGTCGCCAAACTCCTCGTCGTGCAGACGCGCCGCTTCATTGGCAGTCGTCAGGTAGTAGCGCGCGCCCTCGGCTGTTACTAATAGCGAGCCTACGCCAGTTTCGCCAGGAGTGAGCACGCGCAGTTCCACAGCGCCGCCGGTCAACCACGCGATGTTCTCGTGACGGCGGAGCAGAAGACCATCGAGTCGCTCGCTGCGGAGCCAATCGACGACCTGATTGTGTTTAAATTCGAGTTCAGCGTTCCAGGCTTCCTGCTCGACCAACGTCACGCCGTCGACGGCCAGGCTCTTGCGGATTCGTGTGCTCATGTTGTTTTATCCCTGCGCCATCAGAGATCACTGTATCAGGCCCCTGCCGGCAAAGAAAACAGGGCGCCGACAGTTTCGTCAACGCCCTGGGAGACAACGGCAAGCTTAGTCTTCAAGTTCGGGATGATAGTAACTCTCGAATCCCAGATAGCGCGTGGCAGCCTCGTGAATGGACTTCGACACATCGCTGAAGTTTGCCGCGACATGATGCTCGAAGCCCTCGCGGCAGATGTACTTGAGCAGCTTCTGCAGTTTTGGAATCTCGGCCACGCCGGCACCGCCGAAGGTGGTCAATGGATCGTCGGTGAATGCGCCCGGTCCGCAGTAGCCGCGAACTACGCCGCGCCGGTCGTCGGTGGAGTAGCGCGCATAAGTCATCGCGCCGCTCTTGACGCGGCCCACGCAGGTGCCAAAGGTGTTCTCCTTGCCCACTGTGCCGGCGATGATCTCCTGAAAGTCCATCTTGACTTCATTGAAAAAGTGCTTGGGAAGATTGGAGCAGTGGAAGCAAACGCACTTATCGGGATGGCTGCCGTAGTTGTTGTTCCAGTCGAGCAGCGCCGAGGGCGTGCCGGAGGCCAGCGCCAGCATGTGCATGCTCAGCGTGCCGGGAACATCGACTTCGCAGGCCGAAGGGATCAGATCATTCGACATCATGCTCATGATGGTGCAAGGCACGACGCCAAAGTATTCTTCGAGCGAAGTCCAGCATTGCACGGCGCTGATGGTGACTGAGACTTCCTTCATCCATCCGTCGATCACTGCGCCGAGCTTGGACATCTTGAGCAGCGCTGCTTCGGGAATGCCGGAGGTCGTCACATACTTCTTGATTGCTGCAAGCTTGGCCTGCGCCGCATCATCCATGTCGCCCATTTTGTTGATGCGGCCGAGGATTTCGGAGAGGTCGATAGGGATGATGGAGATGCCGGCGGTCTCGTAGATGCGTTCTGAGTAGCGAACGGTATTGAAGGCTTGCGGGCGGGCGCCAATCGCGCCGATTCGCAGATTCTTGAGCCCCTTGACCACGCGGCAAACCGCGCCGAACCACTCCAGATCGGCCGTGAATTCCGGCGAAGACAGCGACTCGGTGTGAAGCGTTGTGAGCGAATAGGGGATGCCGTATTGCATGAGATTGTTGCAGGCGCTCATCTTGCCGCAAAAGCTGTCGCGGCGCGTGGCGATCGTCATGGCGTCGCTCTTGTCGGGCGTGGCCTGCACCAGCACAGGAACCTTCAGCCCGGAGAGCCGGATCGCATCGACGATGCCGCGCTCGTCGCCGAAGTTGGGCAGTGTGACGATGATGCCGTCGATCTCGTCCGCGTGCTTCTTGAAGAGTTCGGCGCAGCGCTGAGCTTCGGCAAAAGTCTCGACGGCGCCGAACTTCGACTCATGGCCGGAGAGGACAACGGCCTTGTTGCCTGCGGCCTCCAGCACTTTCACGATTTCATCGTGCCCGCTCTTCGCTAGGGAATCGGGAAAGAATCCGCGGTTGCCTACCACTACGCCGTAGGTCATAGTTCTATGCGCTGCCATTGCTATTACTCCTTTTTGAGTTACCAGCTATAAACGAGACGCTTCAATCCGCCTAGGCCTTGCCCGGGCGGAAGCGAAGCGAGTAAAAGAGACCGAGGGCGAGCATGATGGCTCCCCACCAGATAGGCGCGTGAAGTTCTGAGAGCACCACACCGGAGGTCTTCCATGCACCAGTCGCCAATTCCCAGATGCCGTAGACGCCAATCATCGCGCCGTAAATGGTGAGCAGCACGCCGATGAAAAACCAGATTGAAATGTCGCCCGAGTTTGCCGATTCCATCGCACTCCTCCTACCAGAAAATCACGTTGAGAGCTACAAACAACACCACCGCGATTGCCGCCCAATACCACTCATTCTTATAGAACGGCACCGGCTCTTCCTTGGGCAACTTGGTCGCGCCATAGACCAGGCCGCTCAACTCGGCAACGGGCCGAGCCTTAGTGAACATGCTCACGGCGAAGGTGACAATCACCGTCACGCTGAAGCACCACATGGCGCGATACATATTTTCGGCCATGGTCTTGGCATCGGGCGAGAACGCTACGTAGCGCAAGGCCGATGGGTCGAAGTGAACCCAGAGAAAGAGCCCGATCGACGTAAGGGTGCCCAACAGCAATCCCCAGAAGCCGCCGGCCTTGGTGCCGCGCTTCCAGAACATGCCCATCAGGATCGCGCCCAGCAGCGGCGCAATGAAGAAGCTGAAGAGCGCCTGCACGTAATCCATGATGCCCTTGGCGCCCATCACCATGTACGCTGCGCCGATCGAGACCACGACGCCCAGAATCGTCGCCCAGCGGCCCACCGCAACGTAATGCGAATCGGCAGCCTTCTTGTTGATGAGCGGCTGATAGATGTCGTAAGTCCACACCGCGGCAAAGGCGCTCACGTTGCCGGCCATGCCGCTCATAAAGCCGGCGATCAGCGCGGTGATGCCGAGGCCGAGAAGCCCGGGGCTGCAGTAGCGCACCAGCATCAGCGGAAGCACTTCGTTATAGCTATGCAATCCAGCGCCGGGGTTGGCGCTCACCACATCTTCGCCCACCAGATGCATCAGGCTGCCGTTAGGGTTATGCAGCACCACCAACGCCAGCAGGCCGGGCAGAATCACGATAAACGGCACGGCCATCTTGAAGAACGAGCCGATCACTGGAGCAATACGCGCCGAGCGCAGCGAGTTGGCTGCCAGCACGCGTTGCACGACGAGGAAGTCCGTCGTCCAGTAGCCGAAACTGATCACAAAGCCCAGGCCGAAGACGATCCCGGTCCAATGCACGCCCATGGGATTGTCGCTGAAGTGACCGAGCCCATTCCACATGTGCAGGTAGTCCTGTGAGGGGAAATTCTGAATGATCTGCGCCTTCAGGCCGGTCCAGCCGTGGGCTTCGATAAGGCCCAGAATCGGTACCAGCAGCGCGCCGCCCCAGATCAGCACGAATTGCAGCACTTCGTTAAAGATCGCCGAGCGCAGCCCGCCGAGTGCTACGTACGCGGCCACGGCCAGCGATGAGATGACAATCGAGAACGTGATGTCCCAGCCCAGCACGACCTTCATCACCAGCGCCATGGAGAACATGTTCACGCCGCTCATCAGGATGGTCATGAAGGCGAAGGAAATAGCCGCTACAGTGCTCGATCCCTGGCCGAAGCGCATCTTCAGGTAGCCGGGGACGGAATGGGTCTTCGAGACGTAGTAGAAGGGCATCATCACGATGCCCAGGAAGAGCATGGCCGGAACGGCGCCGATCCAGTACCAGTGCGCGGCCAGAATGCCGTATTGATACGCCGAGCCGGCCCAGCCCATCAGTTCCAGGGAGCCGAGGTTGGCGGAGACGAAGCTCAGGCCGGCGATCCACGCGGTCATTTCGCGGCCTGCCATAAAGAACTCTTCGCTGGTGTTGGCGCGCTTCTTCAAGTAGAAGCCGATCCACATCACCATGGCGAAGTAGATGACGATGACCGCAATGTCGAGCGGCGCCAGGTGAGCTAACGAATTACCCGCAAATGCCAGGGCGTTGGCCGGACGAAAAGCCGAAGCGGGCAAAAGGGTTATGGGAGCCGTGGATGCAAGGCTGCCAGTGGTTACCGCGAAATCCAACATGCCATCACCTGCGTGGAAGCGTTTGAGTACCGGGTCGTTCCGAATGCTCTAAAGATGCCAACCTAGTAAATGGGTTTACCTTTGCCTCTGTCAAGCAAAATGCTCGATTTGCTTCGTGCCGCGTCGAATATTTCTCGCCGGCGAACCGGCTCTCGAATGGGGCGCAAAAAAGCCGCTGTTTTCCAGCAGGATTCGGGTTTCGTTGGCGCCAATTCTCGGCGAGAAATCGTTTACCCGAACAAGACTAGCACGGCAATCCGCCTGTGGGGAATTCTTTCCCGATTTCATTCTTGTCATATTCGCAGCCAAACGCTACCTTGAACTATGGAACCTAATTCCTTCGTTCCGCTCCCAGGCTTCGATACTGCCTCTGCGCCTCCCCGGCGCTTACGCTCACCCTTGCGCCTTCCATGTTGCCTTTCAGGAGTCAATTCCATGCCTAATTCCGCCTCCGGACCCGACCTTGGCCCCGTAGCCTGTAGCACCGGCGTTTCCCGGCGCAACTTCATGCGCCTTGCCGCAGCCACCTCCGCCTTTGCCTCTATCCCGATCCTCACGGAAGCCCGCCTGGCCTACGCGCAGCGCCCTAAGTTTGCCGATCCCAACAAGGGCATTCACATCGACGCCAACGAGAACCCCCTCGGACCCTCCGATGCCGCGCGCGCCGCGATCGCCAATATCATTCCCAAAGGCGGCCGGTATGAGTTCAACATGCAGATGGACCTGTCCGATACCTTTGCCAAGATCGAGGGTCTCGATCCGGAATCCGTGGTGACTTACGCCGGCTCCAGCGAACCGCTGCATTACACCGTGCTGGCTTTCACCTCGCCCAGCAAGCCGCTGGTGACCGCAGACCCCGGCTACGAAGCGCCTATGTGGGCCGCCAAGGCTGCCGGCGCGCCCATCATCAAGGTGCCGCTGGCGGACCCCAAGGGCGCGGCCAGCCATGACGCCAAGGCGATGATCGCCGCTTCCGCCAATACCGGCGTCATTTACATCTGCAACCCCAACAACCCCACCGGCACGGTCACGCCGCAGTCGGATATCGACTACATCGTCGCGAAGGCGCCGAAAGGCACCGTGGTGCTGATCGACGAAGCGTACATTCACCTCTCAGACGCGCCCAGCTCGCTGCACTACGTGAAGGAAGGCAAGGATGTCATCGTCCTGCGCACCTTTTCAAAGCTCTACGGCATGGCCGGCCTCCGCATGGGATTCGCCATCGGACGGCCCGACCTGCTGGCCAAGCTCACGCCGCTCGGCGGTCAGAACTCGCTGCCCATCACGGCGATTGCCGCAGCCAAGGCCAGCATCACCGACCCGGATTTGGTGCCCACGCGCAAGAAGCTGATAGGCGAAATCCGCGTCGAGAATCTGGCGTGGCTCAAGGGCCAGGGCTATGCCGTTACGCCTTCGGACAGCAACTGCTTCATGCTGGACGTAAAGCGCCCCGGCGAACAGGTCCTGGCGGCGATGGCCAAGAAGGATGTCTACATCGGCCGCATCTGGCCGGCTTGGCCCAACACCGTGCGCATCACCGTGGGCACACGCGAGGAGATGGCGATTTTCCAGAAGGCCTTCACGGAAGTGATGAGTGGATCGACTGCCGGCCTCGCGCCCGAGCCGCTCCACCAGCGCATGAGCGAGACGCCCTTCAGCTATCTCTCCTAGGCGATTTCCGGCATCCGGAAGCAACAGGCCCTGCCATCGCGGCAGGGCCTGTTTTGTCTGTGGTTGAATTTATGCGCAGATTGCCAACAGGCCTTCTTGCGCTGTCTGATCCCGCGCTTCGGCTTCGCAGACCCGCACCATCAGCTCACCTGATTCATGCGCGAAGAAGACCGTCACCGAGTCTTCCGTACGCGGCAGAACGCAGAGATCTTCGTTCTCGATTCCCGCGCTCGGAACACTCATCGAACAGGGGCGCGGCAAGGCCGACTTCAGCGTCCCGGCGATCATGTTGGCGATCTCCTTGACCGCGTCGAGCATATCGGCGTCCTCTACGCGATCCTCCGGCTGCATCAGCATGGCCGCCGTTGCCGTAAGCGCCAGGCCGCGCGAGAGCCGCACCTCGATCCGGCCATTCCAAACACCGCTCAGCGAGCAACTGCCGATCACATGTCCCGTTCCAATGCACCGCCTGACCAGCGTCGATCTGCCGCCCGCGTCGATCGGAGCCAGTTGCATCGCCAGCATCTGCTCCCAGAACTGCGCGTTGGCTTTCTCAATGCTTTCCTCCGTTACGGACGGATGCATGGCGAATTTCTCCGGTTTCCGATGGATTTGCGCAAGGCGGCTACGAATGCGGGGAAGCATTCCAAACGGCTCATGCCGTTTGGGGGCTTCAACATGAGCGTTACCTCATTCATCGGACGTAGATGAGAGTTCTTTAAATGATTTTGGGGTGTTCATCGTCTGGTTCCAAACCTCGCTCGCTTGGCAGGCCACTCCTAGAATTCCTTTGCCAGCGAGCACTCCCGCGATTTAGCCTTCAACCCGATATGTCTACGAAAAAGCTTCTCCCGTCCGTTCGTCTTCCTCGACCAGTCGCGAGCCGCGCCACAACACTCGTTCTGGCGGCAATTGTGTTGCTTGGCACGTCCCTGCATTCAACCGGTTTAATCGCACTCGGCCAATCGTCTGGCCCGGCGGCCGCGCTCACTGGGCCAGTGCCCGACTCTCCGGAGATCGAAGCGCAGGCCCATGCCATCCTGGCGAAACTCACGCTGGACCAGAAGATCGAGCTGATTGGCGGCACGGACAGCATGTACACCCACGCCTACCCCTCCGCGGGCTTGCCTCGCTTCAAGATGTCCGACGGTCCGCTCGGCGTGCGCACCTTTGGGCCGACCACGGCTTACGCCGGCGGCGCAGCACTTGCGGCCACATGGGACCCGGCAGTCGCTCGCTCCGTCGGCGAGGGGCTGGGACGCGATGCCCGCGCCCGCGGCGTCCATTTTCTGCTCGGTCTTGGAGTCAACATCGCCCGCTCACCGGTAAGCGGACGCAATTTCGAATATCTCTCCGAAGACCCGTTCCTCAACGGCCGCTTGGCAATCTCCTATGTTCAGGGCTTGCAGTCGCAGGGGGTAAGCGCGACGCTCAAGCACTTTGCAGCCAACAATCAGGAATACAACCGGCACAACGTCAGTTCCGACGTGGATGAACGCACCCTGCGCGAAATCTATTTCCCCGCCTTTGAAGCCGTGGTCAAGGAGGGCCAGGTCACCGCCGTCATGAACTCCTACAACCTGCTCAACGGCGTCCACGCGACGCAAAATCCCTTTCTGAATTTGAAAATTCTTAAGGGCGAGTGGGGATTTCAGGGCGTTCTCATGTCCGACTGGGACTCGGTCTACGACGGCATCGGCGCGGCCAACAACGGCCTCGATCTCGAAATGCCCTCACCCAAGTTTATGAATAAGGAAACGCTCATGCCGGCCATCCACTCCGGCAAAGTCACCGAAGCCACGATCGACGACAAGATCCTGCGCCTGCTGCGCGTGGCCCTGCGCTACCACTGGATCGGCGCGGACGCGCATTCGCAGACTGTCGATTCGCTCTCGTTATATTCGGTCTCGGATCGAGCCATTGCGCTGGAGGGCGCGCGAGAAAGCCTGACCCTGCTCAAGAATGAAGGCAAGACGCTTCCGCTCGATCCGGCAAAAATCAAGACCATCGCGGTCATCGGTCCAGACGCGTGGCCGGCAGTGACGGGCGGAGGCGGCTCGTCCCAAGCGCGGCCCTTTGCGCCAGTCAGCATTCTTACCGGCCTGACCAATATGGCTGCTCAGGCCGGGGTCAACGTCGTTTACGCACGAGGCCTGCCTACCCCCGCAGACATCTTCGGAGATACCAACTTTGAAGGGACCATCAAGGTTGAGACTTTTGCGAATCACGAATTTTCCGGCGCGGCGGTCGAAAGCACGCAGAACCAGATCAACGACCTGAAGCAAGCCATGTGGGACGCAACCGACCCCAATCCGCGCAGCCTGCGCTACACGGCGACGTACAAGCCTGCGAAGTCCGGCAAGTATCTGCTGCTCGCTGCCGCCTCCGGCGAAGATGCCTATACCGTCAAAGTCGACGGCAAGCAACTCATCGAGCAGCCGCACCGCGAAGGCCAGATTCCTTTGAGCGCGACGATAGAACTTACCGCCGGCCAGCCCATTCATATCGTGGCCGACTACGTGCCTTACACGCCCGGCGTGCGGCTTTCGCTGGGATTGGCTACCGAAGCCAGCCTCATCTCGGAAGACGCTCTGCGCCTCGCCAAATTCGCCGACGCAGTGGTTCTCTCGGTTGGCTTTGACGGCGATACCGAAAGCGAAGGCTACGACCGCACCTTTGAGTTACCGTGGGGCCAGGACGCGCTGATTGAAGCGGTATCCGCGGCCAATCCCAAGTCGGTGGTCGTATACACCGGCGGCGGCGCAGCCGATACCCATCGCTGGCTCAACAAAGTTCCCGCCTTCCTGATGACTTACTATCCCGGTCAGGAAGGCGGCACTGCTGTCGCCGAAGTCCTGCTGGGCAAGCGCAATCCGGAAGGCAAACTCCCAGTAACTTTCGACCGCGATTGGAAAGACAATCCGTCTTACCCGTATTACTACTCTCACAAAGAAGCCGACGGCATCGAGCATGTGCAATACAAAGACAAGCTGATGGTCGGATACCGTTACTGGACCACCACGGGCAAGCACGCGCTTTATCCCTTCGGCTACGGCCTGAGTTACACCACCTTCTCGTTTGCCAATTTGAATGCGCCTTCGACCGTCAAGGTGGGTGGCACAGCGCAGGTGAGCTTCGATGTCACTAACTCAGGCAGCGTCGCAGGCGCGGAGGTCGCGCAGTTATACATCTCCGAACCCGGCTCCAAAGTTATTCGTCCAGAACGCGAGTTAAAAGGATTCGAAAAGGTCCGCCTCGCTCCGGGAGAAACCAAACACGTCACCCTCAACCTCGACGCGCGCGCATTCTCCTACTGGGATGAAGCCACGAAGAACTGGAAGATGGATGCCGGCAAGTTTGTAATCCATGTCGGCGATTCGTCGGAATCTACGCCGCTGGAGGGATCGATCTCTTCAGTCGATTAGCCAACAAGTCAATTGCAAGCACGGCTGCGAATCTGCGTTCTCATGAGTTAGGACGCAGATTCTGCTCGATGAGGCGAGTGAGTTCCGATCGGTCGCCACGCATGACAGCCAGCTCGCGCGCGAAATAGAGACGCTCCCTTCGCTCGGGGCTAGCTGCAAGTGGAGTCCAGTCGAGCCGATAATTTCATGCCCTGCATAGGTCTGGGAAGAATACGCGGAGCGTGCGGCTGTTTCCCTCTCGAAAGGGGTGGATAGCGTCGATCTCGCTGTAATAGAACCCGACCCTCTCTGCCAGGTCCGTCGCGTCCAATTCACAGAGGTATCGATCCTCGTTGAGGTCGGCGAACACAGCGGCCAATGCTGCCGGCACATGCTCCGAGGGACCACAGCTGATCACCCGGCCCGATTCGCGGAGTTTAGCCATGCGGCCGGTGTTCTGCCGCAGTTGCCCCGCCCAAGCATATACAGGATGAAACAGACGGCGATGCGTTTCGAGCAATCGCGCTTGATCGAATTGCCCAGTGATTGGGGAGAGATTGAGACTCGCGGCGGCGAGCAGCACAGCGTCTGCTTCGAACAGGTCCAGTTCAGTCTGAAGTCGAAATCCCGCGTTGTTGACCGGAACATTTGTACCTGGATAGCAATAAGGATCGACTCGAACGCTCATGCAACCGCGGAGTCGGCGGGAAGATAATGAGCGCGGAACTCCGCTTCAGCTTCCGCTAGATTGATCTCGCCGGAGAGCAGACGATCCTTGAGCGAATTGCCAAATTCAGTTGGCCTAAGGCCCTCAAGTAGCAAACTCGCCTCAGCCTCTGAAAAGGCTCGTTCCAGGTTCCTGGTGCGGTCTGGTTTCGCCATCGGAAGCCCTCGAAAGAATCGGCACAACGTTTTACTCTCAACTTAAGTTTATGCCCAACCGCCTTATTTCGAGAAGATTTTTGGCCTCCCAGCGAAGTTACTCGCTGTCGTGCGTCTACCTCGTATCACCGGACCGCCGACGCCAAGCCATTGGCAACGCCGGCTCCGCCTTTCCGGCTGACCCGGAATATGCGAAATGCGTCGACGACAGCGATGATTGTTACAAGAATGACGGCGACAGGAAAAGATTGCGCCATCACGATTTGAAGCCAACGCATGAAAGCTGCCGCTTTCGCAGTGTCCAGACCGGGCATCCAGATGGAGGCCACGACGTTTGCCTTCAACAACCAGCACATGAACACTCCACCAGCGAGATCACCCGCCAATTTGCAGGCCGCTCGCGGCAGAGACCAGTACGGACGCCGCAGGTTCAGGATCGCCAGGACGATGTTGCCCGAGCCGATCGCCAGATAACCCCAGAAGAAATCGAACCAGATGGCGTTCAGCGTGAGTTTAAAGTACTGGCCGCTGAAAGGCGTAAGCGTATAAGCAAAGCCAATCCACCAAAGCACGAAAGGCACGCCCACGACAATCTCCACGATCGAATCGAAGCGGCGAATCTTGAAGGCATCGCGCACCGCAGGCAGTTCCCGCGGATTCCAGTTTTCAAAGAAGTGCGATTTGGCCTCCGTAAATTGCAGGCAGCCGAAGATCACCGTCACTGCGGCCGCCGAGAAAAACGCGACCTCCCATGCCGTCCCTAACGACCGGAGCATCGTGAGAGCCCAGTGAATTTCCGGGTGTTCGATTCGACGTATGACAAAGTAAATCGCCACCCACGGCAGCACATAGCAGAACCCGACGATCTTCAGCACGAAGATATATGTAGGAAACCAGTCCGGGCCGATCAGCGAGCGTTGCGGGCGGTAGCGATTGGCCACCAGCATCGGCCTGCCCCGCTGCTTGAGAAGAGCCTCCAGCTCCACATGGGTCAGCGCGCGCCCCAGGGCCGTCTCACGCTCTTCGATCTGAGAGTAGATATCTTCGGAGATTTCGGCGAGAATGTCCTGCTTTTCGCCGCCCGGCAGCCAGAACTCAATCGCTTTCAGATAACGCTCAATCAGTTCCATGATCTTGCTCCTCTGCAACCTGGTGTTGCTCTTTCAAGATTTCCTTTAGCGACGCTTGAATCGTTTCCGACTCGACCAGCAGCCGCCCCAGCATCTGTTCGCCTGCGGCAGAAAGCCGGTAAAAACGCTTGTTGCGCTTGTTCTCCTCGCGCCAGACGCTGGCCAGCAGCCCCTGGCTCTCCAACCGGCGCAGCAGCGGGTACAGCGTGTTTTCGTCGATCTCCAAACCGTGGTCGGTGAGCGTTTTGCGCAGCGTGTAGCCGTAGCGCTCGCTGCGCAGAGCCGCCAGCACCGCCAGAACCAGCGAACCTCTGCGCAGCTCCAGCCGGAGATTTTCAAAGAGATCGGGAGTATTTGTTGTCTCGCTCATGTGTATCGCATACCGTGTTATACACAGTATGCATCGCGCAGTGATTTTGCGCAAGATTTTTTCGAGCAAAGTTGGTGGAGGCTAGGTCTATTCCGCTGTTCTTGGTCCGGGAGCCCGGCGGCGGCGCAGAAACCGGTCCATCGATCCGCCCTGAACGACGATTGAAAACACCACTACGATGTAGGTCGTGGCCAGAATCCACTCCCGTCCGTCGCCAGCCGGCACGGCCAGCGCCAGCGCAATCGACAGCCCGCCGCGCAAGCCGCCCCAGCTCAGTGTCAGGATGGAGCTCGAGTGATCCGGCTGCATCAGCCTCGCCAGGCAGATGATTGCCGCTACCACCCCCAGGCGAACCGCGGTGACCGCAACAATGGCCACGATGCCGGATTCGAACGAACTACAGTGGAAGGCGATCGCCAGCACCTCCAGCCCCAGCAGCACAAACAGGACCGAGTTCTGCACCTCGTCGATCACCTCCCAGAAGCGGTCGATGCTCTCATGCGCGATCAGCTTGTGCGAGTGATTGCGATTGAGTCGCCGCAGCGCAATTCCCGCAGCCACGGCTTCCAACGGCCCGGAGACCAGCAGCCGATCCGCCAGCACATAGCCTCCCAGAGCCAGCGCAATGGTCAGCAATATCTCCACCTGGTAGGCATCCACCCGCCGCATCATCTCGGAAGCTGCCCACGCCGCCACGACCCCCAACAGAAGGCCGCCGCCAGCCTTGAGCAGCAGTGAAAGCGCTACCTGCCCGACCGTCGGCGTCTGCCCACGCGACGCCTCCAGAATGGCCAGAAACAGGACCGCGCCAATGCCATCGTTGAAGAGCGACTCGCCCGCCAGTTGCGCCTGGATATTCTTCGGCACACCCACGCGGCGCAGCATTTCCAGCACGGCAATGGGGTCGGTCGGCGAGATCAGCGCGCCAAAAAACAGGCATGCCAGCCAGTTCGTCGGAATCCGCAGCGCCAAAAGCGCCAGAAACATGAAACCCGCCGTCAATCCCGTGGAAAGCACCGTGCCGGCAAGCGAAAGCAGCGTAACAATCAGCTTTTCCCGCGCCAGAAATTCGAGATCCAGCAGAAACGCGCCCGCAAACAGGAGCAGCGGCAACATGCCATGCAAAATCAGGCTCTCGAAGTTGATCTGATTTACCAGCTTCAGCGCCCAGGTGTGCAGCCCCGGAGCATATCCACTGGCGCTGCCGGCCAGTGTCACCGAAAGCACAACCGTCAGCAGCATGGTGCCGATGGTGATCGGCAGCTTGAGCCAGCGCGAACTGACCCAGCCAAACAAGGCCGCAATCGCCACCAGCACGCTGATCAGTTCCAATGGCGCCATCGGTTGCCTCGCTCTCTGCTTTGAATCTACCGCAAGCGCGGATAGGATCGAGGAAACAAGATCAGCCTGCAAACTCCGAGCATTCGATAAGGAAAGGGAAAAGCCATGAGCGAGGCAAGATTGAAGATCAACATCGGCCAGCGGATCTACGGCGTCGGCGCAATGGCGTTGGGGCTGCTCTGCCTGTCATGGGGAGATTTCCTCACCGGGCAGCCTGTGCCCACCGGCTTTCCCGGCCGCGCCGCCCTGGCGTATGCCGCCGGTGCGCTGATGCTCTTAGCCGGCGCAGCCATGGAGTGGCGTAAAACGGCTGCATGGGGCGCAGCCGCGCTCACCGCCTATTACGCGGTCGTTGTCGTCCTCCTCATGAACGGCCATCTGCTGCTCACCCAATACGCCCAATACGGCTTCTACGAGAATCTCGCCGAGCAGGTTGCCGTCGCCGCGGGCGCGATGATTCTCTACGCAGCCACAGCCAGCATCGATGCGGCTGTGTCCGCGCGCCTCACGCGGCTTGGGCAAATGCTTTTCGGCTTGTGTGCGTTGATCTTCGGCGGAGCGCACTTCGTCTATATGAACCTCACCGCGCCACTGGTCCCAAAATGGCTGCCGCCCTCGCAGATCTTCTGGGGATATGCCACCGGAAGCTGCTTCCTAGCAGCCGG
>Ga0302325_10002163_pt1 | contig 48305 bp, 42 predicted proteins | sample Palsa_T0_2_FD_201948 | JGI IMG/M metagenome (GOLD analysis project Ga0302325, IMG submission 201948) | Peat permafrost microbial communities from Stordalen Mire near Abisko, Sweden - Palsa_T0_2 | ecosystem: Environmental > Terrestrial > Soil > Palsa > Peat permafrost | place: Sweden: Abisko...
GGCGGGCAGAGTGAACTCCATGCGCAGGAGAACTCGCCGTCCGTCGGATCGGCCGAGTACTGGTCGGACTTGACGATGTCCGCGCCCTCGGCGAAGAGGAACTGCGAGACCGCAGCGACAATGCCGGCACGTCCCTGCCGACGCACTCCTTGCAGCTGCACACGGCACCTCCGGACGCCAGGGCGATGATCTGCTGTGCGGCGGGCTGACCGCGACCGCGTGTGGCGCTCACGGTCCCGGCTCGAGCCCGCGTCGCGGAATACATCAGCCACTCGAACCGGCTGTCGATCTCGAGGCGCTTCATCGCTATGACTGAGGCATAACCCGTTCGGGGTCGTCTCCGCTCTACGTTGTCAGAACAAGCTGACTGGCAGACAACAAGAACCTACAAACCCGCTCTCCGCGGAACCCGGTCCAGCTCAGTCCGGGGAATGAGCGGCCGGGCGTGCTGCATACTTTCGGTATGAACCAAGCTCGCCGATTGGGGCCGGTTTTGGTGGGCCGAAGCCGCCGCCGAGGAGGACCACGATGAGCTTGCGGGAGGCGCTCGCCGAGAAGGTGTTCGTCGTCACCGGTGAGCTGGGCCCGCCGGTCGAGCCTGACGCCGAGATCGTGCGGGCGGGCGCGCGTGCCCTGGCGCCGTTCCTGCACGCCGCCAACGCCACCGACAACCAGGCGGCGACAGTCAAGATGTCGGCGGTGGTGAGCTCGCTGCTCATGCTCGAGGAGGGACTGGAGCCGATCCTCCAGCTGACCGGACGCGACCGCAACCTACTCGCGCTGCAGTCAGAGCTGATCGGCGCCTGGGCGATTGGTGTGCGCACCGTGCTCGCGCTCTCGGGCGACCCGCTTTCGGTCGGCCCCTACGCGGCGCTGGCGAGCCACGTCGGCGACCTGGACTCGACCGGCCTGACCGCGCTCATCACCGGGTTCAACGACGGGCGGCTGTGCGCCGGCGAGATGTTGCAGCGGCCGACTGACTTCCTGATCGCCGGCGCGGCCAACCCACTCGTCGATTCCGTCGAGCGACTGGACGCCAAGCTCGCCGCCGGTGTCCGTCTGCTGCAGACCAACATCGTGTACGACGTACCCCGTTTTGCGCGGTGGCTGGAGCCGTTGGTCGCCGCGGGGATCACCGAGCGCGCGCCGCTGCTCGTCGGGGTGACCCCGCCGCGCAGCCATAGGATGCTCGCCTTCCTTCATGAGAAGATCCCCGGCGTCGAGGTCGACGCGCACACGTTCGCGCGGATGGAGGGCCTGGATTCCGTGGCGGCGCACGCTGAGGGCGTTCAAGTCGCCGCTGAGGTCATCGCGGCGGTCCGTGAGGTCGAGGGCGTCGCCGGGGTACACGTGATGGCGCCCGGCTGGGAGGTCGAGGCGATCCCCCAGGTGGTCCGCGCGGCAGGAGTCGTCCCGCCGGAGACAGCAGTACCGCGATAAGCGATCGACCCCTTGGGTTGGAGAACCCGAGTCGAGCTCAACGCCCCTCCAGCTCGACGTCGTGGCGCGTGCGCAGCTCGATCACGCCCGCCGGCGTGCACGGTGCGGAGGCGGTCGTCGTCGGCCGCTTTACGGCTGCAGCGTGAGCTCGATCGCGATGTCTGGGCGCGAGGCGTTGCAGGTGGGGCAGCGCGCACCCGCACCGGGGACGTTGAGCCAGTAGCCGTTGACCGTCGACCGGGTCGCGCGGATGTCGTCGCGCAGCTCCGACACGGTCACCACCGCTCCTGGCGGATTGGTCGACAGGCCGGCGATCAGATGCACCTCTGGGTTGGCCGCGCGGGCCTGAGCCGCGGCCGCGGTGACGAACGAGCGGTAGGCGCGGCGGTTGCGCTCCAGGCTCTGGGCCTGCAGTTCGACCGCGTCGGCGCTTCGCGCCATCTGCCCGACGAGCCTCAGAGATAGAAACTGCGCCTCGCGCGTGCCCCGGCCGGAGGGTGACAGGACGGTGCTGAGGTTGAGTCCAGGCGCGACGAAGAACTGAAGCCCGTGCGCGTGCGCAGTCGCTGCGGCCGTCACGGCGGCCGCGACCGGGTTGCGCTGCTCGGAGATCGGCGTGAACGCCCACCCCTCAGGGTCGTACAGGACGGCGTAGGTGTGCGCCGGCAGCGCGTGCTCCCGGACCGCGCTCTGGAGCTCGGCAGCCGAGGCGAAGGACTCGACCGTCCGTGCCGGAACGCCGACCAGCGGCTGCTGTCCGGGCTGGAGCAGCTCGTCGATCGGACTCGCGGAAAGCCTGCGACGCGCGGCGGAGTCGCTCCACACCTCAGCGATCACCTGCCGGGTCATGAGCCAGCCGAACGGGTCCGTGAGCGCGGCCCGCGACGGACCGCTCGTGGTCGTGGACCGCGCCGGCGGATTGGTGTGTGAATCCGAGCGCGCCGTGCTCGAGCACGCGCTCGTCCCGACGACGATCGCGGCGAGGCCCAGCGCGGCCGTGATCGCGCGCGCGGTCACGACCGTCACCGGTGGCTGGGCGTTGGCTCGGGCGCAGCCAGACGGACGTCGGCCGCCATGCCCGACAGAGGAGAGGCGTCGACGTGGCCGGGGACTGTGATCAGCACCTGATACTCGGTGCCCTCAGCAGTCGACACAGGATCGGGGAGGACCTCCGAGATCCGTTCCCGGAGGGCGGTGATGTGCGCCGCGGGCACGCTGATGAAGACGTGCTGACCCACCGTGATTTTTGAAATCGTGCTCTGGGGCACGATCGCCGCGACCTGCCACGAGGACGAGGTGCGCAGCGCGATCACCGGCAGCGCGGAGGCACTTGCCGAGACGCGGCTTTCTGCCTGGGGGCCCTCGGGCAGCAACGAGAATGCCGGCGCCTGGTTGATCGGCGCCCGCGGTCCGTCGGTCGCGTAGTCCCGTATGCCTTGGCTGGTGACGACCTCGCCGGGGCGTCCGTTGGCCGCGACGACCGTGCCCCTCGCCGGCGCCACGATCTGGGATGCGGCGCCTCGCGCTCGATCGGCCGCCAGCTGGGCCTCGTCGAGTTTCAGCTGTGCCCGGACCGCCGCTAGATCGGCGGGTGTAGGCGCGACCTGGTCGGGGTGCGTTGCCGTCGAGTTGCTGACGGCCGCCGTCATCGAGACGAGCTTGCTCTTCTCAGCGCTGATCGCCGTTCTGTCGGCCGAGAGCACGATCGCGACATCCGGCGCGTATTCGGTGGCGAGCAGCTGTCCCTTATGTACCCGCTGGCCTTGATGCACCGCGATGCGTGCGATCTCACCTGACGAGGTGAAGTTGAGCGTGGCGACACCGCTCGTGACGACCGACCCGGTGAGCAGCCGGCCGTCGGTGCTCAGCACCCGCGGCACGTACCACGCTGCCGCCGTCGCACAGGCGGCGGCGAGGATGAGCCCACCGAGAACCTGTTGCCAGGTTCGGTGCGGACGCAGCCAGCGTCGGTCGGATGGCTCGGGGTGCGGAGGCGGCTGCGGATGCAGCCTCGGCACGCCCGCCGGGGCCAGGGGATCGGGCAGCTCGCGGAGCGTGTGCTGCTGAATCTCGTGTTGACTCATCGAAGTTGTCCCGGCTTCGTTGGTTCGCGCTGCCTCTTCTCGGTTCATTCGAATGTCTGCCGATGCAACTGAATACTGTTGGTCACACGTCGGAAATCTGAGGACGGCGAACGCCGGGGTCATGGACAGACGGTGCCCACCGGTCGTGGCTGGAGGAGGGCGCGCCAGCGCGCACCGGCACCAAGCGGGTGGGCATCGAGATGACGGCCTCCAGCATGGCGAGCCGGCGCAGAAGTGCATAGGCGAACCAGGTCGGAAGCCAGACGATGCTCTGCCAGTGGCGGTACCTGATCGCCAGCGGCAGGGCAATCACGAGCGGGATCGCCCCGCCGGCGCCCCACAGAAGCGCCAGCGTGACCAGGTTCTGTCGGTACGTCGGGTTGGTGACGACGAGCTCGAGCATGAAGATCGGCACTACCAGCCCCGCCTGCAGCGAGAACCATGAGAACCCCCGGCGCACGGTCCAGAACCACACGCGTGGACCCGCCAGGCCGCTGCGCAGCGGCGTGTGCCTCGCGTCGACGTGGATCCCGGCGCGCGCCCATCGTGTCCGCTGCTCCAGAAACTCTCCGACGGTCTGCGGGACGTCCTCGTAGGACCGCACCCGGGGATCGATGACGATCCGGTAGCCAACACGACCGATCTGCATCGTCATGTCGCAGTCCTCGCCGTTGCACCCCATCACGACGCCGCCGACCTCGACGACCGGCGCGCGACGAAAGGCGACGAAGGTGCCCGGGATGACGACGATTCCGTCGACGAAGCTCTGCCCGAGGCGCAGGAAGCGGAACACAAAGAGCGTCTCCAGCGTGCGCAGCCGATGAAACCAGGTGACGATGTCGGTGCGCGGCTCCTCCATCGCGCCAACGCAGCCGATCTGCGGGTCGCGAAACCAAGGCACGCTGTAGCGCAGGGCTTCGGGTCCCATCACGCAGTCGGCGTCGATGCGGACGACGATCGCGGCCTCGGTGATCGACAGCCCGCGGTTGATAGCGGCCGCCTGCCCGCCGTTGGGCGCGGTGAGCACCCGGCCGTCGGCATGCGCGAAGCCACTGATCGCCGACTCTGCGATCCGAGCGGTCGCGTCCGCGGAGCCGTCGTCGGAGACGACGACGTGGACGGGCCCACCGTAAGCCGCCGCGGCGACGTCGATCGAGCGCAGGCAGCGGGCGATGTTCTGCGCCTCGTTGTAGGCCGGGATGATCACGTCGACCGGCGGTCGATCCTCGCCCGGCTCCGGCAGCCGGCGATTTGACCACCACAGCAGCCACAGGGGCGCCGCGAGCAGCGCAAACAGGATCGAGCCGGTGTAGAGCGGGATGAACACCTGCCACTCCGAGCTCGCGCGCCCGGGCTCCGACAAAAAGGCAAAGCCGCCGATCAGCACCGCGACGACCGTCACCAGCGCGCCGGCCGCGAGAACGGAATCCCAGAGCCAGCGCGGACGACTGATCGTGACCGTCGTCGCCCGTGGCAGCACGTAGCTTGCGAACGTCAGGCGCTGGACGACGAGTCCTCCGACGAGCAGGTTTGCGAGCGTGGACTCGATCCCGAATGGGGCGATCGGCCAGTGGGTCGCGATCGCGCCGACGACCATCAAGGTTTGCAGTAGAACCGAGAGCGCCACGTACAAGACCGCGTGGGACAGCATCAGCAGCCGTCTGGCGACCGTCGCCCGTGCGACCAAGGAGATGCCGATCACGTAGGCGACGCCGAACAGCTGGGTCGCCGGATGCAGCCGGGCGACGTAGCCGTTGACCGTCACCGGATCGCGGGTGATCGCGGTGGCCAGCGACTGCACAAGCCGCGCGTACTCCTCGCTCGGCGAGGGACGGTGCCAGCCGATGAACAGCAGGCCGACGACGGCGGTGATGCCCAGGAAGATCCAGGTCCGCTGGTGGTGGTGCGAGGTGCGGACGTGACGCTCCATGCGCACCTGCGCGCGCCCGTCACCGCGGTCCTCGGTGCTGTCCATCGAGATCGGCAGTAGACAGCAGACCACGAGGCCTACGGCCAGCGCGATCGTCGCCGCTATCAGCTGGGAGTCGATGAAGGACCTCCTGGCTGCCAGACCGCTGTCGGCGGACTACGTGTCTTCCGGCGTCGGCGGCGGCACGTATTTGCCGCCGGTACCCTTCGGGGCTCCCGCGGTGATGAAACCGGTCGCCTGGACCGCGGTGATGATCTGGTTCGCGCTCAGCGGAGTGTCGATCGAGCCGCTCGGTGCGAGCTTGCCCACCGTATCGCTGATGATCGACCCGATGATCGCGGCGTGGCGGCCCTCGATGGTTGCGATCCCCGCGGCAACCGTCAGGTACGCCGGCGAATAGATGTTTCTGGTCTGCCCGATGTAGGCGTGCACGCCGGTGTTCTCCAGGATGTACGCCGTCTGCTGGAACATCGACTGGTCCTCCGGGATGCCTTTGAAGTCGAACGTCGGCCGCTTGATCGCCTTCGATCCCAGGACTGACTTGAGGACCCTGACGTGGGCGTTCTCGTCGGTGACGGTGAGATTCAAAAACGCCTTCGTGGCCGGGTCGGTGATCGCCCCCGTCTTCTTGGCTTCGTCGTAGAACGCGGCCTCGAGGTACTCCAGCAGGAGCGCGAAGTTCAGAACGCCGTAGTCGCCGGTGCCGTACGACGCCGGCGGACGCCCGCGCACATAGCGCCGGCCGTGGCCGCCGGTGTTCGCCGCCAACGCGTCGGGCGCGAGCGCGCCGGCCAGCGTGCCGCCGCCCGCGAGCGCGCCGGCCCAACGTAGGAACCCGAGCCGGGTGTTTCGCTTCACCTCCGCGTCAGCGCCGGCGGCAGCCTCCTGAAGGGCCCCGTCCGCGTCGAACTCAACGAGATTCAGCCGGTCCATGTGAGTCTCCTTGCGGGCATGCTGAGCCTCCTTGCGGGCATGCAGATTGTGCGCTTATCGCTCCTGATCGTGCATCCTTCCACATCGAGCAGCCACTCGCAAAAGTTCGCGAAGCGTACGAGCCGCGTCACCGACGAGTCGCGGCGGCGCGCGCCACCGATCCCGCCGAGGCGATCGCCGCGGAACTGGCGTCGCGGGGGCAGATCCATAGAGATCTGAGCGACTGCCATTGCGTCATGCGGGCCGCGCATCTGCGTGAAAAAATCTGGGTTGCCGAGCATGCCCTAGTTGTGGATAATGCCGCTGCAACACCCGAACGGCTGGCTCAAAGAGGGAGGCTCACGGTGCAGCGCGCGCTATCAATCTTTGCTGTCGTTGGGGTGTTGGTCGCTCTGCTGGCAAGCGCCAGCTCGGCGGCCGCCGTGCCCCGGCATGCCGCCGTGGCTTCGCCGTCAACCATTCAGTGGGGGCGGTGCTCAGAGCCCGATCTGCAAGCGGCCGGCGCTCAGTGCGGCTACGTATCGGTGCCGCTCAGCTACAGCGACCCGACCGGGCCGCAGATCAAGCTCGCCGTGTCGCGCATCGAACACACCTCGAGCGCCGCTCACTATCAGGGCGTCATCATCACCAACCCGGGCGGGCCTGGCGGGTCGGGTCTGGACCTGAACACCGACCTTATCCCCGTCCTTCAGCAGGAGGGCTTCAACGCTGCGGCGGACGACTACGACTGGATCGGCTTTGATCCCCGTGGCGTCGGCTCGAGCATCCCGGCGATCAGCTGCGAGCCGGACTACCTGGGGCCAGACCGTCCGAACTACGTGCCGTGGACGCCGTCGCTGCTCAGCACCTGGGAGACGCGTTCAGAGGGCTACGCGTCGGCCTGCGCCAGCCAGAGCCCCGAGCAGACCGCGCTGCTGCACAACATGACGACGGTCGACAACGCCGAGGACGTCAACCGCATCCGTGAGGCGCTGGGCGTCAGTCAGATCACCTACTACGGCTTCTCGTGGGGAACCGACCTCGGCCAGACCTATGCGACGTTGTTCCCGAACACGCTGCGGCGCCTGATCCTCGACAGCAACGTGAACATGACCAGGCCTGGGTTCGACGACTTCAATCTCGACCAGGACGCGCCCTTCAACACCAACGAGGACAAGTGGTTCGCCTGGCTGGCCAAGTACGACGATGTGTACCACCTCGGGACCACCCAGAGCGCAGTCGAGACCCTGTTCTACAACACCGAGGAGTCGCTGGAGAACAACCCGGCCGGCGGCGTCGTCGGTCCCGACGAGTGGGTCGATACCTTCCTGGACCCGGCCTATTACGAGGAGACCTGGGTCGACTGGGGCCAGGTGTTCTCTGACTACATCAACGACCACAACACGCAGGAGCTCGTCCAGCTCTACGACGCAGCCGATGACCCCGGCGACGACAATGAGACGGCGGTCTACCTGTCGGTCTTGTGTACCGACTCGGCCTGGCCGTCGAACTGGAACACATGGACGTCCACGTCGTGGGCGACGTTCCAGACGGCCCCATTTGAGACCTGGGGTAACACGTGGTTCAACGGCCCCTGCCAGTTGTGGCCGGTGCCGGGCGGACCCCTCTTCCAGGTCAACGGGGACGGCGTCCAGAGCGCGCTGCTGATCGACGAGACCGGTGACGCCGCAACGCCTTTCGAGGGCAGCCTGGTCACGCGCCGTCTGTTCCCGAACTCGGTCTTGCTGGCCGAGCCGGGTGGCACCAGCCACGCCGACTCGCTTTTTGGCGACCTGTGTGTCGACGGGACGATCGCGAGATACCTGACCACCGGCGAACTGCCGACCCGCAAACCTGGCGCCGCGTGGGACAAGACCTGCCGACCGCTTCCAGTACCGGTCCCGCCGTCCTCGCCAGCCGCGGCGAGTGCCGCGCGAGCAGGAGCGGCACACGTGCTCGCTCGCCAGGGCAGAGCGGTCTCGCCGGCCCAACTGCCCGCTGTTCACGCCTCGTAGGTCCGGGCCACTCGCGCCTCCGGTCCTCGACACGGGTCCGGGACCGGGCCACTCGCGCCTCCGGTCCTCGACACGGGTCCGGGACCGGAGGCGCTCGCCGCCTGAGCGGAGCTCCATCGCGGGGGTCGCGCCGCGCTAGCGACTCCGGGAAGGCCTGATCGACCTCATCCGCTGAGCCACGCGTCGATCGCGCGGGGAACGTCTTTCACGCCGTCGTCACCCCAGCCACTGAGAGGCTGCCTCAGAACCAGCGTAGGTTGCCGGGGTGGCTCGGACGTGGCTTCGGATCAGAGTGGATCTGCCCGTTGCCAATGCCGCCTTGAGGCGGCAGAGCGAGACCAATCATCCGCGCACGAGCGGCAAGGGCACATGCCAGCTGCCGGCGGACACACCCGGCTTACCTCGCGCGCTCGCATTGCGATCGGCGGGGGTGGCGTGCTTGCCACCCCCGCCGAAGGAGCCTGCTTGCACTCAATGACCAGCGAACGACTGGATATACAGATCCGGCGAGCCCACCCCGGTGGAGTCGTCGTAGCCGGCGGTCGCCGGCAGAGCCGCCGCCCTCTGGCCGTCGACCCCTAGCGTCCGCAGGTAGGTCAAACGCGAACCCCTCGCGGTATACGGGTAGGCGTAGTTGTCGCGGACGACGAACAGCTGCTTGGCTCCGAGCGGGTGGTCGGTCACATCGTGGAATGCGTCCGTTCCGTACCGCTGGTAGATCACCGGGTTGGCAAAACCGAGGTCGTGCCCCGCGGCCTGCTGGGCATCGGCCTCGATCCCGGCGAACGTCGGGGAGGCGACGCTCGTCCCGCCGATGCGGCTGAGTGCGAACGCGTAGGTGGTGCCGTCGGGCTGCAGCGTCGTCTCGCCGACCAGCATGCCGGTGCTCGGATCGGCCAGCGCCGAGACATCGGGCACCACCCGCATCGGGGTCGAGGTCGTGCCTTGCGGCACCGCGGTGGCCAGGCTGTCGGGCACCACGCCCTGCTGGTACCACGGCTGGGCGTAGGCGGTGCTCACGCCGCCGCCGCTCGATCCGTCGTAGAGCCAGTTTGTCGTCGCCACACCGTTGACCGTCGGCGGACCGTACGCGGGCGGGAACGGCAGCGACCACGACGTCCCGTCCGATGACAGCGGGTTGAGCAGCGTTCCCCACGAGGTCTCGTACTCGTAGGTGTTTTGCGCTCCGATGGCCAGGCTGGTGCCGCCCACCGATGTCACCCACGGGCTCGAGGTCGGATAGTCGACCTGGAGCTTGTTCGAGTCGGGATCCTCGACCGTTGGAGCCTCGTAACCGGAGTCGCCGGACGAGAAAAAGAAGCCGATCCCCTCGGCCGCTCCGGCCTGGAAGATGAGATCCCATTCGGGCTGGATCACGGCGTCGTCGTACGGTTCGCCGAACGAGTCGGTGACGATGGTGGCGAGGTGTTGGTTGACGATCTCGGCATCCGCTGCGGCCAGATCGGTGTCTAGGCAGCTCTCGGCCCCGACGTAGTGGACGTCGGCGTTGGGAGCCATATCGTGTACGGACTCGACGTCGAGCGTTTCCTCGCCGTACCAGCCCGGCGCATCGCACTCGTTGGCCGCCGTGTAGGTGTACGTGGAGGGCAGATACTGCTGGTACTGACCGGGGCCAAACGGCTGGTTGTGGGTCACCTGAGAGAACGTGTCGGCGTCGGATTCCATCGTCGGCGACGCATAGGCGTCGACGACCGCCACGGTCTGCCCGCGGCCGGTCATTCCGGACGCGGTGACGCCATAGGCGCCGCGGATCTGCTGCGGCGTGTAGCCGCGCACGCTCCAGGGCCAGTACGCCCCGTACGCGGTCGGCTCCTTGGTGGCAAGCAACTGCCCGTAGAAGTACGAGGTTGGCGGCGCCACCCAGTAGTTCGGGGGTGCCGGCGGCAGGGTGTCATATGGCTTCATCAAATGGTCGGCGGTGTCCAGGCCGGAGACTGCCAGCACATCCCCGGCCACGGAATTGGGCACGGTCGCTGCCGTCTCGGGAGCACGGGCCGTCGATCCGGTGGGATCCGTGTAGTCCCCGAAGCTCACGCCGAACGCCTTGGCGGCCTCGGCGAGCGTGCCAGTCACGGACACGTAAGCCCCGATCCCGGCGGTCTCGCCGGTCACGGTCAGCCCGTTGCGACTCAGCCACGACTTGACCGCGCCCGCCTCAGCCGTGGTCGGGCCAAAACGGGCCAGGACCTGGTCGGCCGTGAGGTAATTTCCGTACTGAGCGCTCGTTGGATCGGAGACCGCCTTGGCGTAGGCTGCCAGACCGGCCGGATCCTGCCCGGCCAGGTACACCTGGAGATTGATCGCACGACTGTTCACTAACGGGATGGGTTTCGCAGTACCCGACGCCCACGAGGGAAGGGTGTCGGGAATCGGCGTGCGGGGGGTAGCCGCAGCGGCCGTGCCCGCGCCGAACAGGGCACCGAGGGCGGTCGCTCCAGTAACAAAGGCGCAGGCAAGCCGTCGATGGCGAGGCACTCGCGACATAGACACTCCTCTGTGGGACTCGATCGTTGCGCGGGCGCTGGTCGACCACCCCCAGGGCACCGTCCGTGCCCGCGAATCGTTTCACAACCGCGGCAATAAGTCATCGTGACGGCACCCTCGCGATGCCCCTCACGGCCGCCGAAGGTTGGAAACCAACACTGGTCTTGGCGGTGGCGGTCGACGAGCGTCTTGTCGACCAGGGCGTGACGCAGCGCCTCGCCGCCTTGACGCGGGCCGAGGCCGCCGCCCGAGAGGCTCGCGACCGGCGGCCGTCGCTTGCGCACGGAGGAGCGCTCACGCCGGGGAGCGGGTTGGACCGCGTCTGGCGGTTCAACCCGCTCCACACCGTCGCCCGTCAGCCGGCGACGAACTCGCGGAGCTGCGTCAGGCGGATGGCGTTGCCAGAGGGGTCGCGGAAACCGGCGTCGATCCCGTACGGACGGTCTTCGGGCGTCTCGCTGAACTCGACCCCGCGCTCCTTCAGCTCCTCGTAAGAGCCGCGGCAGTCGTGAGTCGTCAGGAAGACGGTGCCCGCGAAGCCCTTCGACATCAGGTTGCGGATCTGCTCGCCGGTCTCGCGATCGATCATCGGCGGGCCCGGGATCGCCATCAGCACGATCGCGATGTCCGGCTGCCCGACGGGGCCGACGGTCAACCACCGGAAGTTGCCCATCTCGGCCAGTGTCACGTCCTGGCGGACCTCGAAGCCGACCTTCTTGGTCCAAAAGGCGAGCGCCTCGTCCTGATCGTGGACCCACAGTTGAGCGGTGGAAAGCTTGAACACGTGTGACCTCCTCGATGCGATTGATCTGACGCCGGACAAGCTAATTCGGCTCTGATCCGCTGTCTTCTCGAAACGTGCGGTTCTGCGGGCGCAGGTTCGCGTGCAGGACGCAGGCGGGAACCATCGCCCAGGTGGCGGCGGGCGGGAACATCGCCCGGTAGGCGGTCGGCGAGCACCCGTGCAGGCGCGTGAAGCTCGTCGTGAAGGAGCCGACGCTGGTCAGGCCGACATCGAGGCAGATCTCGGCGACAGAGTGGTTTGTGCCGCGCAGGAGCGCCCCCGCTCGTTCGAGCCGGCGGGTCAACAGGTACGCGTGCGGAGACTCGCCGAACGCCCGGCGGAACTCGCGGCTGAAGTGGGCCTTCGACAGGCCGGCGGCGGCGGCCATGTCCTCCACCCCGAGCGGCTCGGCGTAACGGGCATCCGCGAGGTCCTTCGCGCGCAACAGGTGCCGGGCCGGGGGAACGAACGTCATCGGCGGGGACTTTGCCATCCAGGCATCTGTACCCCTTGTCGAGACACGGTGCAACAGTCGCACCGGTCGCATACGAACGCATCACACCGCACAGTGGATCAAGCAGCGGCTCGCGGACAGCGTTCCGGCTGAGGGCATGTGAGAGCCACGCCGTTGTGCTGGCAGTCGTACTCGCGTACACCTTCTTGAAGCCGATAGTCTGCCGCAGGCAGCCGGGCCGTGAACGACCGGCTATGAGCGTGAGGTCCCGATCGGATCAGCAAAACAAATGTTTGGTCAAGAGGGGTTGATTCAGATGTATCGGACGCTGAATAAGGAGCGCAGGTGAGCACTCCACGCAACCCCGCGATCGTGACCACCGATGCCGGCGGCATCTGGCGCTTGACCCGACTCGCTGCCGGCTGCGCGGTGCGTCGTTAGGATGGGCGTCCTGCTGGAGGAGGATCGCGGCGCGATCAGGGTTCTTACCCTGAATCGCCCGCAATGCCGCAACGCCCTTAACACCGAGCTGCTCCGGAGGCTGGAGGAGGGTTTCGCCACCGCCGAGTCCGACGACGGTGTGGACGTCATCGTGCTCACCGGTGCCGACCCCGCTTTCTGCGGTGGCGTCGACCTGCGCGAGCTCGAGGAGCGAGGCTGCCCGCCGGAGATGGGTGCGCCACTGGCGGGTGTCACCAAGCCGGTGATCGGCGCAGTCAACGGTCCGGCGATCACCGGCGGGCTCGAGTTAGCTCTGATGTGCGACCTGTTGATCGCCTCCGAGTTGGCCGTGTTCGGTGATACCCACGGCCGCCTCGGACTACTGCCGGGGTGGGGGCAGATCGCGCGTCTACCGAACGCGGTCGGCAATCGGCGCGCGACCGAGCTGCTGTTGACCAGCCGCACCTGCGATGCCGCCGAGGCGCTCGAGTTCGGCCTCGTCAACGCCGTGGTTCCCCACCCTGACACGCTCCGGAAGGCGCTAGCGGTCGCTGCGGCGATCGGCGAATCCGACCAGCCCGCCGTGCGAGCGATTCTGGCGCAGCTGCGCGAGGGCGCCAGCGATCAAATGGCGGCGGTGCTCGCGCGCGAACGGGAGCGCGCCGAGCTATGGCAGGGCCAGGGCTTCGATACCGATCTTGTGAGCCGCAAACGCGATTCGCTCAGGTGAGGGGAAGCGGACTGTTCAATCGTTGCGTTGGTCTCCGCAAGACCGAAGACAGCCACGTGGTTCCGATCACCTTGAGGCATCGCTGACGAAAGGAGCGAAGTGGAGTACGCATTATTGGTCCCCAACTGGGCCCCCTACGACCAAGACCTGATGATTGAACTGGCCGTAGAGGCCGAGAAGCTGGGCTACAAGCGGATCTTTTACACCGATCACCTCATGAACCCCTACCGAGCGACGGAGGGGTATGCAGAGGAGACCGTGGAGGTTTGGGCCTTACTGTCATATCTGGCGGCAGAGACCGAGAACATCCGGCTCGGAACCGGGGTCACTCCGATTGCACTCCGTCCACCGGCATTGATCGCAAAGCAGGTCGCGACGATCGACAACCTATCCCGCGGACGAATCGACTTCGGCGTCGGCACCGGCTGGTCGGAGGGCTCATTCGGCGTCATCGACACCGATTTCGGCGACGCCGCCTCGCGTAAGGCGCGGCTACGCGAAGGAATCGACCTGATCCTCGAGCTCTGGGAGTCCGACGAGCCGGTCGCGTTCGCTGGCGATCACTACAAATCCCGCGGCGCCGTCATTGGACCGAAGCCGGTCCAGCGCCCGCACCCGCCGCTATGGGTGGGCGGCTGGCGCCAGAACATGCTGGAAATCACGGCCGAGGTCGGCAACGGCTGGATTCCCTGGAACCGCACGGTCGACTCCTACGCCAAGCGAATGACGTGGATTCGCGAGCGCGCCAAGGAACTCGGCCGTGCAGGCGACATCTCTTACGGTGCGGGTCTTATCGTGCTACCTGAAACAGAGGCCGATGCGACGATGTCACAGGCGCACTCCAAGCAGCCGGCACTGACCACGAAAACAATCAGGGAGTGGTCTGACCGCTTCGAAGACGTCGGGTGTGAGGTTCTATTCCTGATGGTCCTTCCGGACCCCCGAGACGCCAATGCGGTTTTATACCAAGTCGCCGAAGAGCTGATGTGAAATCCGTCGACGAAAGTAGGAAATATTGAGATGAAGACGTTCGCTAACGATCACGTCGGCATCCGTGTCACGGACATGAATCGATCGATTCGCTTCTACACCGAGGTCTTCGGGGCTGAAGCGGTCACGCGGCCTTTTCTGATGCAGAGTGAGTTCGTTGATTCGATGTTCGAAGGTCCTCCGGGGATCAGCTTTATGTTCTGTCATATGAAATTCGACGGCGGGCTGATCGAGCTCTTTGAGTTTCAAGAGCCCAACGGGCACCCTTCGGAGCCGGCTCATCCCTCGCGAGGAAACATCACCCACATGGGCTTCGAGGTCGATGACGTCGATGCGACCGTCGAACGTATCCTCGCCAACGGCGGTCGCCTCATCTTTCCGATCACCCAGTGGGGAGATCATCGACTCAGCTACACCGCAGATCCCGATGGCAACGTGATCGAGATCGCCGACGCCACGATCTTCGAGCTCATCGACGGGACCAGGGCGCAGTTTCCGGAGTCCGATTTCGACGTCCCGCTGTAGACGTCTCCTGGCCGGCGGAGACGCTTGCGCACGGCCGCAGTCGTGCCTCTTCGCGGGCAAACACGTCGGCCTCGCAGAGGGTGTTCCGTTGACGGTGAACGTCGCAATCGTGGTCACGGATGCCACTCTGATCCAGCATGGGCGGACTCAGGTGCGGTCGATGATCGGTAGCACCACGTGGGAGGGCCGGTTGCGGTCGTGAAAGACACGGTTGACGGCCTCCACGAGGTCCCCAGGACCGTCCGTTGCGATCGTCTGACCAGTGTTCGTGTTGCGGTCAAAGCGCGGGAAGTTGCTGCTTGATATGTCCAGGCGGATCCGGTGACCGGCGCGGAATACGTTCGCGGTCGCCCAGAGGTCGATGCGCAGCTCGTAGATCTCGCCGGGCTTCAGCGGCTGAGGTTCGCTCATCGACTCGCGGTAGCGAGTGCGCAGGATGCCGTCGGTGAGGATCTCGGCCCGACCGTCGGGATGAACGTCGACGAGTTTGCCGGTGAAGTCGGTGTCGCGTGCTGAGGAGGAGGCAAAGAGGACGAGCTCGATCGGCCCGGTGACCTCGACGTCGCGCTGCAGCGGCGGGGTGGTGAACGTGAGCACGTCGGACCGGCCGTCGATCGGCCGCTGATCGCGCGGGCCGGCGTTGGCCGCCACGAACAGCCCCGGCAGGAACGTCGCCCCGCCGGTCGTCGGAACCGGGTTACGGGGGTCGTAGAGGTAGGTGTCGTGCGGCTCGACTTCCGGAGCCTGCGGGGACAGCGTCCCGTCCCCGGCCGCCGTGTTGGCGTGCCCGTCGCTGTGCAGGTAGTAGGGAGTGAAGGCCGTGTCGGGCAGCGGCCAGTCCTGCTCGTCGCGCCACTCGTCGATGCCCATGACGAACAGGCGCACCGGAGGCTCCTCGTCGACCCCGTTGTCGATCTCCTTGAGATGGTGATCGAACCAGCGCAGGTGGATCGCCGTCGGGTCGATCGCGAGGTAGTTGGACGCGAAGCCGTAGCTGCGGCCGGTGAACCAGCCAAACGAGTCGCCGTGCGCCCAGGGGCCGATCAGCAGCCGGGGTCGGCACGCGGCGTCGGTCGCGCCGTTCTGCTTCATCCCGGTGTAGTTCGCGATCGTCCCGCCGAGGAACAGGTCGTACCAGCCGCCGATGTTCAGGGCTGGCACGGTCGTCTGGGCGTGACGCTCCTTCGGAGCGATCGAGCGCCAGTAGTCGTCGTAGCTCGGATGGTCGAGCCAAGCTTGGTAATAGGGCGCGAGCTCGGCGAGCACCGGCATGTCGCTGAGCGGCAGCCGCTCGAACAGGGCGTCGTTGTCGTCGATCGCCGCGAAGACAGCGCCCAGCTCGGTGCCTGCGTCCTGTCCAGCGTGGAGCCGGCGTACCACCTCGCCGAGTGCGAGGAAGGCCAGCGTCCAGTGGAGGTTGAAGCCGAGTTCGAACGCGCCGCCCTGGTAGGTCCAGCCATCGTGGTAGTCAGCGGCGGTGACGAACGGCACCATCGCCTTCAGCGCCGCGGGCGACTCTCCCGCTGCCCGCCACTGGGTCGCCCCGAAGTAGGAGCCGCCGGCCATGCCGACCTTGCCCGAGCACCAGGGCTGGGCGGCCACCCACTCGATCGTGTCGGCGCCGTCGGGGCCGTCGTCGAAGAACGGGTCGAACTCCCCGTCGGAGAGGTAGCGCCCGCGCGTGTCCTGCACGACGCACACGTAGCCCGCCTGGACGGCACGCATGACCTCGAACGCGTAGTTGCGCAGCGCGGCGCCCTCCTTGTCGTAGGGCGTGCGCTGCACGATCGCGGGCAACGGCCCGGTCCCCTGGGGACGGTAGACGTCGGTGGCCAGTTCGACGCCGTCGCGCATCGGGACCTTGACGTTCTTCTCGACGATGATCTCGCTGGGCATGTTGGCTCGCTCCTCAGTGGTTTCGCGCTTCACTCGTCGCCGGGGAGTCTCGTGGTCGGCGCCCCACGCCGGCGATCAAGTCGTCGCGGGAGCTGGGCGCGAGCCGGCAGCGCTCCGGTCCTGGCCGCCGCTGAGCGTGAATCCCTCATAGCCGTTGGCCGCGATCTCGCTGCACCTTTCGCGGTAGACGCCGAGACCGCCGAGGTAGACCGTGAGCACGCGCGGCTTTCCCGGGACGTTGGCTCCGAGGTAGTAGGAGTTGGCCCTGGGGAACAGCGTCGCGTTGCCGACCTCGATGTGATGATCCATCCACTGGTCCTGCCCGTCCTCCGTGGGCTCGATCGCGTCGAAACCATGCTCGCGCACGTAGCCGATGCACTCCGTGATCCACTCGACGTGCTGCTCGATCGAGACGACCATCACAGTCAGCAGCGACGGGCTGGCCGGCCCCGTGATCGTGAAGAGGTTCGGGAATCCGGCTACGCCCAGACCGAGATACGTCTGAGCACCGTCGCGCCACTCGTCTCGCAGCGACCGTCCCCCGCGACCGCGGACGTCGATGCGCAACAGCGTGCCGGTCATCGCGTCATAGCCCACCGCGAATACGATGACGTCGGCCTCGTATTCCGAGCCGTCCTCGAGTCTCAGCCCCTTGGGGGTGATCTCGGCGATCGGGTTGTCGCGGACGCTCACGAGGCTGACGTTGTCCCGATTGAACATCTCGAAGTAGCCGTTGTCGGTACACAGGCGTTTGGTGCCGACCGGATATTCCGGGCACAGCAGCTCGGCGACCTGCGGATCGTCGACCACCTCACGAATCTTGTCGCGCAGGAAATCCGCAGCGATGTCGTTGGACGCCGCGTTGACGAGGAGATCGGCGAACGACATCATGAAGCGAGGCGTGCCCCCCAGCGTCCAGCGCATCTCCATCTCCGCCTGACGCTCCTCGGGGGCAAGCTCGAGCGCCGACTTCTCGCTGACGTTGAGGTGCATTCCCAGCGCTGACGCGCGCACGATCTCACGGACCCGCGGGTAGTCGGCCTTGCGCTCGGCCTGCTCCTCCGGCGGCAGGGGACCGTTGCGCCCCGGCACGCTGAAGGACGGCGTGCGCTGGAACACTGTGAGGCGCTCGGCCTCCTCGGCGATGATCGGGCCGGACTGCACGCTGCTGGATCCCGTGCCGATGATGGCGACGCGCTTGGCCTTGAAGTCGACCGGCTCGTGCGGCCACTGCTGCGTCGTGTACCACTGGCCCTCGAAGCGATCCAACCCGGGAAACGGCGGCGCCAGCGGCGCCGACAGGCCCCCCGTAGCGAAAATGCAGAACTGCGCCGCGAAGCGCTCTCCGCCCTCGGCCGTGAGCTGCCACCGGCAGGCCTCGTCATCGAACACCGCGGCGGTGACTCGAGTGTTGAAGCGGATGTCCTTGCGCAGATCGAACCGCATCGCGACGTGCTGGAGATAGCCCAGGATCTCCGGCTGGCTGGCGTATTTCTCCGTCCACTCCCACTCCTGATCGAGCTCCGGAGAGAACGAATAGGAGTAGTCCATGCTCTCCACGTCACAGCGCGCGCCGGGGTAAGCGTTCCAGTACCACGTACCACCGACCTCAGGCGCCGCCTCCAGCACAGACACAATCAGACCCTGCTGACGGAGGCGGTGCAGCATGTACAACCCTGAGAACCCCGCGCCGACGATAATCACGTCAAGGCGGCCCTCGCGAACCGCGTCTCCGGGGCCGTCTTCCTGTTCCATACGCGGCATCGCACTGCTCCTCGGATCAAGAAACAACGGACAACGTGCGTGATCTACCGCGCACGCCGAAAGCCAACGCACAGGCACGCCCGGGACCCCTCCACCTCGTCGGGCCAAATCTACCATAGGGCCACCTCACGGATCCTCGGGGGCCTGCGCCTTGCCCGTGCTCCGATGGTGCCCGGGGGTGACCGGGGCAGTCACGGGCGCGATCGCGGTCGCCGTGCGAGATCGTCCCATTCGACGCACACGCGGCGGCGTTCGACCCTACAAAGGAAGGGATCATGGAATTTCTCGTCGAGTTCAACGTGACAGTTCCCGCAGGGACGCAGGACGCGGAGGTCAAGGAGCGGGAACAGGCCGAAGCGGCTGCTGCCGGCGACCTGTTTCGTGCCGGGCACTCCCACGAGCTCGACTGGCTCAACAAGGGGGTACTCGCCAGCGTTGCCGGCCGGGGGGCAGGCCGCGTGATCTACGAGACCTACCCCGTCGCGTGAGAGGTCTACGAAATGACCGATACACCGAAGGTGGCCATCATCACGGGCGCGTCCCGGGGCATCGGAGCCGGTCTCGTATCCGCGTTCCGCGAGGCCGGATACGCGGTGGTTGCAACCGCGCTGACGATCGAACCCACCGAGGCGCCCGATTTCGTCACCGTCTCGGGGGACATCGCCGAGCCCGCGACGGCTGACCACATAATCACCTGCGCGCTGAACCGGTTCGGCCGGATCGACACTCTCGTGAACAACGCCGGGATCTTCATCGGCAAGCCGTTCACCGGATACTCACTTGAGGACTACGCTGCGATGATCGCGGTCAACCTGACCGGGTTCTTCCACATCACCCAGTGCGCGATCCGACAGATGGAGCGCCAACGCACCGGACACGTGGTCAACATCTCGACCAGCCTCGTCGACCACGCGAGAAGCGACTCGCCCTCGGCACTCGCCTCGCTGACCAAGGGCGGGCTGGAAGCCGTCACGCGTTCGCTCGCGATTGAGTACGCAGCCCACAACGTGCGGGTCAACACGGTCGCGCTCGGCGTGATCCAAACGCCGATGCACGGCCCAGACGAGTACGCGGAACTCGCTGGGCTGCACCCGCTCGGCCGCATCGGGCAGATCGCCGACGTCGTTGATGGGATCCTGTACCTCGAGCGCGCCACATTCGTCACCGGGGAGACACTCCGTATCGACGGCGGTCGGGCCGCCGGAGATTGATCGCACCCCGGCCCACGCGATCCGGCTCGCGGGCGGTGAAGCTGGGTGGTTAGTCTCCGGTGGGCACGACGGTGGAGGCTTCGATCATGAGGAGCGATGTGCGCTGGGGAGCGCGGGTGCGGTGGACGATCCCTTTCGGGACTGTGAATCCTTGGTGGGAGGCGAGCTCGACGGTGTCGCGGTCTTTGATGTCGATCAGCAGCTGACCGTCAAGGACGAGGAAGAACTCGTCGGTGTCGTCATGCTTGTGCCAATGGAAGTCGCCCTCGACGACGCCGAGCCGCACTGCTGTGTCGTTGACCGACGTCAGCGTCTGGTTGAACCACGGATCGTGATCGGCGGCTTCGGCACTAACGTCGATCGGGGTCAGCTGGCCGAACTTGTCGTCGAGGTGGATGTCGTAGCGGTCGTCAGCCATGATTGCCTCCTTGGTTCGGGAGCAAAGATCTGCAGAATAACCCGCCGCCAGGAGCAGCAATCCGATCGGTGCTGCCGGCTCCGGCCGAGGTGCATCCTGATTCGCGATTCCAGAAGCGACCGCCCTGGGACTGCTGGCGACGGGTTCGGGTTGGCGATGCCTGACACGCTGGCGACCGTGCCTAGCTGGCGACCGTGCCTAGCTGGCGACCGTGCCTAGCGATCAGCTCGACGAGGCTGCCGAGCCACGTGCTCGCAGCGTTGACCGGACATCAGGCGGTGGATAGCGTGTCCCGCTGTGATGAGCGCGGGGATCGCAGGCGATGGTGCTCCCGGGCTTCGCGAGGCAGAGTGGGACCTTGAGCCGTTGCTTGCCGGCGCTACCGGAGCTGACGGGCCAGAGCGCACCGAGGAGCTGTTGACCGATGCGCTAGCGCGCGCCACCGCCTTCGCGGCGACTCGCCGCGGTCAGATCACCGACCTCGACGCTGACGGGCTGAGCAAGACGGTCGTGGAGCTGGCAGCGATCAAGGAACTTGCGATGCGGGCAGAGAGCTTTGCGAGCCTGTGGTGGGCCGCGGACACCGCCGATCGCGCGCGGGGCGCGCTGATGCAGCTCGCGCAGGAGCGCGTCGCGCAGATCGACACCAAGCTGCTGTTCTTCGAGCTGGAGTGGATCGCGCTGCCCGACGCCCGCGCTGACGCTCTGATCGAGGCAACCCGCGATAACCCGACCGTTCCCAGCCACCACCTTCGCCGCCTGCGCGATCGCCGCCCGCACACGCTGTCTGAGCCCGAGGAACGGATCCTCTCGGAGGTGCGGGTGAGCAGCCGGGAGGCGTGGAAGCGGCAATACGCGGAGCTTCAGGCGGCAGTGCAGGTCGTAGTTGACGGTGAGCAGGTGCCGGTCGATACCGCCCTCGCCAGGCTCCAGGATCCCGACCGCACGGTGCGTCGAGAGACGAGCGAGGCGCTGAAAGCCGCTCTGTCAGACAGCATGCCGGCCAAGGCGTTTGTCTACAACACGCTCTTGTATGAGAAGTCAGTGGATGACCGGTTGCGCTCCTACCCGCACTGGCTCGCCAGCCGCAACCTGACGAACGAGGCCTCCGATGAGTCAGTAGAGGCGCTGATCGACGCCGTGATCGATGCCGCCGAAATCGCGCGCCGCTGGTACCGGCTGAAGGCGAAGATGCTGGGCCTGGATCGACTTGCGGACTACGACCGGTTCGCGCCAGTGTTCGCCGACGACACGCAAGTCACCTACGAAGCGGCCCGCGGGCTGGTAGTCGATACCTACGCGCGCTTTTCACCGGCTGCTGGGAGCATCGTTCGCCGATTCTTTGACGAACGTTGGATCGATGCACCCCCGCGGCCGGGGAAGACCGGCGGCGCGTTCTGTCATGACGGCGCCCCGTCTGTTCACCCGTATGTTCTGCTGAACTTCATGGGTACCCGCTCCGACGTGCTGTACATGGCCCATGAACTCGGCCACGGGTTGCACGCCACCCTCGCGCGCCTCCGAGGCGTGTTTGAGCTAGAGCCCACCCTGACAACGGCTGAGACCGCTTCGGTGTTCGGGGAGACGCTGGTGCTCGAACGCATGCTTGAAGAAGCCGACGACCGCGGCCGCCTCAGCCTGCTGGCACTGCGGCTCGACAACATGATCCAGACGCTGTTTGAAGCGATCGCCGCCAACCGCTTCGAGCACCGGGCACACCACCGGCGCGCCCGCGGGGAGCTGTCGGTTGAGGACCTAACCGACGCCTGGCGGGAGTCCCAAGCAGAGGTTTACGGCGACTCGTTTGACACGACCTTCAACCAGGCCATGTGGGCCTACTACCCCCATTTCGCGATCTACCCAGGCTACGTGTACGCGTACGCCTATGGCCAGCTGCTGGCGCTGTCGTCCCTCGCGCGCTACCGCGAGGTCGGCCCCGGGTTCGCCTCGACCCTCCTGGAGATGCTCGCGGCCGGAGGCTCCAAATCGCCGCAGCAACTCGCCGCGATCATCGACGTCGACCTTACCGACCCGGGTTTCTGGGACGCCGGCCTAGCGCTCGTAAACGAGCAACTTCAAGCCGCCGAGAGCCTGGCCGAAGCAGTCGGTCGACGGGCCTGATTGGCGTGTTGGTCAGCGAGATCCGGGTGCGTCACCGAGACGATCGGCCTGCAGACGAGACTGTCGCTGCGAGGGCGACCGCGGCGCCTACGCTGTCGTGCAAACAACGGAGAGGGGCGGGAAGATGCCAGTCGATCCGCGCGGCGAGGATCTCAAGCGCTACATCAAGCAGGACCCGGGCGGTCCGGTGGTGATGCTTAACCTGCTCAAGTACCGCCCCGGGGGCGAGCAGAGCTACCGCGCTTATAGCGCTGCCTTGAAGGACTATCTTCCCGGCATCGGCGCCGAGGTGCTGTACGTCGGGGACTGCTCAACGGTGCTGGTGGCCCCGGCCGGCTGGGACTGGGACGCGGTGCTGATCGTCCGCTACCCCAGCCGGCAGGCGTTCAGTGCGATGGTCGGCGACCCGGCCTATCAAGCGGTGACGCACCTGCGCACGGAGGCGTTGACCGAGGCCGTGCTCCAGGCGACCGTGCCGTGGCAGACGGCGCCTTGATCAGTAGTCGGCAAGGGTTCTTGGCTCGAGCGGCCGCGAATCGGGGCGGGCGTGGGCCTGGGCTGATCGTCCCGCGCTTCCTCACCGGCACGCCCCATCACAGCAGCGCCGTAACTCGTCACGCTCCCGCCTCGTCGCGCCGGCGATCGGCCCCTGCGGGAGCCGACCTCACCGTTCATCGCACCGACTCTCTCCCCGGAGGGCTCAGCCGCTTCCGACAGCTCATCGCAAGTCGTCCATTCCGACGGTAGGAATCGTGCGCGTGCCCTCGGCGTCGGCTTTTCGGTAGTTGTTGCTCGATCGCGATTCGAGGAGGGTGAGCAGATGGCTGCAGGTCTGCGTACAACGGTCGTCGGCTCTTGGTGGCCGATCCCGGAATTCCAGCAGGAGCTTCGGCGCTACCACGCCGGCGAGCTGTCCGACGAGGATGGCGCGGCGCTGCTCAGCCGCGCCGCCGAGCAGGCGATCTCCGAGCAACGAGCCCTTGGCCTGACCGAGTGGACAGGAGGGGAGCTTTTCACCTACGAGTTCATCGAGCACCTGCAGCGAGCCCTCACCGGCATCAAGATCGTCGTCCCCACCAAACCCGTCATCTTCGACTACGACGACCTCGCGTTGGCCACGATCGACGGAGAGGTCATGGCCCCGCACGGACTCGGATACGCCGAGGCCTACAAACGGGAGCGTGAGCTTCCCGGCGGCGTGCCGAAGGCGACCGTCGTCGGTCCGGTCGAGGTCGCGATCAACGTCATCAACGAGCTTGACGGGCTCAAGGGCCAGATGCCGAATTTGATCAAGATCGTCAACGATGAGATCCGAGGCCTGGCTGAGGCCGGCTGCCCGCACATCCAACTGGATGTTCCGGCGTTCAGCACGCTGATCACCAGCGGGGCGATGACCGCCGACGAGGCCGCGGAGATCGTCGTGGGTTGCTTCGACGGCGTCGAGACGGAGCGGCGCGGGATTCACATCTGCAGCGGGAACCTGCGCGGGCGGCCGCTGTCCGGGAACCTGACCAGCGCTCCATGGGTCGACATCCTCGAGCGACTTGACGGCGTGATCGACATCGCGCACCTCGCTCTGCATTACTTCAACCGCTATCTCGAACGCGACCTGTACGTACGGGTGCCGCGCAGCATCGAGATCGCCGCAGGCCTCGTCGATGAGGGCTGCTACTTCGTCGAACCCGTCGAGAAGATCAAGCAGCGAGCGGCTGACTGGGCCCGGGTGATCGGCGAGGAGCGGCTCTGGTTGGCGCCCTCGTGCGGCTTCGGTCGCCACACCGAGCGCGAGATTCCGGTGTTACGTGAGAAGCTCGAGAACATGGTGGAGGCTGCGGCGGGGTTCTGAGAGCGGCCCGGCGATCCCGGGTGCTACGCGTTCCAGGTCAGGTGCAAGTCGTTGGGCCCGCGGAAGACCCAGCCGCGAATCGCGGGCGGTCGGTCGAGGTTGAGCGCCAACCCCGGCAGGCGCGACAGCAGTCGCGGCAGCGCCACCGTCGTCACCTGTGTGCGCGACAGCCAGACCCCGAGGCAGAAGTGGTGGCCCATGCCGAACGCCAGGTGGCGGGTCTTGGGCCGGGAGATGTCAAACGCATCGGGACGTTCCCAGTGGCGCTCGTCGCGGTTGGCCGAGGCGAAGTTGATCAGTAGGCGGGCACCGGGCTCGAGATCGGTGTCCGCCAGGCGCAGCGGGCTGATGACCTCGCGCGGGGCGACGCCGATCGGCGACACCCACCGCAGTGATTCCTCCACGGCCGCCGCCAGCAACGCCGCGTCGTCGCGGACGGCGGCGAGCTGGTCGGGGTGGTTGAGCATGCCCCACAGCGTGGTGGAGATTGCGTCGCGAGGCTCGTTGAAACCTCCGCCGATGATGACCTTGACGTTGGCGGTGATCTCCTCGATCGAAAGTGGCGCGCCGGCTCCGTCGGCGGCGCACATGGCTTCGATGATCGAGCCGGGCGGTGGGTGGTCCACGGCCGTCTGCACGGCGGCGTCGATTTCGGGCATCGTCGCCCGGGTGCACGCCCACGTGTCGGGATTGTCGGCGTAGTTGCTGGAGCCGTCGAGTACGGCGCGTGACCACCGTTCGATGTCGCCGGCGCTCGCGTTCGCCAGGCCGATCACCTTGGCCAGTGACAGCGCGGCGAACGGAGCGGCGAAGCTGCTGACCAGATCCGTGCCCCCGCGGTCGACGACCCCGTCGATCAACTCGTCGGCGAGCGCTCGCAGCGAGTCGGCGAGCCCCGCAGCTGCGTCTGGGCGAAGCGGGTCCTGTGCGGCGCCACGAAGACGCTTGTGCGCGGCGCCGTCGCTGCGCAGCATCTGGGGCCCGACGATCCGCGTCAGATTGGAGTCGGTCTCATCGGAAGAGAAGTGCTGGCGGCCGGTCTCGACGCGGATCACATCGTCCCAGCGAGTCACCATCCACCGTTGCAACGCGTCCACCCAGACGACGCCTCGCTCGCGCAGCTCGCGGTAAGTCGGATACGGGTCGAGCTCGAGCTCCGCGTGGGCGATGGCGCCGGCGTCGTCGGGTCCGCTGCCGTGTCGCTCGACGATCGGATGATGGGTGGCGGGGAGGGCCATGCGAACGTCCTCGGTTGTGTGGGCGGAATCGGGCTCAGTGTCCGGCTGTCCGCGCCGGACGGCCAGGACGCCGTTCCGGTCAGGGGAACCGCGTCCCTGATGTTCCGCGCATCGGAACCCGTCTGCTTCGCCACCGACCCGAGAGCAACTACGGTGGCGCTCGGATACGACGAAGGGAGACGTCGATGGACTACGGGATCGGGCTGCTCAACTACCACGGCTGCTGGGACGATGCCGCGTTCGCCGAACAGCACGGATTCGCGACCGCCGGCTTCGTCGACAGTCCGCTGCTCGCCGGGGACTCGTTCGTCTGCATGGCCCTAGCGGCGCAGCAGACCTCGTCGATGCGGCTCGGAACCTTCCTGGCGATCCCCAGCCTGCGCGACGCCACCGTCATGGCGTCCGGCATCGGCACGCTCAATCGGTTGGCCCCGGGGCGAGTCTTCATGGCCACCGGGACCGGCTACACGGCGCGGGACACGTTCGGGATGGGGCCGCTCGCGGCGCATCGGGTGCGGGACTACGCCCACGAGGTTCGCGGCCTGCTCGACGGCGAGGAGGTCACCCATCGCTTCGGGGACGTCAGGCGCACGATCCGGTTTGCGCACACCCCGGACCTGCACATTGACACCGCTCACGAGATCCCGATCTACGTCGCAGGAGATGGACCAAAGGCGCTGCAGGCCGCGGGCGAGGCGGGCGACGGTCTCGTGGTCACACTCAAGAACTCCTCCGCGATGGGCAATTCGCCCGAGGTGCTCGCCACCGCGCTGGCAACCGTGACCGCGGCGGCCACCGCGGCCGGCCGCAGCTTCGAGGACGCCTACATCACCTGGTCGAGCTGCGTCTGCGTGCTGGAGCCCGGCGAGTCCGCGACGTCACCGCGCGCGCTCGCGCAGGTCGGTGCGGGAGCGATGATGCCCTACCACTCCTACGCCTGCCACCCTGAGATCGCCGAGTTCCTGCCACCACCGATCCGCGACCGACTCGAGATCTACGAGCGTGAGGTCCTGTCGCGGCTGGACGTCCCCCGAGACCGCATCTACCAGCAGGTTCACGCCGGTCACCTGGACCGCCTGCTCGATGGCGAGGCTGCGGTCCTGACCGACGAGGTGGTTCGGATGACCTGCCTGATCGGAACCGCGCAACAGATCGCCGATCAGCTGCGAGCGCTGGAGGCGGCGGGGCTGAGCAACGTCACCTTCTGGATTCCGCCCAAGCTGACACGCACGGTGATCTGCGATGTGGAACAGAAGATCATGCCGCTGCTGGCGCAGGCGGCCGCATGACGCGCGACGGTCAGGCGGCGATCACGGCGCCAGCCGGGCTCAGCGCCTGACTGAGCCGGGCGGCCGCAACGCGAACATGGGCGCCGCGCTCACGCAGCCCGGGCTCGGTCGACGGGCCAACCGCGGCGACCGCGGCCACGACCCGGCCGGCGACCACGACGGGCGAGGCCACCCCCGAGGTTCCCGGCGACCATTCCTCGTGCGAGAACGCAACGCTCGAAGCGCGGATCCCGGCGAGCTGATCGCGCAGCAGGTTGGGACGTACGATCGTCGTCGGCGTGAACGGACGCAAACCCCTGGCCAACAGCGCGTCGAGCTCGCTCGCGGGATATCCGGCGAGCAGCGCCTTGCCGAGTGCCGTCGCGTGAAGCGGGAGCCGGGCTCCGACCATCCGCGGCATCGCGCTCATCCGCTCGCTGTAGACCTCTTCGACGACGAGCACGCGGTCCTCGACGGCGACCGCGAGATTGGTCGCCCAGCCCGTGCGTCCGACGAGCTCGTGCAAGTGGGGCATCGCGGCCGCACGGAGGCGACGAAGATCCGGGTTCATGCTGCCCATCGCGAACAGCTTGGCGCCGATCCGGAACCCGTCATCGGCATGGCTCAGCATCCCAAGCTCGACGAGCTTCCAGCAGACACGGTGAAGGGTCGTCTTCGGAAGGCCCGTCCGCTCGACGAGGTCGACGAGCGTCAGCGCACGGGGGCTCCCGGCGCACGAGTCCAGTACGCAGAAGACGCGGTCGACGACCGATGGACGTCCCTCTCCTCCAGAGGTACTCATCGACGAAGATCGTGACAGACTCGCCGTAAAGGAGAGGGAAATCAGCCATGGAGATCGCCCCCGGGACTCGCCGCTCGCCTCTCGTCGACGCCAAGCTCGGCGTCCCCGCGATCGCAGACCAACCGCTTGAACGGACGCGACTGAACGATGAGATCGCGCGGCTGCTCGGCGAGCACAGGGTCGTCGGCGTCTGGGCGACCGCCGGCGCCGGCAAGACCACGGCGGTTCGACAAGCCGTCGTCAGGATCGGGCGACCGATCGCCTGGCTCACGCTCGACCCGTCAGACGCCGCGCCGGGGCGACTGCTGGTCTACCTCGAGGCCGCGCTGTGCCGGGCGCTGCCTGACACGACGGCCGTCACGGGCGACGCGCTCTCGTCCGGCGTTCTGCATATCGAGGCCGCCGCGATGCTCGCCCAGGCGGTTCGAGACCGTGAGGCGATCCTCGTCCTCGATGAGGTCGAACGGATCGCCGACTCGTCTGCGGCGCTCGAGGTCATATCGTCGTTCGTCCGCTACGCGGATCCCGCCACCCGGGTGTTGCTGGTCGGCCGTCGCCGGATCGAGCTCGACGCCGTGTCACGGATCGGGTACGGCGCCGTCGGCTGTCTGGGAGAGGAGCAACTGGCCTTCGACGGCGACGAGGCCGCGTCAGCACTCGCGCTGCGAGGGATCACTGAGACCGATGCCCAGAGCGTGGTTCGCGCGACCGGAGGTTGGGTCACCGGAGTCCTGTTCGAAGCCTGGCGCTCACGCGAGCACGTCGGCGGCGCCGGCGGCGAGGCGGACGCGCTGGCGGGCTACCTCTCGGCGGAGATCCTCGATGGGTTACGGGCCGACGAACGCGAGCTGTTAGTCACGACCTCGCTGTGGGTCGAGGTCGACGCAGCGCGGGCGCAGGCACTCGGGATCGAGCATGCCGCTGACATTCTCGCCCGCCTGCGGGCTCAATATCTGCCCGTCGTGTGGCGCGACGACTCCCGGGTGCTGCGGTGTCACCCGCGGTTTCGCGACTATCTACGCTCGCTGCTCAACCAACGCGACACGGACTGGATCCGCGATCTTCGCCGTCGCCACGGCCTCGAACTGGCGCGAGAGGGGGCCGACGAGGAATCGCTCGCCGAGCTGCTGGCCGCGGGCTGGATCGGCGATGCACTCGCGCCCGCCAGGCGCGCCCTCCCGGCAGCGATCGCTCGGCTCGATCTCGATCTCGCCCAAGGCTGGCTGGACCGCTTCGATGCCGCAGGCCTGCTGCACGACCGCACCCTGTTGCGCGCTCAGCTCGACGTCGCGATCGCCCGCGAGGAGTTTCAGCGCGTGGTCGACGTCGCCGACCTGCTGCGCGGGACCCGCGGGCTCGAGCCCGACGATCCCGACGGATTCGAGAGCCGCGCCCTGGCCGCCTGGGGATACTGGCACGTGGGCCGCCTCACGGACATGCGGACGATGCTCGAGCCCGCGCCGCCGGGGCACGTCGGCGAGGTCATGCGCTACCTGCGCTCGCTGCTGGACGACGATCCTCCGGCATCGATTCCCCAACTCGCCGGAGGCCCGCTCGACGCGCTGATCCTGCGGATCTCGTTCGCCCGCGGACGACTGACCGACGTTCGGGACGCGCCGCTCTCGCGCTGGACGCCGGGCATCACCGAGCGAGCCAGCGCGCTGCGCGCGCTCGGCGACCTCGAGCAGACCGCGACGATGCTCGACGAGCGGCCCGGAGCCCTGGCGAACCTGCGGTTCGAGGCGACCCTGACCCCCGAGCTACTGATCGACCTCGGTCACGAGGCACTGGCACGTGAGGGGCTGCTCCGTGCCCGGACGACGATCGTTCGCTCGCGCTCGGTCGTGCTCGACATCGTCACCCGCCTACTGGCGGCCAAGCTCGAGTTGCGCCTGCGCCGGGACGCCGCCACCGCGCTCGAGATCCTCCGCGGGATCGAGGTCAGCACACCGGTCGCGGCGTACCGCCACCTCGCCGAGCAGCTCGACATGTGGACCGGCTGCGCACAGCTGATTGCCGAGCGCGATGGGCAGGCGCTCACGCGTCTGCTCGGCGCGGTGTCCTCGATGCGGCGCGCCGACCGCGTCCTGGAGCTGCCCACGGCAGCGATCTACCTGGCCGAAGCACATGAGCGAGCCGGCCGGCGTGATCTGGCCGACGGCTGCGCCGACCTCGCCCTGGAAGCCTCGGGTCGGCTCGGGTCACGCCACCTACTGCTCGGAGCGTTGGACGACTTCCCGGCCGTGCTCACCCGCCGCATGGACGCCGAGGACAACGTCGACGGCGTCTGGCACGGACTCGGACGCGCGCTTGCGGCCCGCGCCCGCGCGATCCGGCGACCGCCCTTCCCCCGGCTGCGACTTCGCGATCTGGGGCCGCCGGAGCTGACCGTCGACGGGGAGGCGCGACGGGTTCGGATCGGCAAGAGCTACGCCCTGCTCGCCTATCTCGTCCACGTCGGCGGCCGGGCGACCAGGACCGAGCTGCTCGACGCACTGTTCGACGGCCGCGACGACGACTCTGCTCGGGCGTATCTGCGTCAAGCCGCCCAGGTCCTGCGCGAGGTGCTGCCCGCGGGCCTCGAGCTCCTGCGTGACGGCGATGCGTTCGTCCTCGAAGGCGCCGCCGCGGTGGAGACCGAGACGATGCTGCTCGACGCGCGACTCGTGAACGCCGGAGCGCTGATCGGCGCCGCTCGACTCAAGGCCACCCAGCGCGTCATCGACGCCTGCGACGGTGCGATCTTCCTGAAAGGCATCGACTGCCGCTGGGTCACGGCGCGACGCGAGGAGATCGACGCGGCGATCGCCGACGCGCTGATCGACGTCGCGCTCGTCGCCTTCGAGCTCAGTCGCCTCAACCTCGCTCGCGAGGCGCTTGCGGCGGTGCTCGATCGAGACCCGCTGCGCGAACAGGCGTGGCGGCTGCTGATGCGGGTGTCCGCCTCCCAGGGCCTCGACGACCGGGTGATCGAGGCCTACCGGCAGTGCGAGACGACACTGGGAGCGGTCGGGCTCGAGCCGGCGCCGTCCACCCGGCTGCTCGTGCAGCGGCTTCGCCGCTGAGCCCCGCCTTCGTTCCAACCAGGGGAACACGCGGCTTGTCGGTGGCTGGCGTGACCGTGCATGATCAGCCGTCCACTGGACCGGGGAGAGGAGCCCATCGATGACCACCCCAGAGACCGAGACCGACACCGACGGCGACGTCGCCCGCGCCGTCGCGGCGCTCGGCGGATTGATCGTCCACGACGTGTCGCCGACGATCAGCGCCGAACTTCCGATGTGGTTCATGTACGACTCGCCGGTCGTGACCGCGGTCGCTCGCCACGACGAGGGTGGAGCGGCGGTCAACACACTGACCCTGTGCGAGCACACGGGCACCCACGTCGACGCCCCATACCATTTCGACGCCAACGGCCAGACGATCGCCGAGGTGCCGGTGCAGTCGTTGCTCCTGCGTCCCTTCTGCAAGTACGACCTGACCGCGAACGATCACCAGCCCGGTGAGCTCATCGGCGTCGAGCATCTCAAGGCCGCGGAGGCGCTCGGCGAGTTCTCCCTGCAGCCCGGCGATGTCGCGATCATCGAGGTCGGTTGGGATCGAAACCTCCCGGGCGGGCCGACCGGACGCGACGGCACCTGGTGGGGCCGCAACCAACCAGGGCTCAGCGACGAGGCATGCCAGTACCTCGCCGATCTCGGCGTTACCGCGGTCGCCTCCGACACCGCCGCCTGCGACGTCGCCGCGGTCGACGCCGAGATGTCGGGAGCCCATGGCCACACGGCAGCCTTCCTTCCACGCGGGATACTGATCGTGGAGGGTCTCACCGGGCTGGCGCGCGTACCGTTCACCGGGCTGTTCCTCGCGCTCCCGCTGAAGATCGCGAGCGGCACGGGCTCCCCCGTGCGAGTGGTGCTGCTCACCGAGCGATGACCGCTGCCGGCCAGGGCGGTCCTCGCCGCCCGCGGGCACGATCGTTGCCCTAACTGAGGATCAGTGTCAGCGTCCCGAGATCGCCGAAGTGGGCCACCGCGGGCCCGCTGCCGGGCTTGCGGACGGCGGCCGCGGCGCCTGTGATCACGCACTCGCCGGCGCGCAGGCCTCGACCATCGCGCGCGAGCTCGTTAGCCAGCCAGCGCACCGCCTCGACCGGGCTGCCGAGCACCTTGGCGCCGGTGCCCGACGCGGACCCATCAGCGGTGGTCAGGCTAACCGGGTGATCGGCCAGGGCGTCTGGGTCATAGCCGGTGACGCGTTGGCCGAGGACGAAATAGCCGCCGCAGGCGGTGTCGGCCGTCAGCTGGGCGCCGCCGGCGCTGCGATGGTCGCGGTAACGCGTGTCGGGCACCTCGATCGCCGGGACGAAGGCGCCCAGTGCGGCGACGATCGATTGCCGGTCATACGGCGCGCCGTCAGCCGGCAGGTCAGACGCAAGCATCAGCCCAAATTCGGCCTCGACGGTCTGCATCCCGATGTCGCCGAATGCCAGGCTCCCGCCGGTCGTGATCGCATAGCGCTCATACAGTGGGCCCGCCAGAGGCCGATCCACGCCCAAAGCTGCCCGTCCGCCGGCGCCAGTCGCGGCGAGCTTCCAGCCGACACGGCGTCCGGCATAGGCGTCGAACGCGTCCTGGATTCGGTACGCGTCGCCCAGGTCGCGTGGGCGCAGGTCGGCGGGGAGGCCGTCGAGCAGCTCGTGCTCGGACCGCGCCCGCCACAGCTCGCCCGCCGCCGCGGTCACGTCGAGGTCAGTCATCGGAATCTCCGATCGTGTGGTCTGAGAGGCGCTCGAGATGGGTGAGCAGCGCCGAGTGATCCAGCCGCTCGCCACCATGCCGGCGCACGCTGGCCATCATCTGGTCCACCAGCGCCGTCGCGGGCAGGCTCACTCCCGCCTGGCGCGCCTCGCTCAGCGCGATCCCCAGATCCTTGTGGTGCAAAGCGATCTGGAAACCGGGAGCGAACCGGTGCGCGGCCATTGTCGGTCCGCGGAGCTCGAGCACGCGGCTGTCGGCCAGCCCGCCGGACAGCACGCGGATCACCGTCGCGGGCGACACCCCGCTCCTGGAGCCGAGCACCAGCGCCTCGGCGATAGCCTCGATCGTCAGTGCGACCACGATCTGGTTGCAGGCCTTGACGACTTGGCCGGCTCCATGACCCCCGACGTGGACGATCGTCGAGCCGAGGATCTCGAACAGCGGCTGGGCCCGCTCAAACGCGGTGACCGGGCCACCGGCCATGATCGACAGGGATCCGGCCTTGGCGCCGGCGTCGCCGCCGCTGACCGGAGCGTCGAGCAGCTCGGCGTCGAGCTGGTGCAGGCGCTCGGCCAGCCGACGGTCAAGGTCGGGCGAGACCGTGCTCATGTCGATCACGAGATCGCCGGAGCTGACCGCCCCCGCGACCCCCTGCGGGCCGAGGACCACCTTTTGCACGGCACCGTCGTCGGGCAGCATGAGGATGGTGACGGCGGCGGCGGCGGCCACCTCGGCGGCCGTATCTGCCTTCGCCGCGCCCGCGCCTACAAGCTCGGCGACCGGCGCCGGCGAACGGCTGTGGACGATCAGCTCGACCCCGGCCGCGAGCAGGTTAAGGGCCATCGGTCGACCCATGATCCCGAGGCCGATGAAGCCGACAGGGCCCGCGCTCATGCGGCGCTTGAGACAAGTGCCGGCTGCCGAACGACGGCGTTCTCGATCGCGCCGATCCCGTCGAACTCGACCCGGACAACGTCGCCGCTGAGCAGCCATTCCGGCGGGGTGCGGAAGGCTCCGACGCCGGCGCACGTGCCGGTCGCGATCACGTCGCCAGGCTCCAGCGTGCAGGCGGCGGAGATCTCGGCGATCAGCGCCCAACAATCGTGGATCAGGTTGTTCGTGTTCGACTGCTGGCGCAGCTCACCGTTGACCAGCGTCCGAAAGGCGATCTGATGCGGGTCGGGCAGCTCGTCGGGAGTGACCAGCCACGGGCCCAGCGGCCCGGAGGTGTCAAACGACTTCCCGAGCGTCCACTGCTGCGTCTTGCGCTGCCAGTCGCGGATCGTGAAGTCGTTGGTGATGGTGTAGCCGCCGACGACCGACGGAGCGTCATCGCGGGAAACGTTGCGGCAGCGGCTTCCGATCACGAGCGCCAGCTCCGCCTCGTAGTCGAGCTGATCGGAGACGCGCGGCAGCTCGACAGGGTCGTACGGGCCCGCCACGCAGTTGACCATCTTCGCGAACACGGTCGGGAACTCCGTGGGCTCACGATTGGCCTCCCGCGCATGGTCGAAGTAGTTGAGGCCGATGCCGAAGAACTTCTGCGGGCGAACGGACGGCCCGAGCGTGAGCTCGGAGAGCGGCCGCCCGCCGATGCCGGCGTCGACCGCGGCCCGGACGTCCGCCAGCGCCCGCGCCCCGCCGGCGAGGATCTCGCGATTCGTCGCTGGGAGCCCCGGCGCCGCAGCACCAAGGTCGATGAGCTGATCTCCGACCACCACGCCTGGGCGCTCGACCCCGGCCTCGATGTAGCTGGCAAGCCGCATCAGTTCCTCGCAATCTGTCGATCGTCTGGGGTCGGCGAGAGAATCGGGACGCCGTACTCGCGCCATTCGGGCGGCGGCATCGGCCCCCACAGATTCAGCGCCTGCTCGCCGCGGTCACTCCAGTCGATCGGCGAGTAGTTGGCCTCGTCCCAGACCTCCAGCAGGTCGGCGTAGGCCTCGACGATCGTGTTGTCGGGGTCAGCGAGGTAGGTGAACAGGTTGCGACCAGGTCCATGGCGACCGGGACCCCACGCCAGCCGCCGTCCTCCGAACGCCAGGTTGTCGGCGTAGCGCTCGATCGCACCCCAGTTCTCAAGCTGGAACGCGTAGTGGTGCATCATCGGGTCGATGCCGGCGTTCACCAGGGCGATTCCGTGATGTTCGTGGTCGCATCGCAGCCACGCCACCCGGTCCCCGAGCGCGTCGGTGACGCGAAAGTCGAAGATCTCGGTCAAGAACCGCCGCATCTCCGAGCAGTCGGGGGCGGCGAACGAGACGTGGCCCAGTCGCCGCGACAGCGGCGGCATGTAATGCTCGACGCTGAGCGGCGCCCGCCGCATCCGCGTGTAGAGCTCGAACACGAGGCCGAGCGGACCGACGGCCCGGATCGCCTGGCCGATCCCGGCCTCCTGGGGCTCCTCGCTGAGGATCGGTACTCCGGCGGCGATCAGCCGGTCGCGCAGCGTCTCGAGCTCGCGCTCGTCCTCGATTTCGAGCCCGAGATGATCGACCCCGGGTGTCGGCCCGGCCAGGTACTGGATCTCGTGATGCTTCTCGTTTGAGGAGAGCATCACCTCGCCTGCCGATTGCGCGGTACGTCTCAGGCCGAGGATCTCGGATAGGAAGGTCGCCGAGGCCTCGACGTCGGAGGCGCGCAGCGCCAGGTGGCCGATATGCATCCTGAGCATCGGGCCAGTCTGCGACCGGCGGCCGGTGATGACCAGGGTGGCGTTTCGGTCAGCGGGATGCGGACGGCGCCGGGCACCGGTCGCGAAGTGGCGATTCCATCCCTCGGAACGCTGTCATGGGGCAGCCTCGGCGCCGCGATGAGAATCGCGCCATGTTCAATCAAGATCGGTTCCGTGTCACTCACGTCGGCAGCCTCGCACGCCCCGTCGAGCTGCAAACCTTCCTGCGCGCACAGGAGAACGGGGAGTCCTACGACCGCGACGCCTTCGCTGATTGCCTTCGCGAGTCGGTCGTCGAGGTCGTACGCCGCCAACACGAGATCGGCGTCGACTTCGTCAGCGATGGAGAGTTCGGCAAGACCCAGACGTGGGCGTGGTATGTCCGCGACCGTCTCACCGGGTTCGAGGAGCGCCCGCTGCCTCCGTCAGAGCTGGTGGGCCCGCGTGACCCGTCCCGGCTGGGCGAGGACCGCCGCGCGTTCGCCGACTTCTACGCCGACTACTTTGGCCGCAACCCGGTGGCCGAAGGCGTGCGTGAGCACGGCATCGCTGTGTGCACGGGACCAATCCGCTATAGCGGCCAGGAGGCGATCCAGCGCGACATCGAGAACCTCAAGCACGCGATGGCGCAGGCCGGCGCGGAGCACGGCTTCCTACCCGTGGTCGCGCCATCCAGCGCGGTGCCGATCCGCGTCGATGAGCACTACCCCAGCGAGGAGGAGTTCATCTTCGCGCTCGCCGACGCCCTCAACGAGGAGTATCGCGCGATCGTAGACGCCGGGCTCTATGTCCAGATCGACGACGCGTACATGGCCACGATGTACGACAACATGGTTCCTCCGGGCACCATCGCCGACTACCGGGCGTGGGCCGAGCTGCGGGTGCAAGCGCTCAAGCGGGCGCTGCACGGGATCCCGACCGACCGCTCCCGGTACCACGTGTGCTGGGGCAGCTGGAACGGTCCACACAGCACCGACATTCCCTTGCGCGAGATCGTCGACCTGATCCTGCAGGTGCCCGTCGGCGGTTACGCGCTCGAGCAGGCGAACCCGCGCCACGAGCATGAATGGCGTGTGTGGCAGGACATTGCGCTGCCCGACGATCGGGTTCTGATCCCGGGCCTGATCAGTCACGCGACCAACGTGCTCGAGCACCCGGAGCTCGTGGCCGAGCGGATCGTCCGCCTCGCCGAGCTGGTCGGGCGCGAGCGCGTGATCGCCGGCACCGACTGTGGCTTTGCGCAGACGCCGTATATCACCCGTGTGCATCCCAGCCTGATCTGGGCCAAGCTGCAGTCGCTGGTCGAGGGAGCTCAGATCGCCTCAGCTCGAATGTGGCCCTGAGCGTCTGACCGATCACCCCGCGGAATTCCGCCGAGTGGAACCTGATCCTGCGTTGCCCGGCGACCGCGAGCCTATGGTGCCGATCCGCCACACCGTCAAGAGATGACGACGGCGCCGACTGGTTCGTTACGTCCAATCATGGGCGTCGAGAGGTCCCAAGGAGGGAGCGCAGGATGGTCACGATGTCATGGCGCAGGCTGTGCGCCTCAAGCGCTGCGGTCGCTGCGGCCGCCGTGCTCACGGCGTGTGGCTCGAGCTCGAGCTCGAGTTCGAACGGCGGCACGAGTTCCAGTGCCAGTTCCGCCGGCAAGACGACCGCCGCGGCGGCGGCGGGCACCGGGAAAGCCAATGCCGCTTGCATTCCGCCGGCGCCGAGCGCGCTTCCCGGCGACCCCGACAAGGTCGCTGCGTCCTTGACGGGGACGGCACGGACGGCGATGGCTGGCTACCCCGGCACCGTCTACAAGAGTCCGTGGGCCGACTTCACCCCCAGTGGCAAGGCGCCGTGGAAGGTGGGGCTGTCGATCAACCAGCCTGGGTCCTATCCCGAGGGCGTGCTCGCTGGGCTCAACGCCGCAAAAGCGGCCAGTCAAGGCAAGATCGCGAGCATCGAGGCGCTCACGGTGTCGACGCCCAACTCCGTCACCGAGCAGATTCAGCAGATGCGCTCGATGATCGAGCAGCACGTCAGCATCATCTTCGCCTTCCTCTCCTCGCCGACCGGGCTCAACGCGGTCATCGACCAGGCAGCCAAGGCGGGCATCCCGGTGATCAGCATCGCCGGTCAATCGACCGACCGCAGCGCGATCAATCTCCAGCCCAATCCGACACAGCTCGGCTACGACGGCGCAAGGGGCCTGGTCAACGCGATGGGGGGCAAGCCCGGCAGTGTGCTCGAAGTCCAGGGCATTCCCGGCATCACCTTCAACACCCAGGTCGTCAACGCCGGGATGATCGTGCTCAAAGCATGCAAGATGAACATCGTCGGCAGCGTCAACGGCTTTTTCGTGGCGCCGACCGCGAAGACGGCGGTGCTGCAGTTCCTCTCCGGTCACCCGACGACGATCGACGGTGTGTTCCAGGCGTCCGGCATGGCCTCGGGCGTGATCAGCGCCTTCCAGCAGTTGGGCCGGACGGTGCCGCCCGTCGCCGACATCAATCCGGTGGCTGCGTCGCTGGTGTACTGGAACCAGAACAAAAGCAGCTATCACGGATCGGGAGTCGCGATCGCGCCCGAGCGCACCGGGCAGTATGCGATGGCGGTCGGGCTGGCGCTACTGGAAGGGCGCGGGATCAAGATCACCGACGTTCCGTTCTCGCCGCCGGTGATCACATCGGCGAACCTGAGCCAGTGGGTGCAGGCCGGTTGGACGAGTGCGACCACGGTCGAAGCCAACGGTCCCGCGTCGGCGATCCCGATCACGGCGTTGGTAAACGGATACACGACCAAGCGCTAGTGGGTGATGGCGGCCCCCGAACAGGCGGCACCCCTCCCGGCCGGCAGTGGAATGGCCGCGTCGAACGCCGGCCGCGCTCAGGCGGCGACCGCTCCGGCGGTCGCCGCCGAGGGGATCGCCAAGAGCTTCGGCGTGACCCGCGCGGTCGTCGACTGCTCGGTCGACGTGCGCCCCGGCGAGGTGCACGTGCTGATCGGGGAGAACGGGTCGGGCAAGAGCACACTGGTGAAGATCCTCTCCGGCGTGCATCGGCCCGACGCCGGCACGATCTCCATCAGCGGCGAGCCCCATCGCTTCCTCGCCTCCCCGCGTCACGCGACGGACGTCGGGATCGTCACGGTGTTCCAAGAGATCCTTGTCGCGCCACAGCGCTCGGTGCTGGCCAACGCCTGGCTCGGAGCCGATCGACTGGTGCGTCGCGGCGACACCGGCGACGAGCGTCGTGCCCGTGCCGGACAGCTGCTCGGTCGCCTGGTCGACAGCCCTGACCTCGACATGCCGGCCGGCGAGCTCGGCCTCAACGACCGGCAGGCGCTGTGCATCGTCCGCGCGCTGCTGCGGCGCCCGCGGATGCTGATTCTCGACGAGTCGACATCGGCGCTGGACATCAGCACCCGAGACAACCTGTTCGCGACCATATCCGAGCTGTGTGAGAGCGGCGTCGGGGTCCTGTTCATCTCGCACCGGATGGACGAGGTCGAGCGGATCGCTGATCGGATCACCGTCATGCGGTCCGGGCGCAACGTGAGCACCACCGACCGCGGTCAGCTGTCAACCGCGCAGCTGGTGTCGCTGATGATCGGCTCCGAACAGGTCGTCGACGGCGACCGGCTCTCCCGGCATCGCTCGGGCGACACGCCACACGCGCCGACGCTGCGCGCCCGCGACATCCGCCTACGTGGCAGCGCACGCCCGTTCGACGCCGAATTCCATGCCGGCGAGATCGTCGGTCTCGCCGGCCTGGAAGGCCACGGTCAGGACGACTTCCTGCGGCTGCTGTCCGGCGCCGGGAACGGGGGCGGCCGGGTGACGGCGATCGGTCCCGACGGCCAGCGCACCGTCAGCTCGCGCGTCGCCGCGATCGATGTCGGGATCGCCTACGTCCCGCGCGACCGGCGCACCGAGGCGCTGTTCCCGACGCTCTCGGTGCTCGAGAACTTCGGAGTCGCGACCACCCGCGCCGACCGCCGAGTCGGTCTGGTAAGCCGACGCGCAACCCGCGAGCGCTTTGCGCAATACATCGGCCGCCTGCGGATCCTGGCCCCCCAACCTGGCGGTGCGATCACCGCGCTGAGTGGCGGCAACCAGCAGAAGGTGATCCTCGCGCGCTGTCTGGCGGCAAGCCCGAACGTGCTGCTGCTCAACGATCCCACGCGCGGCGTGGACCTCGGGGCCAAGGCTGACATCTACACGGCGCTCGCCGACGCGACCGCGCAAGGGATGACCGTGATCATGCTCAGCACGGAGCTGATCGAGCTCGTCGAGCTGATGGACCGGGTGCTCGTGTTCCGTGAGGGTGAGCTATTCCGCGAACTACAACGCGGCGAGATCACGCGGACCAACCTGGTCGCCGGCTACTTCGGTCGGGAGGGCGGTTGATGCCACACCGGATCCCCTCGGTCTCGCAGCGGCGGCTCGGATTCGCGTTCGCGCTCGCGCTCGCGCTATTCATCGCCAACCTGATCGTCCTGCCGAGCTTCGTCTCCGGCAGTCAGATCGCCGGCACCGTTGGAACCCTGGCGCCATTCGCGCTGGCGGCGATGGCCAGCACTCCTGCGTTTCTGAGCGGCGGCGGCGGCATCGACCTCTCGATCACCCCGCTGATGGCGCTGAGCAACATCGTGCTCGTGACCGGGTTGCTGGGCACCACGCTCGGGACCCCGATCATCGCGATCCCGCTGCTACTGGCGATGGGCGCCGTCGTCGGGGCGGTCAACGGGATGATGATCGCGTGGCTGCGGTTCCCGCCCGTGATCGCCACGCTCGGGATGTTCTTCATGCTCAGCGGACTGGACCTCGGGCTCGTCCCCGATCCGGTCAGCGCCCATGCCTCGTGGGTCGATCATCTCGCCGGCTCGGTCGGGCCGGTGCCGGGCGCGGTGCTCACGATCGGCGTGCCGCTGCTGCTCTGGGCGCTGCTGCGACGCACGCCGCTGGTCGACTCGATCCTGTCGGTCGGAGACAGCGCTCCGGCCGCGTTCTCGGCGGGCGTCAACGTCGACGCGGTGCGCGTCCTCGCCTACCTGATCGGCGGGGTGCTGGCCGCCGCGGGCGGGATCGCGCTCGCCGGCTTGGTGCAGTCGGCCGACGCACAGACATACACCGGCTACACCGTGGCGGCGCTGGCCGCGGTCGCCCTCGGCGGCACGAACCTGGCCGGAGGCGCCGGTGGATTGACGCCATCGCTGATCGGGGCGGCGTCGATCTACCTGCTCGACAACCTCCTGGCCGCGCTGCACGTGTCCTCCAACTACGTGCAGGTCGCCTACGGGGGAGCGCTGTTGGTCGCCGTGGTTTTCGGGAGCCTGCTGCTCAACCGTTCGCGGGGACCGGCGAGATGACGATCGACGACCGCGCCACCGAAGCCGATCCCGCCGCGGCGCCCAGCGCCCCTCCGGGCCCAGTCGCCCCCGGCCGGCGGGAGATCGCTCGCCGGGCGCTGGGCTCGGTCCCGATCCCGCAGATCGCCGTGCTCGCAGTCGTGTTCCTCGTCGCCGCGTTCACGATCGATGGATTCCTGGATCGCTCGAGCCTCTATTCGGACCTTGTGCTCGCGGCGTTCCTCGGCGTCGCCGCCACCGGTCAAACGCTAGTCATCCTGATCGGCGGTCTCGACCTCTCGGTCGCGTCCGTCATCAGCGCGGCGAACCTCACGCTTCCGGTGCTGGTCGCCAAGGGCTGGCCGGCCGGACTGGCGATTCTGATCGTCGTCCTGCTCGGTGCGCTCGTCGGAGCGGTGAACGGCTTCGTGATCCGTCGCTGGCGGGTCAATTCCCTGATCGTGACGCTCGCCAGCGGCGGGATTGTCTACGGGCTGGCGCTGGCCGCGACCAACAACGGGTTGGCGACCGGCGTCGTCCCGTCGTGGCTTTCGAGTTTCTCCTCGCCGATCGGCCACACGTTCGGGATCGAGATTCCGGGCGTGATCGTCGCCTGGGCGATCCTGGCGGTGATACTCGGGATCCTGCTCGGGCGTGCGCCGGTCGGGCGCCGCGTCTATGCGACGGGCGCCAACCAGACCGCCGCCGATCTCGCGGGCATCCGCACGCTTCGTGTCTGGGTCGGCTGCTTCGCGGTCAGCGGAGCGGCGGCGGCCGCGACAGGTGTGCTGCTCACCGGGTTCGTTGCCAGTGCCTCAGTAGGAATCGGCAGTCCGTACCTGTTCACCAGCCTCGCTGCTGTCGTGGTCGGCGGCACCTCACTGATCGGAGCGCGCGGCGACTACTGGCGGACCGTGCTCGGCGCGCTGATCCTCACGCTGATCACGACGATCCTTGTTGCTCATGGCGCCGGAGAGGCGGTCGAGGAGGCTGCATATGGCTTCCTGATCCTCCTGTTCGTCGGCGTCTACGGACGCGAGCGACGGATTCGGGACCAGGTCTGAGATAAACGGAGAACACGAGATGACAACGACATCCGAGGTACTGTCCATTTCCGACTGCCGCGCCGACGTGGTCGGCTCGATGCTGCGCCCGATAGCGCTGCTTGAGGCGCGGCAGCGGTGGCAGCAAGGCGAGCTGCACACGTCCGACTACAAGCAGGTCGAAGACCGCGCGGTCGACGAGGCGATCGATCTGCAGCAACGTTGCGGCATGGACATCGTCACCGACGGTGAGATGCGGAGGATGTTCTTTACCGGCGTGGTGACCGACGCCCTGGAGGGCATCGAGCTGACCGCCGGCCAGACGACGACCTGGCACGGCGAGGAGGGCTCCGGCGATCCACTCAGCATCCAGCTCCCGGTCGCGGTCACCGGCCGGCTCCGTCGTCGCCGATCGCTGGCCAGCGAGGAGTTCTCCTACGCGCGCGCCAGAGCCACCCAGCATCTCAAGGTGACGCTCCCCAGTCCGCTGATGCTCAGCTACTTCTGGTCGCCAGAGCGATCGATCGGCGCCTATCTGGACCCCTTTGCGCTGTTCGCCGACGCGGCCGAGATCATCCATGCCGAGGCGCGCGAGTTGGCCGCCCTCGGTTGTCGCTACATCCAGATCGACGCGCCGGAGCTGATCACGGTCGCCGATCCTACGCAGGCCCACTACTTCGCGAGCCAGGGCATCGACCCCGAGCGGATGCTCGAGGAGGGGATCGAGCTGATCAACGCGTGCGCCGACGTGCCCGGCGTGCGCTTCGCGATGCATCTGTGCCGGGGCAACAACCACGGACGCTGGCTGGCCGAGGGCGGATACGAGGCGATTTCACGGCGCGTGTTCACGCGCGCGGAGAACATCGACGCGTTCGCGCTCGAGTACGACTCACCGCGCGCCGGCGGCTTCGAGGCACTGTCCGACGTGCCCGACGACAAGGCAGTGATCCTCGGCCTGGTCTCGACCAAGTCCCCGGCGATCGAGGGCGCCGCAGAACTCGCTGATCGGATTGCGGGCGCGGCGCGGTATTTCCCGCGTGAGCAGATGGCCGTCTCGACACAGTGCGGGTTTGCCTCCGAGCAAAGCGGCAATCCGATCGACACGATGGTGCAAGAGGCCAAGCTTCGTCTCGTAGCCGACGTTGCCCACAAGGAGCTGAGCGGCTAGCCGTGGTGCCGGACGTCGGTGTCCTGATTGTCGGCGGGGGCGGCTGTGGTCTGGCGGCCTCGATCATGCTCTCCGACCTGGGTGTGGATCACCTACTGATCGAACGCCACCCCGGGACGGCGCTCATGCCCAAGGCGCACGAGCTCAACCCGCGTACGATGGAGATCCTCAACCAGCACGGGGTGAGCGAGGACGTGTACCGAATGGGCGCGCCATCGGAGCACAACTGCGCCGTGCGCTTCTACACCAGCTTCGGCGGCTCCGAGGTATGGCACGGGCGTGAGCTGCACCGCGAGGATGCATGGTCGGGAGGAGCGCTCACCGACCACTACCGGCCGTTGACGGCCTACCGTCACGGCAACCTGCCGCAGATGCAACTCGAGCCGCTTCTACGCCGACACGCTGAAGAGCGCGCACCGGAGCGGGTTCGCTTTCACCATGAGCTGGTCGCCTTCAGGCAGGACGCCGACGGCGTCACCGCCACGGTCCGCGACCGCCAGGACGCCGCTGAGTACGCGGTGCGCGCTCGATACATGCTCGCCGCCGACGGCGGGCGCACCGTCGGTCCGATGCTCGGGATCGAGTTGGAGGGCCCGGAGCCCTTCGTTCACACCATCAGCGTCCACTTTGCCGCCGACCTCGCCCCCTGGCTGGACAGCGACGACGCGGTCATTCATACGATCGTCCGCCCTGACCTCGACGGCCGCTGGTTGAGGACCGGATGCCTGGCGATGGGACCGTCGCGCTATGACCGCCACTCCGAGGAGTGGGTCGCCACCATCACCCTGCCACCGGGTGAGGAGGACCGACCGTTCGATAACGAGCTCGCGGCGGCGGGCGTGCGCGAGCGTCTGGGCCTGGAGGACCTCGACCTGAGGGTGCTGCGCTTCAGCAGGTGGCGGATCGACGCGCTTCTGGCGAGCCGCTATCGAGACGGCCGGGTGTTCATCGCCGGCGACGCAGCCCACCGGCATTCGCCATTCGGCGGCCTCGGACTGAACACCGGGATCCAAGACGCCCACAACCTGACGTGGAAGCTCGCGTATGTGCTGAGGGACGCGGCCGATGATCACCTGCTGGACTCCTACGAACCCGAACGCCGGCCCATCGGTCGGCGCAACGTCGACTTCGCGACAACGGCGTTCTTCGGCCACCTTGGTGTCGCCGGCGCGTTCGGCGTCCTGCCCGGCGCCCCGGCGACGCACAACCGTCGCTCGCTGGAGGCGCTGTTCTCCGATACCGAGGACGGACGCCGTCGGCTCGCTCGTCTGCGGGAGATGTTCGGCACACTGCGACTCGAATACGGAGCGGCTGACATCGAGTTGGGCTTTCACTACGGCGACAGCCCCGCCGTAACGCCCGACGGGACACTCGCGCCCGGCTCAGACCCCTACGGTCACACGCTCACCCAGACTGGGCGTCCCGGCCATCGGCTCCCGCACGCGTGGCTTGACCGCTTCGGTCAGCAGGTGGGGACGCACGATCTCGTTCGCGCGGGCGCGTTTCTGCTGCTGGTCGGCGCCGACGGCGAACCGTGGTGCGAGGCGGCCGACGCCCTCGCGTCCGAGCTCTCGATCGAGCTCGACCACCGCTGCATCGGAGCTCATCACGAGCTGCGTGACCGCGATGGAACATGGCCCGGGCTGCGCGGCCACGGCGACGCCGGTGCTCTCCTGGTCAGACCTGACGGACATGTCGCCTATCGCGCGGCAGATATCCCAGCCGATCCACGCGCCACATTGGAACGCGCCTTGGCGGTAGCGCTGGGCCGCGGGATCGCGACGACGGCTTGATCTCCGCGCAGGATCGCCCTACCCGCCAGTCAAGTGCTCCCGCAGGAACGCCGCGGCCGCTCGGGCAACGCGATCCCTGTGGGCGGCGTAGACCGCGTAGTGACCGCCCGGTACCTCGAGAGCCTGAACATGATTCCGGCGACTGCGGACGGCATCGCGGATCAGGTCCGTCGGCGTGATCGTGTCGGCATCGGCGAGGATCACGAGCAGCGGCGTCCGGAGAGCAGCAAGCGCCCTTCCCGGTTCGTATCCGGCATAGCGTTCGAGCGACAGGAGCGTGATGCGGTTTCGCCACGTACGACGTCGCGGCTCGGGCAGTTCGACGTAGAACCTCCACCGCTCCTCGTCGGTGTACAGCCCGGTCGGCGCGGGCGGCAACTGCTCGACCGGTACCGCGTCAAACGTGTCCGGCGCGCTGGAGCCGGGGACATCGTGTCCGCCGACGTCAGCCGCCGCCACGTAGGTCGGGGATCTCCCATCGGCGACGGCCACATGCTCGCGCGCCCAATCACGTTCGAGGGCCGCCAGCCCGTCGGCCCCACGCCGGCGCAGCGTGACCACCGACCCGGAGATGGTCGGAACTTGGGCGACGGCGGCGCGGACTCGCGGGTCACGCTCAGCGACGCACAGCACGTGACCGCCGCTGAAGCTCGTGCCCCAGACGCCTATACGATCCCGATCGACGCCGTCGATCGACTGGCCGGCGGTCAACCCAAACTGGTAGTCGGCGATCTGCTGCTCCGGATTGATGTCGCCGCGCGGGCCCTCGCTGGCGCCAAAGCCGCGGTGGTCGAAGACGAGCGCCGCCATGCCGGCATCGCAGATGGCAGCGGCGAAGTAGTCGAGGTTCATCTCCTTAACAGCCGCCCAGCCGTGCGCCATGACCACCAGAGGCCACGGGGGCGCCAGCGGCGGGCTGATGAGCCAGGCGTGGAGACGGGCGCCCGGTGCGTCAAGCCACAGTGAGCGGACGTGGCGGCCGCTGTCGGGGCGCAGAGCGGTTTCCAGCGATGGCGGCGATATTCGTCTCATCCCCCGCGGGCGGCCACTCATGTCTGCGAGCGTATCCGCGTGTCTGGCCGTCCATGTGAAAGAGGGATATTCCGATGGCCGTCCCCCGCTCCTGGGCGCTCGAGCTCGCAGACCAAGCGGGACCGCGGCCTCGCAGCGTGGCACCGCGTGGGCAGACTTCTGCAACGTCGCGGCGGTGTTGCGTCGGCTCGAACGCGGAGTGCTGTCTGCGCCTGCTCATTCAGCGGAGGCGCGGCGACTCCCGTTCGTCAGAGCTGCTGGATCGCCGCTTTGTATGTACGAGAGAGGCAGGCGAGGGTCTCGCGCATGCTCTGGCCGCTCTGGCGAAGGTCAAGAATCTCACGTGGGTCGAGCAGGATATTGCAGAGCATGAGGGCCTGCGGGAACGCGTCGGCGGGGGTGTGGTGGGCGGCCATCAGCTCTTGGATGGGGCGCTGCCAGGCGTCGCGGACTGCGGTGATGACTGGGTCGCCCATTCGGAGGCGTTCCAGGAAGCCGCGGCGGGATCGCAGCTGGACCATCGCGGGTCCGTGACGGGCGAGTAGGCGGCCCCATTGCTCGAGAACCTCGTCAAAGAGGGCCGGTCCGTTCGTTGAGCGACGCTGGGAGTAGTCGCTCAGCGCGAGGACGACGTCGAGCAGATACGCGGTTTGGAGGTCCTCGACTGAGGAGAAGTGTCGGTAGGCGGTCGCTCTTGACAGCCCGGCTGCCCGAGCGACCGCATCGAGCGTGAGCGGCTCCGGCGCGTCGCGCAGCAGCTCTCCAGCAGCCTGGAGCAGCTCTCGGCGGTTGCGCTGGACGTCGCTGCGGATCGTCACGACGGGCTCAGCGCCCAATGTTGGCCGACTCGCTTGGCGCTTCAGCGGAGCCATCGCGACACCAGGCATCGATCCGGTCAAGCCCGAGGCTGAGATCAGACGGGGATGAGGCGATCGAGATTCTCAGGTGCCGTTCGCCGGCGGGACCGAACTCGCGGCCCGGCCGCACGACAACGCCATGCCGCCTCAGGCGGCCGGCGGCCTCGATCGACGTGAGCGGGCGCTCGTAGCGCGCGAACACGAAGAACCCGCCCTCCGGCCGTCGAGCTGAGAGGCCGGGGATGGTCTCGATGCGCTCGAGGATGAAGTCTCTGCGCTCCTGGTAGGCGGCCCGCATCGGCGCGACCAGCTCATCGCCGCTCTGCAACGCGACGATCGCTGCGCGTTGTGCCGCGGCGTTGATCGCGCCGACCATCGTGCGCTGAAGCCGGCGGATGTGAGCGTGATCTGCTTCGGGGCGATCAGGTAACCAACTCGCCAGCCGGTCATCGCATAGGTCTTGGACATCGACTGGCAGTAGATGAGCTGCTGGCGCCAGGCCTCAACAGCCAGACACGAGGTGAACGTGATGTCGTGAAAGACGAAGTGGTCGCACACCTCATCCGCGATCACGACGGTCTGATGACGCACCACGAGCTCGGCCAGCCGCTCGAGCTCCTCTCGCCGAAAAACCGTGCCGACCGGGTTGGCGGGAGTGACGACGATCATCGCGCGCGCACCGGCCAGAGCCTCATCGATCCGGTCCAGGTTGAGATGACCGGTCTCGTCAAGCGCGACATACAACGGCTCGCCTCCCGCGGCCAGCACGGCAGATCCCGTGCCCGTGGTGCGCACGCGAGTGCGGCAGGAGTAGCTGATATGGAGAGCCGTTTGTCAAGCGGGGTGCGTTGATTTTCGCCTTGCGCGTTGGGTGTTGGGGTGGTTTGTGGTCGGCTGGGTGGGTGGCGGCCCGGTTGCTGTGCGCGACGCGCGGTCAGGCTGATATTCGCGGGTTGGGACCGCAGGACCAGGGTTCGTCGTGGGGAGCCGCTGTCTAGGATCGGGCGTGGCCGGCCCCGTTGGTGGGGCGGGTTGCTCATAGCTACTTCGCGGGTTCCCCGCGCGTGCCGGGCCGCCACCGACCCAGCCGACGGGATGAGCTGTCTCGGGCTGTTGTTACTCGATTTGGGTGATCGCCCAGCAGAACCCGGCGAGCTCGCGGGCGGCAGCGACCGCGATGATCGTGCGGCGCTTGGCGCGCGCTTCGAGGCGCGTCCAGGTGCGGTGCAGCCGTCGTTGCGCAGACCACGCGATCGCGACAGCTTCGGGTGGTTGGCCGTGCTGGCGGTCGGTGAGCGCTTTGCCGATCCGGGGGCGTAGGCGGTAGTGCCAGGCGGCCTCGACCAGTAGCCGGCGGGCGTGCCCGGACCCGGTCTTGGTGATCGACCCCAGCCGCCGCTGCTGGCCGGTGGTGTTCTCGCATGGGACCAGCCCGATGTACATCATCAGCTGCTCGGCCTTGGCGAACCGCTCGAAATCACCGATCTCCGCGCACAGACCGACCGCGGTCAGAGTGTCGACCCCGCGCAGACAGCGCAGCCGCCCGACCTGCACCGCCCAGGGCGAGGTGGACAGCAGCGCGAGGATCTCGCGCTCTAGGCTGTCGCGGCGCAGGCACAGCGCGTCGATCGCTCCTTGGCAGTCCAGCAGCGTCGACTGCGCCGCCGGCCACGGCAGCGTGATCGTCGCAAGCCACGCGCGGTGACGATCGGTCCACGCCTTCCCATCATCAAACCGGATCCCGTGACGCAACAACAGCTTCGATAGCCGATGACGAGAGCGCATCAGATCCACCCGAACCTGCTCACGAGCGCGGACCAAGTCGCGCAGCGCCTCCTCCTCATCGCCCGGCACCCTGACCGGATGCAGCTTGCCGGCCAACAGCAGCCGGACGAGATGCTCGGCGTCACGCCGATCGGTCTTGACGCGATCCCCGGACGCGCGCGGGATCTTCGAGGGTGCCGCGACCACACACTCCACGCCCCGGCGCGCGAGCTCGCGCGCGAGCCCGTATCCGGTCGGGCCGGCCTCATACGCGACCCGCACCGGGCGTGGCAGCCCCGCGCAGAACCCCGCAGCCGCGTCCGTATCCCCGTTCATCGAAAACCGCGACAGCTCTCCGGTCTCGACATCTAGGACCGCCGCGACGATCTTCGTCGCGTGCACGTCCAGGCCAACAGCGGTCTTAGCCTTCGCCATGGCTGGTTCCTCCTATGCGATTGTGGGTCGCCGCGCGGGTACCAGCCGCGCGGCAGAACAACCCCCCC